>JACCEE012825099.1_pt1 | contig 11081 bp, 9 predicted proteins | sample 7449931 | NCBI WGS metagenome assembly JACCEE01 (sample SAMN15323457, study PRJNA562643) | freshwater metagenome | isolation source: river surface water | place: USA:Blue River Watershed | collected 2017-08-19 | reverse complement strand
CTCCGGCGCCGTCGCCGGCCTGGTCGCCATCACCCCGGCCGCCGGCAACGTCGGCATCCTGGGCGGCATCATCATCGGCCTGATCGCCGGCTTCGCCTGCCTGTGGGGCGTCAACGGCCTCAAGAAGCTGCTGGGCGCTGACGACTCGCTGGATGTGTTTGGCGTGCACGGCGTGGGCGGCATTGTGGGCGCCCTGCTGACCGGCGTGTTCAACTCGCCCAGCCTGGGTGGCCCCGGCTTTGTGGCCGACTGGGTCACCGCCACCGGCGTCACCGCCGCCGACTACTCGATCGCGGCCCAGGTCTGGACCCAGCTCAAGGCCGTGCTGCTGACGGTGGTGTGGTCGGGCGTGGTCTCGGTCATCGCCTTCAAGATCGTCGATCTGGTGATCGGTCTGCGGGTGAGCGAAGAGGCCGAGCGCGAAGGCCTGGACATCACCTCGCACGGCGAGTCGGCCTACCACGGCTGATCCGCAGCGCTTGCAAGTGGGCGGCCCGTCAGGGCGGCCCAACTCCCCAGCCCGGGCGCCCAGCGTCCGGGCTTTTTTCTGGGCGCCTGGCGCCCGGTGCCTCATGCACAATGCGCGCATGACGATGCCCAACCCCTTCTTGACGATGCCCATGCCGGCCTGGCAACGCCTGACCGAGCAGCCCGATGGCTTGAGCGAATCCCCTTTCTGGCACGCGCAGGAGTCGCGGCTGTACTGGGTCGACATTCCGGGCCGGCGCATTGGCCGCATGCGGGTGCAGGGCCTGGACGAATTGCAGGCCGAGCCGCCCGAGTACTGGGACCTGCCCGAAGAGCCCGGCTGCCTGGCGCCGGTGGCGCGCGAGGACGGTGGCGGCCTGGTGCTGGCGCGCCGCGACGGGGTGTTTCGCGCCCGCGCCTGGGGCGGCGCCTGGGAGCTGCTGGCCGCCGCCCCCTACGACACCACCCGCCTGCGCTTTAACGACGGCAAATGCGACCCCCGCGGGCGCCTGTGGGTGGGCACCATGTACGAGCCACGCGGCCAATCGCTGGGCGTGCTCTACCGGCTCGACCGGCAGGCCGGCGGCTACCAGCTGCAGCCCATGGCGCACGGCGCCATCGTGGCCAATGGCCTGGCCTGGTCGCCCGACGCGCGCACCCTGTACTGGTCTTGCACCGGGCACCACCAGGTGCGGGCCTGGCAGTTCGATGCCGACAGCGGCACGCTGGCGGCCGAGCGCGTGTTCCAGTCGCTGCCCAAAAAGCCCGAGGGCTGGGCCTGGGGCGACGCGCGCGCCTACGAGGGGCGCCCCGACGGCGCCAGCGTGGACGCCGAGGGCGCGTACTGGTCGGCGCAGATGGAGGGCGCTTGCCTCAAGCGTTTTGCGCCCGACGGCCGCCTGCTGCAGACCGTGCCCACCCCGGTGCTGTGCCCGACCATGCCCTGCTTTGGCGGGCCCGATGGGCGCACCCTGTTCATCACCAGCGCCAGCGACGGCCGGCCCGCGCATGAGCGCCAGGCCTTGCCGGGCGCGGGCTGCATCTGGGCCCTGCGCGTGCCGGTGCCCGGACTGCCGGTGCAGGCCTGGCGCGCCTGAGCGCAATTTCCCGCATGGCGGTCGTGCAAAAAATTCACGGCCCGGCAAGGAGGGCGCGGTTTACCATCAACGCCCATGAACGCAGCACTTGAACACCTCCGGGACGCGGTCCGCGCCGCCGCCGCCGACGGCCGGCGCCTTCGCCTGCGCGGCGGGGGCAGCAAGGACTTCTGGGGTGCCCCCCTGCAGGGGCAGGTGCTGGACACCCGCGCCTACCAGGGCATCATCGCCCACGAGCCCAGCGAGCTGGTGGTGACGGTGCGCGCGGGCACCCCGCTGGCCGAGCTTGAGGCGGTGCTTGCCCAGGCCGGCCAATGCCTGCCGTTTGAGCCGCCCCACTTTGGCCCGCAGGCCACCGTGGGCGGCATGGTGGCCGCCGGTCTGGCCGGGCCCGCCCGCGCCACGGTGGGCGCGGTGCGCGACTTTGTGCTGGGCGTGCGCATGCTCAACGGCCGCGCCGAGGACCTGTTCTTTGGCGGCCAGGTGATGAAGAACGTGGCCGGTTACGACCTCAGCCGCGTGCTGGCCGGCAGCGCCGGCACCCTGGGCGTGATCACCGAGGTCAGCCTCAAGGTGCTGCCCCTGGCCCCGGCCGAATGCACCCTGGTCTGCGTGGGCCTGGCGCAGCCCGCCGCGCTGGACCTGCTGCACCGCTGGGGCGGCCAACCCCTGCCGCTCAATGCCAGCGCCTGGGTGCACGACGACAGCCAGGTGCCCGCAGCCGACACCTTGTTTGTGCGCCTGCGCGGCGCGCAGGCCGCCGTGGCCGCCGCGCAAACCCGCATGGCCGCCGACGCCCAGGCCCTGGGCGCGCAGGTGACGGTGCGCAGCGACCCGGCGGTCGCCGCCGACTGGCGCGCCAGCGGCGAGCAAACCTTGCCGTTTTTCCAGGCCCCCTCGCCCCAGCATGCGCTGTGGCGCCTGTCGCTGCCCCAGACCGCGCCTGCGCTCGACCTGCCCGGCCCTTGCTACATCGAGTGGCAGGGCGCGCAGCGCTGGGTCTGGGCGCCGGTGTCGGCGGCGGCCGCGCTGCATGCCCTGGCCGCGCAGCACGGCGGCCACGCCCTGCTGTTTCGTGCCAGCGCGTCGGGCGGCGCGGCCGACAAGGCCGCTGGTGTGGCCAGCCCGCTGCCGGCCGTGGCCCTTCGCCTGCAGCAACAGCTGCAACAACAATTCGACCCGCACGGGGTCTTTGCCACCGGCCGACTGGGCCACTGAGCCATGCAAACCCAACTTGCCCCCGAGTACCAGCAGAGCGTGGCAGGCCGCGAGGCCGAGGCGATTCTGCGCAAATGCGTGCACTGCGGGTTCTGCACCGCCACCTGCCCGACCTACCAGCTGCTGGGCGACGAGCTCGATGGCCCACGCGGCCGCATCTACCTCATCAAGCAGGTGCTCGAAGGCGCCGAGCCCACGCGCGCGACCCAGCAGCACCTCGATCGCTGCCTCACCTGCCGCAACTGCGAATCCACCTGCCCCAGCGGCGTGCAGTACGGCCAGCTGGTCGACATCGGCCGTGCGCTGGTCGAGGCCAAGGTGCCGCGGCCGCTGCCCGAGCGCGCGCTGCGCTGGGCGCTCAAGGAGGGCCTGCCCTCGCCCTTGTTTGGCCCGGCCATGAAGCTCGGTCAGCAGGTGCGCGCGCTTTTGCCCGCCTCGCTGCAAGCCAAGGTGCCCGCTCGTCAGGACGCAGGGGCCTGGCCCACGCGGGCGCACGCGCGCAAGATGCTGATGCTGGCCGGCTGCGTGCAGCCCGCCATGAGCCCCAACATCAACCACGCCACCGCGCGCGTGCTCGACGCTTGCGGCATCGAGCCGGTGCTCGCGCCCGCGGCGGGATGCTGCGGCGCGGTCAAGTTCCACCTCAACGACCAGGACGGCGGGCGCGCGCAGATGCGCGCCAACATCGACGCCTGGTGGCCGCTGGTGCAGGACGGCCAGGTCGAGGCCATCGTCATGAACGCCTCGGGCTGCGGCGTCACCGTCAAGGAATACGGCCATCTGCTGCAGCACGACCCGGCCTATGCCGACAAGGCCGCGCGCATCAGCGCCCTCACGCGCGACCTGAGCGAGCTGCTGCCGCAGCTCATGCCCGAGCTGTCGGCCCGCATCCGGCCCGAGCAGGCCCGCGCCGCCGGCGAGCTGGCCTTCCATCCCCCCTGCACCTTGCAGCACGGCCAGCAGCTCAAGGGCGGCGTCGAGCAGCACCTGGGGGCGCTCGGGTTTTCCGTGCGCGTGGCCGGCACCGAGTCACACCTGTGCTGCGGCTCGGCGGGCACCTACAGCGTGCTGCAGCCGGTGCTGGCCCAGCAGCTGCGCGAGCGCAAGCTCGGCCACCTGCAGGCCCTGCAACCGGCCGCCATCCTGAGCGCCAACATTGGCTGCATCACGCATTTGCAAAGCGGCACCGACACCCCGGTGCGCCACTGGGTGGAGCTGGTCGATCAGGTGATGGGCGCCAGCGCCTGACGCCCCGTCCCCTCAGACGCTGCTGACCACAAAGCTCACCACGGTGGCGCAAGAGCCGCCGATGTTGAGCGTTTGCAGGCGGCGGGCGCCCTCGATCTGCATGGGCCCGGCCTGGCCCGTGACCTGACGCGCCGCGTCCAGCAGCATGCGGCTGCCGGTGGCGCCCACCGGGTGGCCGCAGCCGATCAGGCCGCCGCTCATGTTGATCGGGCAGGCACCGCCCGGCTCGATCACGCCCGACTCGACCGCCTGCCAGCTCTGGCCCGGCGCGCTCAGGCCCAGGTGATCAATCGCCACGTACTCGGTGGTGGTGAAGCAGTCGTGTGTTTCCACGCCGTCGATGCCCGAGATGTCGGGCACGCCCGCGCGTTGCCACGCGTCCTCGATGGCCTGGCGCAGGTGCGGGAACACATAGGTCTGGCCGCGGCTGCGCTCGAATTTGTCGAGCAGGCGCAGGCCCGCGTTGCGGTGGCCCCAGCCGCTGATGCGCGCCATGCGCGCAAAGTCCTGCCCGGTGCGCTCGGCATGCGCCTTGGCAAAGCGCGCACTGGCCAGCACCACCGCGCAGGCGCCGTCGGTGATCTGGCCGCAGTCCTGGCGCCGGGTGCCCGGCTCGATCAGCGGGTTGGCCTCGTCGTCGTCGGTGAAGGCCAGCGGGTCGAACTGCCATTTGCGGGTTTGCGCCAGCGGGTTGCGCTTGGCGTTGCCGTAGTTGATCTCGGCAATGCGGTTGAGGTGTTTGCGGTCCAGGCCATAGCGCGCCTCGTACTCCATGGCCACGCGGCCAAAGGCGGCCGGCCACATGAAGGTGCAGTCGATGTCCTCGTGCCCCTGCCAGGCGGCGGCGTTCTGGTTCACCGAGGCCTCGTTGCCCGGCATGTTCTTGAACTCCTCCACGCCCAGCACCAACACGCAGTCGTAGCGGCCGGCCTCGATCTCGGCCATGGCTGTCAGCGCCGCCAGCGACGAGGAGGCGCAGGCGCCTTCGTGGCGCATGGCCGGCACGCCCCAGAGCTCGGGCACCACCTGCGCCACCATGGCGCCCAGGTGCGCCTGCTGGCGCTGCAGTTCCGCAAAGGCATTGCCCACATGGATGCTTTGCACCTGCCCGGGGTCGAGCCGGCTGTCGGCCAAGGCGCCCAGCGTGGCCACACGGGTCATGTCGGAAATGTCCAGGCCCTCGCGCGACCAGGCGCGGGCAAAGTCGGTCTGGTGACCACCAAGAATGTAAACAGGGGATGTCATGGGAGGGACTCCAGAAAAAAAATCAATCAAGCGACAGACCACCGATGCCGGTGATCACCTTGCCCCAGCGCTCGCCGTCTTCGCGCAGCATTTGCGCCAGCTGCGCCGGCGTGCTGCCCGCCAGGGTGTAGCCCAGCGGGCCAAAGCGTTCTTGCAGGGCCGGCTCCTGCAGCACACGGCCCACATCGCGCGCGATGCGGCCGATCACCGGCTCGGGGGTGCCCGTGGGCGCCATCAGCGCAAAGCGCGCATACGTGCCCTCCACGCTGGCGTAACCCAGCTCGGTGAAGGTGGGCACATCGGGCAGCACCGCCGATCGCGAGGGCCCGTTGATGGCCAGCGCGCGCCGCTTGCACGACTTCAGGTGCGCCTGGGCATTGCCCAGGTCCACCAGCAGCGCCGAGATCTGCCCGCCCACCAGGTCCGACAGGGCCGGACCGGTGCCTTTGTAGGCCACGTGGATGAGCTGGATGCCGGCGGCCTGATTGAAGGCCTCCACGCCCAGGTGGCCCCCTGTGCCCAGGCCGAACGAGCCGTAGCTCAGCTGGCCGGGCCGCGCCTTGGCCAGGTCGACGAACTCGCGCAGATTGCGCGCGGGCACCTCGCCGCTGACCAGCAAGGCCGCTTGCGCGGTGCCGATGGCCGATACCGGCGCCAGCTGCGTGCGCGGATCGTGCGGCAGCTTGCGCATGACCAGCGGGTTGATGACCACCGGCGAGGCCGAGGTCATGAGCAGGGTGTGGCCATCCGGTGCGGCCTTGACCACCGCGTCCACGCCCAGCACGCCCGAGGCCCCGGCGCGGTTTTCCACCACCACCGGTTGCCGCCAGAGCTCGGCCAGGCGCTGCGCCATCAGGCGGGTGAGCAGGTCCGAGCCCGAGCCGGCGGCGGTGGGCACGACGATGCGCACCGGCTTGTCGGGCCATGCGGGCTGGGCCAGGGCGGGCATGGCCGCTGCAGCCAGCAAGCAGGCCAGGGCGGCGCGTCGTGTGGCGCGGGCAGGATCAATCAGGGGTCGCATCGGGAGTCTCCTCTTAGGGTTGGGCGCTGGGCCGAAGGGCTTCTTGCAAATGCGGGATGGTGTCGGTGGGGCGGCCCGAGAGCTCGCTGAGCTCGTAGGCGTGGCGCACATCGGTGTAGTCGCGGTAGCCCAGGCGCGCCAGCGGGCGCACCCGGGGAATGTCCAGGCGCCCATCGGCGCTGAGCGCCGCGTCGTCGATGTGGATGCCCACCACCTCGCCCACCAGAATCAGCGCCTGGGCATCGGGCGTGTGGCCCGGCACCGCCATCTGCTGGCGCAGACGGCATTCGAACTGCACCGGTGAGCCTTGCACGCGGCGCGCGCGCACCTGTGTTGCGGGCAGCCAGGGAATGCCCAGCGCCTCGAATTCGTCCACCTCGGGGGGCAGGTCGCGCGAGCTGGCCAGCACCCAGTCGCGAAGATCGTAGGTGGCCATGTTCCAGACGAACTCGCCGGTGTCGACGATGTTGCGCGCGGTGTCCTTGAGGTGACCGTCCTCGCGCGCATTGCAGACCACGAGCACGGTTGGGGGATCCCAGGTGACGTTCTGGAACTGGCTGTAGGGCGCCAGGTTGTGCACCCCGCTGCTGCTCACGCTCGAGATCCAGCCGATGGGCCGGGGCACGCAGCAGGACTTGAAGGGGTTGAAGGGCAGACCCGAGGTCTGCTGGCCTGGCTGGTAGTACATCTTTTAGCCCCCCAGGATCTCGCGGGTGTCGGCCCAGCAGGAGTGGGTGCCGCTGCTGATGCGGTGCGGCAGCAGGATGCGCGCGACCGGGCCGGCGTCGATCTGGCGCGCGTCCAGCACCACGCATTCGGAGCGGTCGGTGTTCATGTCGGTGACAAAGCTCACCACATAGCCGTCGTCCTCGGCCTGGCTGTCAAAGCACGGCGCCATCGGCGACTCGCTGCCAAAACGCCCCTCGCCAAAGTAGTAGGACTGGCTCGCGCCGGTCTCGCGGTCGTGGCGCAGGATGCCGTCAAACAGAAAGGAGCCCGGGTGCGCCAGCATGTTGTAGGTGTAGCGGTTGGGGCGGCCCCAGTACTCGCAGTTGATCATGCCAAATTCCAGGTGCCGCTCGTCCAGACGCTTCTCGCGCGTGCTGCCGTCGCGCAGGTTCAGGCGCCACTCGTAGAGGGTCGGGCCGTAGCGCTCGGGGCCCAGGGTCTGGCCCGAGTTGTCGTAACCGCCGCGCGGCATCGGCGTCTTCTGGTGGTAGCCCACCATCACCACCTCGTCGCCCTCTTCCCAGGCATTGAGCCAGTGCAGCACATAGGTCGGGCTGGCCTCGAACCAGCGGATGCCGGTTTGCGGGCTGTTGCGCCGCGGCACCAGCGCAAAGCGCGCGGGCTGGTCCTCGCGGTAGATCAGCTTGTGCTTGCCCTGGGTCAGCAGCGCCTCGTCCCAGTGCAGCGGGAAGTCGTTGAGGATGGCGTAGTGCTCGGTGAACAGCATGTCGTGCGGCAGGCGCGGGCCGGGCAGCGGCACCGGCACATAGTGCACCAGCTGGTTGTGGCGATCGACCTCGCGGTAGTGCAAGAAGGGCGCGGTCTTGCTGTAGTTGTAGAAGAGCAGGTCGCCGGTGCGCGGGCAGACCTTGGGGTGCGCCGAGATGCCCTCGGGCATGATGCGCGCGCCCCACTCGGGCACGCCCTTGAGCTCGAGCGTGCGGGCATCGAGCTGATAGGGCTCGCCGCACTGGTAGAAGGTGGTGAGCGCCATGCCGGCGTGCACGATCACATCGGTGGCCGAGGTGTCACGCAGGCCACCACGGGCGCCCCAGCCGGGGCGCTGCGACACGCCCGGCCGGTCGATCAGGCCGCCATACAGGGCGTGCCCGGCCACTTGCTCTTCTTCAAAGGCGCGGGTGCGCGTGAAGCGGTTGCGGTACTCGACCTTGCCGCGCTTGAAGCTCAGCTGGTGCAGCATGCCGTCGCCATCAAACGGGTGGTAGGTGCCCAGCGGCTGGTGCACCGGGTTCTGGGTGTTGCGCAGGTACACCCCATCCAGGCGCTTGGGCACCTCGCCAATGACCTCCAGCTCGGTCGCGGTCACTTCGTCGTAATTGGGCGCGAACGGGCCCGTCATATAGGGGTGCTGACCAGGCACCAGGGTGTGGCGGATGGGCGGGAGGGTTTGGACTTGCATGGGGAGACTCCAGAAAATGGGCGCGTTCGCCGCGCCCGTGCGGCACGCTCAGGGCGCGCGTTGTCGCAGCCGCGCCAGGGCGGCCACATAGTCGCGGTGCAGGCCGTCGACCACGGTTTGCACGGGTTCGACGGCATGGATGCATCCCAGGCCCTGGCCCGCGGCCCAGACATCGGTCCAGCGCTTGGCGGCAAACGACTGGTTGCTGTCGTAGTGGCGTGTGGGCGCCGCCGGCATGTTGTCGGGGTCGATGCCGACCTTGCGCAGCGAGGGCTTGAGCCAGCTGGCGGCCGTGCCGGTCAGGCCGGCGCTCACCAGCAGGTCCTCGGCATTGCTGTCGACCAGCATCTGCTTGTATTCGGGGTCGGCCTGGCTTTCGGTGGTGGCGATAAAGCGCGTGCCCATGTAGACCAGGTCGGCGCCGCTGGCGATGGCGCCGGCCACGCCCCAGCCGTCGCTGATGCCGCCGCCCACGACCACCAGGCCGTCAAAGAATTCGCGCACCGCGCTCACAAAGGCAAACGGCGAGAGCGTGCCGGTGTGACCGCCCGCGCCGGCGCAGATGCAGGCCAGGCCGTCGGCACCGGCGGCCACCGCCTTGCGTGCCAGCGTCAGATTGGTCACGTCGGCAATCACCTGGCCGCCGTAGCGGTGCACCACCTCGATGGCCGGCTTGGGACTGCCCAGCGCGGTCACCACGATCGGCGGCTGGTAGCGCTCGATCAGCGCCAGGTCCTCGGGCAAACGGGTGTTGGACGAGTGCGTGACCAGGTTGGCGCACCAGGGCCCGACCCGCTCGGCGCCCAGCTCATCGCGCGCCTGTGCCAGCGCTTCGGTGATCTGCTGCATCCAGGCCTGCAAGGCCTCGATCGGGCGCGCGTTGGGCGTGGGGAAGGCGCCGACAATGCCAGCGCGGCAGGCGGCGGTGACCAGCGCCGGTCCCGAGATCAGGAACATCGGCGCCGAGACAACGGGCACGCGCAGCGTGCCCAGCCAGGCGGGCAGGGGGCGGCTCATCACTCGCTCGCCTTGAAGCCCGAGATCTTCACCGCCTCTTGCCAGCGGCGCGCGTCGGCGCGGATGAAGTCGTTGAACTCGGCCACCGTGAAGGGCATGGGCTCGGAGGCGGTGACCTTCCAGCTGTCGATGATGGTCTGCGTGCGCAAGGCCTTGGCAAACACCGACTGGATGCGCTGCACCAGCGCGTCGGGCGTGGCCGCGGGGGCCGACAGGCCCGACCAGATGTAGATGGTCATGTCGGGCAGGCCCGACTCGGCAAAGGTGGGCACATTGGGCAGCAGGTGCGAGCGGCGCGGCGTGGTGATGGCCAGCACGCGCACCTTGCCCGAATCCACATGCGGCTTGACCGACAGGAGCGGCAGGAAGCCGGCGTCGACCTGGCCGCCGACCAGGTTGGTGACCGCCGGCGGCGTGCCGTTGAAGGGCACGTGCAACATGTTCAGGCCGGTGCGCTGGTTCATGATCACGCCGGCAAAGTGCGAGGAGTTGCCCGCGGTGAACGAGGCATACGACACATCGCGGCCGCGCGCCCAGGCGATGAAGTCCTTGAGGTTGGTGGCCGGCACCTTGTCGGTGTTGACCGCCAGCACCAGCGACGAGCCCAGAAAGCCGGTGACGTGCTTGAAGCTCTTGTCCGGGTCGTAGGGCAGCTTGCTGAAGGTGTAGGGGTTGATGGTCAGCATGCTGGTGTTCGACAGCAGCAGGGTGTGGCCATCGGGCGGCGCTTGCAGCAGGGCTTGCACGGCCACGAGGCCCGAGCCCCCCGGCTTGTTGTCCACCAGAATGGTCTGGCCGGTGTCTTTCTTGATTTCTTCCGAAACCTGGCGCAGGGCCTGGTCCAGCACGTTGCCGGGCGCAAAGGGCACCAGCACGCGGATGGGTTTGCTGGGCCAGTCGCTTTGCGCGGCCACGGGGCCGAAGGCGGCCACGCCAGCGGCGGCGGCCAGGGCTTTGAGGACGGTGCGTTTTTGCATGCTTGTCTCCGTTTTGGATTGGGTAAGGAAAAAGGGAAAGGGATCTCAGGCGCCCAGCAAACCGCGCAAGGCGTCGGCCACGGCCTGGGGTTGTTGCAGGGGGACCATGTGGCCAATGCCGGGCAGGCGCGTGAGCGGCGCTTGCGGTGCGCAGCGGGCGATGTCCTCGGACATGGCCATCGGCGTCACGCGGTCTTCTTCACCGCAGACGATGCGCATGGGCAGGGTGCTGCCTGCCAGCAGGGCACGGTGGTCACGGCGCTGGGCAATCGCGCGCAACTGCGCGACCGCGCGCTCGGGGCCAATGGCCAGCATCATGCGGCGCATGCGCTCGATCTGTTCGGGCTGGGGGGCGTGCATGCTGTACTTGAGCACGCCCTCGACGGTGCGCGCAAAGTCCGCCTGCATGGCGGCGATGGCTTTTTGCCGGCCTTCCAGGCTTTGCGGGCTCTCGGGTTGCGCCTGCGTCGACAGCAGCAGCAGGCCTTGCAAGGCCCGCGGGGCCAGCGCCAGCATTTCCTGCGCCACATAGCCGCCCATCGAAAAACCCGCCAGCAAAAGCGGCGCCTGCGCCGGCACATCGGCCAGCAGCTGCCAGCCGGCGTGCGCCATGGACGGCAAGTCGTCGTGCGGCAGCACAT
>JACCEE010960886.1_pt1 | contig 11081 bp, 10 predicted proteins | sample 7449931 | NCBI WGS metagenome assembly JACCEE01 (sample SAMN15323457, study PRJNA562643) | freshwater metagenome | isolation source: river surface water | place: USA:Blue River Watershed | collected 2017-08-19 | reverse complement strand
CCTAAGTCTTCAAGGTCATAAAGAGCTGGGAATAACTTCTTCTTTGCAAGATCTCCGGTCGCGCCAAATAGAACTAAAGCATCTGCCTTCATTAATTTCCCTTTGGCTTTTCATTATGGCCACCGAACTTGTAACGCATCGCGCTCAAGACTCGGTTAGCAAATTCGTCGTTGTTACGTGAAGCAAAGCGTGCATAGAGAGAGGCACTCAATACATGAGCAGGGATGCCAGCTTCGATAGCTGCTTGCACTGTCCAGCGACCTTCACCGCTATCGCTTACCTGTGTTGAATACTCAGTAAGTTCCTCTGATTCAACAAGGGCTTGTGCTGTGAGATCGAGTAGCCATGAGGCAACAACGCTTCCGCGGCGCCAGACTTCGGTGATTGCTGGAATATCAAGATCGTATGAAGGAGTCATCTCATCTGCTGCTTCAAAGATAGCAAGGCCTTCTGCAAAGGCTGCCATCATTCCATATTCGATTCCATTGTGAATCATCTTCACGAAGTGACCTGAACCAACAGGACCGCAATGCAAATATCCATATTCAGCTTGCTGTGGTTCACCGGTACGACCAGGCGTGCGTTCTGCTGATTCAACTCCAGGGCAAAGAGCCTTAAAGATTGGGTCTAGTGACTTTACGACTGCATCGTCGCCACCAATCATGAGTGAGTAACCGCGCTCTAGACCGTAAACGCCACCTGATGTTCCGACGTCAACAAAGTTAATTCCTTTTGCCTTCAAAAGTTCGGCATTCTTGAGGTCATTCTTGTAATAGCTATTTCCACCATCGATGATGGTGTCACCCGCAGAAAGATGTTCTGCCATTGCCGCGATTGTTGAATCAGTTACTGATGCCGGAACCATGATCCAGATGGTGCGAGGTGTTGAAAGTTGTGAAGCTAAGTGAGCCATATCAGTTGCACCGAGTGCGCCTTCGGCAGCGAGAGCGTTAACAGCATCAGGGCTGACGTCATAGACAGCAGATGTGATGTTGTGACGAGCCAGGCGACGGACGATATTTGCGCCCATGCGGCCAAGGCCGACCATTCCGAAATTCGTAGTTGTCATGAATATGCCTATTCGCTGTAGATAACGCTCAACATTGAGGTGAGAAGTCTATCGGAAACGGTCTGCAACTTTCGAATCGCACCGCATTTCCCTATTTATTCGGAGAAAAAGGCCTCTGTGTCAACGATGAGTCGTGTGTGTGAATTTCCACGCACGTAACTCGCCGGTATCGAGAGATCTCCTTCAATAATCTTTGTAACCGCATCAGCCTTACTTTCACCAGCAGCAACTATCCATACTTCAACTGCGCTATTTATAAGTGACATGGTGAATGAAACGCGCACAGCAGGAGGTTTTGGCGAATCAGTGATTGCAAATACTCTTCTTTGATCGTCTATATCTGCAATTCCAGGAAAGAGTGAAGCTACATGCCCGTCAGGGCCTAGACCAAGAACATTGAGATCGATATCAACATTTTCTAGCGCTAAGTCGTAATCACTAACCGCTTCATCGATGCTCTTTGCGACATCTGATGCAAGGGCTTCGTGAATAACTATCTTCGTATTGGTGACTGTCTCATGAAAAGGAAATGCATTTCTTTCAACGCTATCGGCGGGAACAAAACGTTCATCACTCCACCAGATATGAAGACCGGCAAATCCGTCAGAGTCCGCGTTGAATTCATTTACCAAAGCCTCTGAGATCTGCACTCCCAGAGTTCCTCCGGTTAATACAAGGTGGAATTGGCTCTTGAGTTTGAGGCCCTTTTCAATAGCAGCCAGAATCTGAACTGTTACCTCTTCAGCAAGTTCAGCCGCATCTGCATAGAGCGTGAGGTCGAGTTCATCATCGATATCACCAACGATTGCATCAAAGTCATCGCTCATTGTTGCCCCCATTTACTCATAAATTCTGATTTGCTCATCTCGTAAATGTTTTCTGGTCCATCAATATCATCCATCTGCTGGCCTTTGTACTCGAAACCAAAGTAGTTAATCACAGCGATGGAAGGCAGATTGTCAGGGCTCACGGTGTATCTCAAGGTTTTTACCTCTGGAAAGGTACAGGCCCAGCTCCACATTCCTTTGAGGGCTTCCTTCGCATAACCCTTGCCTCGAAAAGCCTCTTCGATACCAAGCCCAATCTCCATCATTCCTTCGGAATCAGGTACTCCGTGAAAACTGGTGCTTCCAATAATTTCCTTCGTTTCTTTCAGGACAATAAATCTGACAAACCATTTGTTAACTGATGGATCAACTTTCACCTGCGGCACGCGCCAACTGAGTGGACCGCTCTCTTTGACGAGGTTTTGGTGGGGATTTGTGAAGTCTCTGCCTGCTATCGCGGCAGAGTCATTTTTATTGTCGTAAAGGTCAATAATTCCTTGTGCGGAAATATGGTGAAGCTCTAAGCGAGAGGTTTCAATGACCGGTTCAAACACATGCGAATTATCGCACGGTGCTAGAGAATGAAGTGTGCCTTTGCCTTTTCTACGGCAGATACTCGTCCATCAACTTCCATCTTTCGATAGAGATTTTTCAAGTGGGTCTTCATCGTGTTGAGTGAAATATGCAGAGATGCTGCGATGGCGTTGATTGGACGATCAGTAGAAAGGTGACGAAGAACTTCAAGTTCGCGCTTTGTTAAGGAAGAAGCAAATTCTGATGGGCGGTTGGCATCATTCTTGATCCGCTCCGCAACGCTCGACGCCAAATCTTCAAGGTAGACGGTTGGATTTTCCCCTGCGATCTTCATGATGAGATTCCCCATTTCAGGTGATTGTCGAAGGAAGGTTTCTTTTGCTCCAACGGTTGCCCCGATTTCCAAGGCCTTCTTCATCTCCTTGAGCGCTAAGTTTTCTTGATCTATGACTTCATGAGCATCAGCTAAATGCTTCCAAATCTTCTCTCTTGGAGTGCGAGCCGGCAGATTCTTGACTTCCTCGCGGACAGATTTCTTACCCATGCGCTCGTCGTAGGCAAGTTTTATCTGCTTAACAAAACGAAGTTTTGGCGCACGTTCCAATAGGGCTCCCAGACGCTCATTATCTTTAACTGTGAATCGAATAAAGAGTTCACTCAAATCAATAATCGAAATTAGACCTTCAGAGAATTCAACTCTGTTCGCTCGTTCTCTTGCTCTCTTAATATTTTCAAGCGATTCAGTTACCATGCCACGCATCACCAGATCACGAGCAAAGTAACCGTCGGCAAAGAAGTGCCATGCCCATTGCTGCCACTGCTCTCCTAGATTTCGAATTTGGCCGAAGACCTCAAAAGCTTCGCGGGGTCTAGCGAATTCAAGATGGCAACGCGCAATAATGAACATCGAATCCAGGGGACCATAAATTCCGACGTAGCCTCGTTTTGTGAATTGAGAATATGTCACTGACGCAGCTTCAAATGCCCTGCGATAATCACCACGCTGAAAAAGCGCCATGGCATTCATTGAAGAGAGCAATAAGTGATTATTGGGAAGTTTAGATTTATTGGCTAGAGCTTTCGCTTCTTCATATAAGGCTTCCACCGACTCGGTCTCATCTAAAATAAAACTCTTCGTTGCGGCAAGTCGCAATAGCCCTATCTGCTCTTCAATTCCAAATGTAATTGGACCGTCGCTCTTCACCATCGTAATCGCATAACTCTTGTCGAATTCATCAAAACGCCCTAACGCCATTTCGATATATGCCTTGGAGCCATAAGTGAGTTGTTTGATAAATCCCTCAAGCACTGTGCCCCGGGCATCAAAATTCATCTGATCAATCATGCTGAAAACAGCGTCATATTCTTGATTCGCTAGGCGGCCAGCTAATTCCACTGTGGCCCTCTTAAGTAAACCTAGATTCGAATTGTCGCCAGCAAAGATGGACCAGCGAATAAGCTCACGCCCCCGACCTGTTGCCTGCAAGATACGAGCGGCATCAGGAAAAATATCTGCCACTTTCTCAAAGTCCCCCGCAAGATAGGCATGCTCCAGGGCGAGATTGGGCTCGTTACGGTTCTCGTGGAAGGCAAGTAGTGCGGCGTGAATTTTCATCTTCTTGAATTTATCTTTACGAAGCTCGGTCAAAAGCACTTCTCGGACAAGAATCGAAAATTCAAAACTTTGTTCAGGGGAACCTGTCTGCGTGAAGTAATTACCTTCCAGCGCTATCTGATTAACAAAATCATATGAGTATTCATCACCAAGGATAACTTCGGCTATTTCATGTGTGAACTCCTGTACGACCGCTAGCGATGTAATCAGTGAACGAGTCTTCGCATCCAGTGAATTAATCACAGAAGACGCCAAAGCCCTTAGTGGTTCAGATTGCGAAGATACTAATTTCTCAAAGTCGACAGGCTTTTTTGTCTTGGCCATCTGATAGACAAGCATAGAAACGGCTGCGGGCCAGCCATGCGCTCCTTCTAGGGAACGGCGAATCTCACAATTTTCATAATCTAGCTTGTACATGGAAGCGAGGGTTGCAATTTCATTATCAGAGAACTGTAAATCAGCTGCGGTGATGACTGAAAGTGCACCACGGGAAGCAAATGTTGCGTAAACGGTTTCAAGGGTGTCGCGTCGAATTGTTACAAATTGAATATTCTTGGGAAATTGCTCAACTAGTCGCGAAGCAATATCCACATCTCGACTGGTATGTTCACGTAGATTATCAATCACAAAAATATAATCTTTATTTGTTGCAAGAAGATCATTACCCCAACGTCTTACAATCTCAACCGGTCGAATACTTGCTTCACTTTCAAACCATTGCGCAAATCCCGGGAGGATATTTCTCGTCGCTTGAATAAAAAGTGCAGCCATATCTTCAAGCGAGTCGCTTTCGGTGATAGTCAGCCAAATAACTCGATCACGATGTGCGAGCGCCCACTCGGCAACAAGTGAGGTCTTTCCATATCCTGCTGGAGCAATAACTACAGTCGTGCTCGGAGATGGGTTTTCTAGAAGTTTGAAGAGGTGCTTTCGGGATAAGTAGTTTGGCGGCAAGGAAGGAATGAGTGTTCGCGACAAGGTCACACCAGGAGTGACCTCAAACTCCGCTGACTCACCCTTATTTGTTGCCATGGTGTTAGGGTGATGGAAAAGCCAGAGTATGGGAAGTCAAAATCACCCCATTAGGGGTGAGATAACGCGGTGATTCTTACCCTTTGATTACAGAGTGGCGAAACCCTCTGCAAGAACGCCAAGAGCATCTTTCAGAAGTTCATCTGTGATTACTAGAGGTGGCAAGAAGCGAATAACGTTTCCATAAGTTCCCGCAGTAAGGATGAGTACGCCCTTGCTCTGGCAGTACTTGATGACCTTAGCCATCGCTTCAGGATTCGGGTCCTTTGTGCCAGCGTGAACAAGTTCGATTGCAACCATTGCACCGCGACCGCGAACATCGCCGATGATTGGGTACTTAGCCTTAAGTGCGTTGAGTGAATCCACGAGGATCGTGCCGATATGAGCTGCGCGATCTACAAGCTTCTCTTCTTCAATTGTTTCAATAACAGCAAGGGCTGCAGCGCAGACAACTGGGTTTCCACCGTATGTTCCGCCGAGTCCACCTACGTGAGATGAATCCATAATTTCAGCGCGAGCAGTAACTGCTGCAAGTGGCATTCCGCCAGCAATTCCCTTTGCAGAGATGATCATGTCTGGCTCCATATTTTCATGCTCGACAGCAAACATCTTTCCTGTACGAGCAAAGCCTGACTGAACTTCATCAGCGATAAAGACAATCTTATTTTCTGTTGCAAATTTCTGAAGTCCTGGCATAAAACCAACAGGTGGCACGATAAATCCACCTTCTCCGACAACAGGTTCAATCAAAATTGCAGCAACGTTATGTGCGCCAATCTCTTTCTCAATCTTTGAAATTACTGCTGCGAGTGAATCTTCAGCGATAGTCGAAGGATTGCCGTTGTAGCGATACGTGTAAGGCATTGGCATGCGATAGATCTCGTTAGCGAATGGACCAAAGCCATCCTTGTAAGGAATGTTCTTTGCAGTTAGCGCCATAGTGAGGTTGGTGCGACCGTGATACGCATGTTCGAAAACAACAATAGCTGCACGCTTTGTGTAATGACGAGCAATCTTGATTGCATTCTCAACAGCTTCTGCACCTGAGTTCTGCAGGATTGACTTCTTCTTAAACTTTCCTGGGGTCAGGCGATTGAGCGCTTCGCACACTTCGATGTAACCCATGTAAGGAACAGTGGTGAAGTTGGTATGCGTAAAGTTTGCAACAGCTTCTTGAACAGCCTTTACAACGCGAGGTGCTGAGTTTCCAACGTTAACTACGCCGATACCTGAACCCATATCAATGATTCGGTTGCCATCGATATCTTCAATAATTGCATCATGTGCTCGGCTGACGATCACCGGCATCGCAGTTCCTAGTCCCCCAGATACAGCCTCTTTACGTCGCTGCATTGCTGCAGTTGATAGTGGCCCTGGAATTTCAGTGGCCAAGTGGCGTGATTGTGGGAGGGGGTCCTTTGATGTCATGGTGAAAGTCTAAGCCCATCATTTTCTGATGCGAGCCCAACCATGGCTCTCTACAAGTTAGGCTTGCCACATGAGCAATCTCCGAGACAACGCACCATTGCTGGATGCCTACCTCTCTTACTTCGAGAGCGCTCGAACACCTTTCACGATTCCTGGCCACAAGCAGAAAACCAGTGCGCTCGACGCTGGGCTAGGCGCTGTCGTTGATTCCGATACACCTCTTTATGGTGGCCTCGATGAAATCAAATTAACCAATCAGACCTTAAAGAAAGCTGAATCACTGGCTGCGAAGTTGTGGGGCGCTGACTATGCGCGCTTTTCAACCGGTGGATCTACCCACGCAAATCAAGCGATCATTTTTGCCCTTGGTAAGCCTGGCGACAAAGTTGCTGTCTCGCGCACTGCTCACCGTTCTGTATTGAGCGCACTTGTCCTTGCAGGACTCGAACCGATCTGGATGTCACCTGAGATTGATGAAGCAACAGGTGTGCCAATCGGAATTGGAATCGCAGAGTTAAAGCGCGCACTCAATGAAAAACCCATCGCAGTTCTGTTAACTGAACCTGGTTACCTTGGAACAATCTCTGACTTGCCTGTACTTATCGAAGCTGCACATGCAGTTAAGGTTCCGGTGATTCTCGATGCAGCATGGGGCGGACACTTTGGTTTGCATCCAGATCTTCCACGCCATGCATTCCAAGTTGGTGCTGATGCACTTATTACCAGTACACATAAGGCACTTCCTGGTTACAGCGCCTCTGCATTATTGCTTGCACGCACAACGCTTTTGAGTGCCGAAAGACTCGAACAAAGCTTTGAAACAACTCATACAACATCACCCGCAGGTGCTCCACTTGCATCAATCGATGGAGTTCGGGCACTTCTTGAAACTCGCGGCGAAGAACTCATTGGCAACCTTCTCAACAATATTCACCGATTCAAGGAGATGGTGCAAGCAGAATTCGCGTTACCGATTTTTCTCTATCCATCAGATTTTCCAGCAGGACGCTTTGATCCATCAAAGATTGTCCTGCGCGTTCAGCAGCTTGGCGCATCGGGAGTAGAAATTGAACAGGATCTGCAAGCAAAGGGGATTCGTGTTGAAATGGCAGATCGCGACACCATCGTCTTCCTAGCAACGATTGCGGATTCAGAAGCTGACTTCGATTCATTAGCAGACGCACTTATTCCGATTCTGAAAAAGCGCCAAGAACAACGTCGCGAGAGTGCAACAGCTCTGAGCTGGTCTGTTGTTCCACAACGCGCTACGTCGATGCGCGATGCCTACTTTGCTGAAACCGAGATGGTCTCTGCGGCAAATGCTGTCGGGCGAATCTCAGCAGATTTGATTGCACCATACCCACCTGGAGTTGCAGTTGTTGCTCCTGGTGAAGTTCTGACTAAGCAAATCGTTGAAGGTTTGAGCGCTTCTCGTGCCGCAGGAGTTCGAATCGCATATGCAACCGATTCAACGCTTGAAAATTACAGAGTCGTTAATCAAACTTCGTAATTGCAAAAGAGTAATAGTCGCAAGGATTCCCGTCTTCAACAAAGAGCGCCTTTAAAATTCCTTCGAAGTTCCAGCCAGCTTTCTCAAAGGCTCGGCGCATTGCCATATTTTCTGCATCCGTAGAACCTTCAACGCGGTGCGCACCATTATCAAAGGCGTACTCAGCAATAAGCCCGAGTGCTGCTGTTCCTAATCCTTTTCCACGGTGTTCTGGGGCGAATTCCAATCCCATTTCCCATGCGCCTTGCGGTCGGGTTGCATCGCATTTTCGCAGCTGTGCGTCACCGACCAATTCACCATCCAGATCAATTGCCAAATGGAGGTAATGGTCTCCCCATGATCCCGAAGCCGAGAAACCTTTTTTAAATCTTTCTCGACTGGTTTCACTTTCTAAATTGCGAATCGAGCAGGCTCGATCAAACTCCTCTGCTCTATAAGTTCTAAGAGAGAGCCCATCAATCATGAGTGAAAATCCTAGAACTCGCGGAAATGACGATAGCAAGTGCGGCTGGAATTAACATCGCCCATCGAAGGGTGATCAGATCTGCCATAAATCCCATTAGTGGTGGGCCGACAATAAATCCAAAGTAGGAAATTCCTGAGATCATTGCAACTGCCTCAGATGGTGAAATGCTTCCGGCAAATCGCTTATTAGCCATTGATCCTGCTGCACTGAAGAGAAGTGGAATTACTGCTGATAGGGCGGCTCCGTAAAGTAGCCAACCGAAAATAACTCCACCGGTTCCACCGATAAGGAGGCCGGTCGCTAAACCGATTCCACCAATGAATCCACCTACTTTGAGGATGCGATTTGGACCAAACTTCGTTGCGAGTTGATCTCCAAAGAATCTACCCACCACCATAGTTAAGGAGAATGCAATAAATGGAATTGTGCTGACGAATGCAGATGCGCCAAAAGTTTCGCGCGCGAGCACGCCTCCCCAGTCTCCAGAGGAACCCTCGCCGATTGAGGCTGCCATCCCAAGTAACCCCATGATGAGAATTAGTGGTGGGCGCTTCTTCTTCTCTTTCTGTTCGGCTGTGTAGATATGTTTGTCAGCATCTCCTGGGAGAAGTAGACGTGAACCAATTACGGTCACGATTGCGATGAATGCTGATACAACGATGAGGTGAAAGAAAACTCGGATATCAGCTTGAGCAAAGAGCCCGCCAAATATGCTTCCCACTAGCCCGCCAACTGACCAGAAGGCGTGGAATCTGCTCATATAGCGCAGCCCAGATTTCTGTTCCAGAGTAACTCCGTGAGTATTCATGGATACATCCTGTGAAGCAATTGTTAAGCCAAAGATGAAAAGTGCCGCTGAAAGCGTGCCTACAGAATTGGCAAGGCCCACGAAGGGCTGAACAATGATGAGTGCAGTCGTAGCAATTTTCAGCGTCTGTGAACTTCCATATTTAGCTGCTGATTTTCCAATTGGTCCTAGGGCCGTTAAAACCCCAGCCGACATCATGAGCAGGCAAAACCCTAGAGCTGAATTAGAAAGTTCAAGATTGCTCTTCAAGTCAGGGATTCGAGAAACGAAATTACCTGCGCTGAAACCTAAGCAGAGAAAAGAAAGTGTCACGCCAAGATGGGCGCGCTTCATGGCCAGATCGGTGAACAATTAACATTACCCCCCGTTAGCGAATTGGCTTTCGATAAACCTTATGTGAGACCGCCTGCGCAAGTGGTTTGATCATCATCGAATCGACGTTGAAGTGATCCGGCAACATGACAACCCAACGAATTGCCTCTGCAACATCATCGGCAACCAGCGGTTTTTCAATACCTTCATAAATTTTTGCCGCAGCATCAACATTGCCCTTGTAGCGAATCTTCGCAAATTCTTCCGTCTTCACAATGCCGGGAGCAATCTCGGTAATTCGAATCGGCTCGCCATTGAGTTCAAGGCGCAACGTATCTACAAGTGATGCCTCGCCAAATTTTGCAGCTGCGTAACTTCCACCATTTTCATAGGTGCGATGCGCGGCGGTAGATGTAATAAGAACGATGTGGCCCTTGCGATGCTCACGAAATAGTGGAGTAATCGCTTTGACCATGCGCACGGCGCCAACGACGTTGATATCAAAGGTCTTCTGCCATAGCTCTGGATCTGAATCCATCACTGAATCGGCATCGAAAGCACCACCTGCGCTATGTACCAAGACTGACACTCGCGCATTTCCTAAATGCGCTACAAGTGCATCAACACTTGATTGGTCGGTCACATCGAGTTCCACAGCTTCAATGTGTGGTGATTCAGATGCAAGAGCCGTTAATTTGTCGACACGTCTTGCAGCGGCAATTACGTGATATCCATTTGCTGCCAGTGCTCGTGCAGTTGCCGCCCCGATTCCACTACTTGCTCCAGTAATAACGGCATATTCGCGTGATGTCATTGGGAAAGGGTATATGTGAGGGCTAGAATTGGTACATGGCTAATCAAATTGAAACAATCATCAATGTCCAACTCGAAAATCGCGATAAGAAGACTGTCTTCTGGCGCGGAATTCTCGTAGTCCCCGCCTTCATCTTCCTTTCAGCATTCACAGAAATGATGCATTGGGGTTGGACTTCTGGGATCGTGGTCGTTCCAACCGTTCTAGCCCTTGTCGTCCGTGGCGTTTATCCAAGCTATGTACTCTCTTTCAACCACGCCCTACTTGAATTGCAGAACCGCATTGCCGCATATCTCTTCTTCCTTACCGATGACTACCCTTCCATTGAGCGCAATCCCAATGTTGCAATTCTTCTGCCTGACGTTGACGGTGGTCGCAAGCTCAATCGTTGGCTTCCCATCGTCAAGTGGATTGCTGCAATTCCACTGGTAATCGTTGGATTGGTTTATGTAGCCGTCGCGCTCCTCGTTTCCTTAGCAGCATGGGTCTCTACTTGGTCAACAGGTACATACCCACAGTGGGCACTCAATATTGTTTTGGGAACAATCCAATTCTGGAACCGTGTTTATGGTTACGCAGTTCTACTTGTCACGGATGAATACCCTTCATTCTCTCTCTAAATGACTATTGCAATTCGACCAATCGCTCAGGGCGATAAAGAGCGCT
>JACCEE012503249.1_pt1 | contig 11087 bp, 14 predicted proteins | sample 7449931 | NCBI WGS metagenome assembly JACCEE01 (sample SAMN15323457, study PRJNA562643) | freshwater metagenome | isolation source: river surface water | place: USA:Blue River Watershed | collected 2017-08-19 | reverse complement strand
TTTTAGTGCGGGCATAGCTCAGTGGTAGAGCGCAACCTTGCCAAGGTTGATGTCGCGCGTTCGAATCGCGTTGCCCGCTCTTTAAAAATTGAAATAACATTAATATGCCCCCATCGTCTAGAGGCCTAGGACAGCTCCCTTTCACGGAGCAGACAGGGATTCGAATTCCCTTGGGGGTACTTCTAGTTTTCAAAGTAATGGATTATATACTATTTAATTAATAATTATTCTAAAAAACACAGATTTTTATTAAATTTATTTATATGTTATAAAAAAAATTTATTGTAATTTATGTTAAAATTCATTTGGTTAGTAATAAGTACAATTCTAATTATTCTTATTTTCTTGCGGACACCACAAAATCAAGGACTCGCAAGTTTTTCAACAAAAAGTAATTTCTTAGGATCTCCCAGTTCGGCAGAACAATTTTTAAATAATTTAACAATTTTTTTAATGGCTGTTTATTTTCTATTTGCTATTTTTTTTAATTTAAGAAATTAAATTATATGATATTACTTAATATTATTAGTATGAGTTTTAAAAATATAATTCTATTTCTATTATTTTTGCTGTTATCTCTTTTCTATTTAAACAAAATATTGTAAAGTTATATTGAAAGTAAGCGCGGAGTAGAGCAGTCTGGTAGCTCGTTGGGCTCATAACCCGAAGGTCAATGGTTCAAATCCATTCTCCGCTAGAAAGTTTAATAAATTTAGTTAAATTTATACTAAAAATTATTATATTATAGTATAATATATATGTAACAGAATACTAATTACTTAATAAAATTTTACGTATGATATTAAATTTAAAAACACCTTTTCCTACGTTTGGTGGAAGTACTGGTGGTTGGTTACGTGCAGCTGAAGTTGAAGAAAAATATGCTATCACTTGGACAAGTCCGAAAGAACAGATTTTCGAAATGCCAACTGGTGGATCTGCAATTATGCGAAGTGGAGAAAATTTACTATACTTAGCGCGTAAAGAACAATGTTTGGCACTTATGACACAACTTAGAACATTTAAAATAAATGATTACAAAATCTACAGAATTTTTCCAAGTGGAGAAGTACAATATTTACATCCAAAAGATGGAGTTTTTCCTGAAAAAGTAAATCCAGGTCGTGTCGCTGTAAATAGTCGCGGATTTTCAATTGGTAAAAATCCAAATCCTGCGTCAATTAAGTTCAGTGGAAGTACAACATATGAGTAAAAATTTCATAAAATAAATTTATAGAGTTTATGCTCTATAAATTTATTTTATGAAATTTTTACTCTCAATTACAATTGTACAAAACCGAAGAATAACTAGTCTTATTTACTATTACTAATTTTTGGGCGAGATGGCAGAGTTGGTCGATTGCGTCTGATTTGAAATCAGATGAATCTTTGCGGATTCCGTGGGTTCGAATCCCACTCTCGCCTTTATTTATATGAAAACTTAAATTAAAGTTGTTTTGTTTCTTTGTGCTTAACTGTGTTGAAATATTTTATGATTATTTTTTATGGGCAAAGTATATGATTGGTTTGAAGAACGATTAGAAGTACAAGCAATTGCAGATGATATTTCTAGCAAATATGTACCACCACATGTAAATATTTTTTATTGTTTTGGTGGTATTGTTTTTACCTGCTTCTTAGTTCAGGTTGCTACTGGATTTGCTATGACATTTTATTATCGACCTAGTGTTGTAGATGCATTTGCATCTGTTGAATATATTATGACAAGTGTAAACTTTGGATGGTTAATTCGTTCTATTCATCGTTGGTCAGCAAGTATGATGGTTATGATGTTAGTACTACATGTTTTCCGAGTATATTTAACAGGTGGGTTTAAAAAACCACGTGAATTAACATGGGTAACAGGTGTAATTTTAGCAGTTGTAACTGTGTCTTTTGGTGTAACTGGGTATTCTTTACCGTGGGACCAAGTTGGTTTCTGGGCTTGTAAAATTGTAACAGGTGTTCCTGCTGCAGTTCCAGTTATTGGACCACCATTAGTTTTAGTTTTACGTGGTGGTGAAAGTGTTGGTCAAAGCACTCTAACGAGATTTTATAGTGCACATACGTTTGTTTTACCTTTAGCTGCTGCCGTTTTAATGTTAACGCACTTCTTAATGATTCGTAAACAAGGTATTTCAGGACCTCTTTAATCTGAATTATAAAATTTAAATTTAATTTTTTTGAGAAGGAATAACTATGTCAATAATTAAGAAACCAGATTTAACAGATCCAAAGTTAAGAGCAAAACTTGCTAAAGGTATGGGTCATAATTATTATGGTGAACCCGCTTGGCCGAATGATTTATTATATCTTTTTCCAGTTTGTATCTTAGGAACATTCGCTTGTTGTATTGGATTAGCTGTAATGGCTCCTACACAAATGGGTGAGCCTGCTGATCCATTTAATACTCCATTAGAAATTTTACCTGAATGGTATTTTTTCCCAACTTTTAATTTGTTACGTGTACTCCCAAATAAATTATTAGGAGTTTTAGCTATGGCAGCAGTTCCTGCAGGCTTAATTACAGTACCATTTATTGAAAATGTAAATAAATTCCAAAATCCATTCCGTCGTCCAATTGCAAGTTTAGTTTTTATTATTGGTTTTATTTTTGCTGTTTGGTTTGGAATCGGAGCATGTTTACCAATTGATAAAGCTGTATCATTAGGCTATTGGTAAGAATATATACTTATTATTTTGGTAGAAAAATTTTTTCTACCAAATTTTTTTTTATAAATATTAAATTTTTTTAAAAAGATCTTGACATATTTATCATTTATTTTATAAGATTACATATTCACCTTATGGTGTAGTATTAGAAACTTAAACTTAATATATTAAGTTTAAGTTTCTAATAATTTAATATTTTATAATTATAAAATATGTTAATAAACAATTTACTCTTTTGGTTTAAAAGTATTTTCTCTTTATTAATTAATATTGATCAAGAAACACTGCTTAATTTTTTAGGTATTGAAAGACGTTTTAATAGTGAAGATTATTATAGTTTAATCACCATTAATGAAGCTTCAACCCCAATTTCTTTTAAAACTTTTCAACTAATCATACAATCACTTTGGGAGCATTATCAACATGGGTTAGGGTTTGTTGATATTGAAAATATTACAGTTTTTATTTTAGTTATAAGATTTATTTTTCTTTCTAAAAAATATAATATCAAAACTGGGTTTTTTATAACCTGTATTGGATTAGGAGCAAGTTATTTATGGTATATGCATTTAAGGGATTTAGCATACTATTATATGCGAACTTTATGGATGTGTCCATTAACTCATAACCTTGCGTATGACTTTAGTGAAATTTATTATCAACAAAAAAGTGAATTTTCAAAAGCTGGTACTCGCTTTGATAGTGGAACTTTTTATGGTCCAGCAATTCGAGCATTTACTACTTTAACAAGTAATGACAATTATCGCTATGATCCTATATCAATGCTTTGGTCATATTTACCATCTAATGTCAAATTTTTGAGTGATAAAGTCTACTATTTTATAACATTAAAAGCTTTTCCACAAGTTTATCGATTTATTGATACCCAAATAACTAATTTATCAGGTATGCTATGGTATACTTTTATAGTTCGAATAAATAAACGTTATTGCCCATATCTTTTAAGATGGCATTGGACATTTTTAATTGGATTGGAATTTATTGAAAGACCATTTATTTTTATTCAGGATCGTTTAATATATTATTTAAATAATATTTTAATCCCTAATAGTTATTTCCGTGAAGCAGAATTAGTTACTAATCTATTAATTACATTAGTTGCAGCTCAATATATATTTATTATTTTAGGAATGTTGCATGCTTTATGTGGTCAATATTTTTATTTTCCATTTCTTACAGAAAATACGGAGCTTCATATTGGATTAAGACCAAAGGATAGTCTATATAGTGGGGGTCATACAATTTGGCAAAACAAACGTGCTTATATGATAAGTCGACAAGCTTCGTCAAAATTAAAAAAATATCGTTTTGGTACAATTAGATCAGCTTATAGTAAGTTACCTCGACTTTGGTATGGCTGGTTAGGGCGTGGTACTTTAAATGATATGACACAAGATGAATATGATGAATATTTAAAAACAAAAGAAAATAAAGTTTTAATACAAAAAGCTAAACGTCGTGATTCAAAAATTCGTTGGGAATATCGACAAGAAAGATTACTACAACGATTCATTAAGTTTTTAGCCAAATTAGGAATTAAAGTTCGTAGTGTAAATAGAGCTAATGGTGATGATGATTTTTATGATGAGTTTACAAAATTTTCTAAGAAATAATTAATTGATTTAGTATCTACTAAATCAATTAATCAAATATTTTCTCTTTAAATTATTATAATGATGATCCTAAACCTGAATAAGATCCATAAATAAATAAACTAAGAATTGTTATTACTGCAAAACCTCCTACTAAACCTACAAGCCATAAAGGAACTCGACCAGTATTTACCATATAAAAAACTCCTATTTATAAATATTAATTGAAGAAATAACTCGAAAATAATACTGCTAAAACAAAAATTAATAAAAGTCCCCAGTAAAGAGAAGTTCTATTTAATTCTACGGCTTGTTTATTTGGATTTGGACCTGTCATAAAATTTACCTCGTAATTGTTATATTAATATTAATTTATCGTTGAATAAATTGCATAGCGGTGATACCACCTAAAAAGAATACTGTTGGAATTGCTAATCCATGAACCGCTAACCAACGAAAAGTAAAAATTGGATATGCTACAGGTTGATTAATATTTTTTGTCATTTTTTTTACCTCTTATAAACCTTTAGTTAAATCTTCTAATTCTTGTTTTGCACTGAAACGATCGTTTACTAATGGAACTTGTTGACGATCTTGAGTAAAATATTCATTTGGACGTGGTGTTCCAAAAACATCATAAGCTAATCCCGTACTAATAAATAACCATCCTGACACAAAAAGTGATGGAATTGTAATAGTATGAATAATCCAGTAACGAACACTTGTAATGATATCTGAAAAAGGACGTTCACCTGTAGATCCACCAGACATAACTATATATTCTCCTATAAAAAATGATTGTTGCTCATTCAAATACTTAACCTAAAGCGGGCAGGGGGAATCGAACCCCCATCATTAGCTTGGAAGGCTAAGGTTTTACCACTAAACTATGCCCGCATATAATAATTATAAAATTACACGGGTATAAAAAGCAATAAGAATATTATAAATTTTCTAATTTTAAATCTAAGAATTTAGCTAAATCAGCAGCCTGATCTTCTAAATCTGAAATTGAATCAGGTTGTTGAACAGGTGTTAAAGGAATTTTTCGTTCATCTTTAAGGCATAAATAAATTATTCTTTGCGGATTTAACCCTTCCGAAATTTTTATCCCAATAGATTTAATAGTATTTAAAGGATAAGTTAAAAGAATTTCTCTATTTTTTCCAGGAAATCCTTTTCTCACGATTTTTACAAGATTTTCAACCTTATTATATTCATTATAACCACTTCCTATATCCCAAAATAATGTTGCTATTATATAAGTACTTAATCCAAAACTTAATGTACCATAAAACATCATAACAATTCCTTGAGGGATGAATACCAATTCAATGGTATTACCAAAGGGTAATAAATTAGTTTTAACATAGCTTGAAATTCCTGCTAGTAAAAACATTAGGCCACCAATAAACAAAAATGAGGCCCAAAAATAATTACTAAAACGTCTGGACCCTATAATTTTCTCTTGCCGAATTTGGTCTTGCATTTGAGAGTTTTAAATTAATTTAATTGATTTTAATCCTAAAAATAATCCTGATGCAAGTGCAAAGCAAAATCCAACTAGTAAAAAGTAATTAATAAGAATTGCCATAAAATTTTTTAATTATATAAAAATGAAGTTTATAAAATTTTTTCTGTATATTAATATATATTATATAATAATCTATATAAAAATTTTGGTTGGTAAAAATTTTCATTAATTTTTTAAATACCGTAGATTAATTAAAAACTTTACTATTCACTTCATTAAATTTTAAATTAAATTTATGGCTAATTTTATTAAACCGTATAATGATGACCCATTTGTTGGACATTTAGCAACACCTATTACTTCATCATCATTAACTCGAGCTCTTTTAAAAAATTTACCAGCATATCGATTTGGTTTAACACCATTATTACGTGGCTTAGAAATTGGGTTAGCCCATGGATATTTTTTAATTGGGCCATTTGCACAATTAGGTCCTTTACGTAATTCAGAAATTGGATTATTAGCAGGGTTTTTATCAACTATTGGCTTAATTCTTATTTTAACTTTAGGTTTAACAATTTACGGAACAGCAGCGTTTGGGAATGAAAAAAGTCAAGGAAATACATTACAAACTAAAAAATCGTGGGATCAATTTAAAGGTGGGTTTTTTGTAGGCGCTTGTGGAAGTGCAGGATTCGCTTTTATTTGTTTATCAAGTATTCCAACTTTTACATTAAATTAAATTTTTTATAAGAATAAATTAGTTCTTGTTAACTGATTTATTTCTTATAAAAAATTTAATTGTGAGTATTTATAAATTACTAATTATTATGAATTCAATTAATTTACAAGAAGAGTACGCAAAAACAGAAATTGAAAAGCTTTTAAATTTATTAGATGAAGAATTAGTTGGCTTAGCCCCAGTAAAAGCCCGTATTCGAGAAATTGCCGCACTTTTATTAATAGATAAATTACGAAAAAATTTAGGTATTACAACAAATAGTCCTGGTTTACATATGTCTTTTACAGGAAGTCCTGGAACTGGAAAAACAACTGTAGGGTTAAAAATGGCTGATATTTTATTTCAGTTAGGGTATGTAAAAAAAGGACATTTATTAACAGTCACACGTGATGATTTAGTTGGACAATATATTGGTCATACAGCGCCAAAAACAAAAGAAGTTCTTAAAAAAGCTATGGGGGGTGTATTATTTATTGATGAAGCATATTATCTATATAAACCAGATAATGAAAGAGATTATGGCTCTGAAGCAATTGAAATTTTATTACAAGTTATGGAGAATCAACGTGATGAATTAGTTGTAATATTAGCAGGTTATAAAGAACCGATGGATAAATTTTATGAATCAAATCCAGGCTTGTCTTCACGAATTGCAAATCATATAGATTTTCCAGATTATACTGTGGAAGAATTATTAACAATTGCAAAAATGATGTTAGACGAACAGCAATATCAATTAACTCCTCAAGCAGAAATTGCTTTAACTGATTATATTTCACTAAGAAAACAGAAACCTTTATTTGCAAATGCCCGTAGTATTAAAAATGCATTAGATCGAGCGCGTATGCGTCAAGCAAATAGAATTTTCGATAGTCGAGGTCAAATATTAACTAAAAAAGAATTAGTTAATATTGAAGCTAATGATATACTGCAAAGTACAATCTTCAATTAAAAAATTTTAATTTTTAATTGAAATCTACAAATTGTTTAATGAATTGTATATAAATATGAGTTTATTAGTCGTGGGCGGTACTGGAACTTTAGGACGTCAAATTGTTCTACAAGCTTTAACTAAAGGTTATCCAGTACGCTGTTTAGTTCGTAATTTTCGTAAAGCTAATTTTTTAAAAGAATGGGGAGCAGAATTAATTTATGGTGATTTAAGTATCCCAGAAACAATTCCACCTTGTTTTCAAGGTATCACAGCAGTTATTGATGCTTCAACCAGCCGTCCTTCTGATTTAGATATAGTAAAAATTGTTGATTGGAATGGAAAATTAGCATTAATTGAAGCTGCAAAAGCCGCAAAAATTCAACGATTTATTTTTTGTTCAACGCAAAATTTAGATCAATTTTCGAATATACCTTTAATGAAAATGAAGCAAGGGATTGAAATTAAATTAAAACAAAATGAAATCCCTTATACAATTTTTCGTTTAACAGGGTTTTATCAAGGTTTAATTGAGCAATATGCAATTCCAATTTTAGAAAACTTACCAATTTGGGTAACAAATGAAAATACTTGTGTATCTTATATTGATACACAAGATATTGCAAAATTTTGTTTAAAAGCTTTACAACTTCCTGAGACAAAAAATAAAATTTTCTGTTTAGGAGGTCCAAAAGGTTGGATTTCCTCTGAAATTATAAGTTTATGTGAGCAACTGGCTGGACAACCAGCAAAAGTAAATCAAATTCCATTATTTCTTTTAAAAATTTTTACTAGATGTCTAGGATTTTTTGAATGGGGACAAAATATAAGTGACCGATTAGCTTTTGTTGAAATTTTAAATATTGAAAATGATTTTTCAAAATCAACATTTGATTTATATAAAACATTTAAGATTAAATCAAATGAGATTAATCAATTAGATAATTATTTCTTAGAATATTTTATTCGTTTATTAAAACGATTAAGAGATATTAATTTTGAAGATATTCAAAAGCAAAAAACTTTGGTTATTTAATTTAAAATTTTAGAATATATTTTATTTTAGTAGACTTAAATAAAAAAAATGGCTTTATTTTTTTAAAAAAATTACGAAGTCTCTGAATTTTAATTAATGGGCCTTCGTAATTTTTTATATCTTTGATATCATTCTTAGAAAACAAAATAAAAAAGTTTATAAATTAGTTTAAAATAATAAAAATAACTAAACAAAGGACAATTAGTTAAATATCCTTTGTTTAGTTATTTTTATTATGCAAATTTACCTGAAGTTGAAGCAATAACAAATGCTGCGTATGTTAGTATATAGCCTACTGAAAAATGTACTAAACCAACTAAACGAGCTTGAACAATTGATAATGCTACTGGTTTATCTCGCCAACGAATTAAATTAGCTAAAGGTGTACGTTCATGAGCCCAAACTAATGTTTCAATTAATTCTTGCCAGTAACCACGCCAAGAAATTAAAAACATAAAGCCTGTAGCCCAAATTAAATGTCCAAATAAGAACATCCATGACCATACTGATAAATTATTCATACCAAATGGATTATATCCATTAATTAGTGGTGATGAATTTAACCATAAATAATCACGTAACCATCCCATAATATAATTCGAAGATTCATCAAATTGACCCGGATTTCCACCCCAGATTGTCATATGTTTCCAATGACAATAGAATGTAACCCAACCAATTGTATTCAACATCCAAAACATTGCTAAATAAAACGCATCCCAAGCTGAAATATCACAAGTTCCTCCACGACCCGGACCATCACATGGGAAACTATAACCGAAGTCTTTTTTATCTGGCATTAATTTTGAACCACGTGCATCTAGAGCGCCTTTTACAAGAATCAACGCTGTTACATGTAAACCTAACGCGATTGCATGGTGTACTAGGAAATCACCTGGTCCAATTTTTAAGAATAAATCATTTTTTGGATTATTAATAGCTTCTAACCAACCAGGTAACCAAACTTGATTTCCTGCAGCTGTTGCAGGGCTAGTTGATGATGCTAATAACACATTAAATTGATAAACTGCTTTTCCAGATGCAGCTTGAATATATTCTGCAAATAATGGTTCAAATAAAATTTGTTTTTCAGGTTGTCCAAATGCCACAACCGTATCATTATGGATATATAAACCTAATGTGTGGAAACCTAAAAATAATGATGCCCAACTTAAATGTGAGATAATAGCTTCTTTATGTTCTAACATACGAGCTAACACATTATTTTTATTTAATTCTGGATCATAATCACGAACAAAGAAAATAGCCCCATGAGCAAATGCTCCGACCATTAAAAATCCTGCGATATATTGATGATGTGTATATAAAGCTGCTTCTGTTGTAAAATCTTTTGATAAATATGCATAAGGTGTTAATGCATACATATGTTGTGCTGTTAATGATGTTGCAACACCTAAACAAGCTAACGCTAATCCTAGCTGCATATGTAATGAATTAGTGATTGTTTCAAACAATCCAACATGACCCGCTCCTAAACGTCCTCCAGGAGGACGGTGAGCATCTAAAATTTCTTTCATGTTATGACCAATTCCAAAATTTGTTCTATACATATGTCCCGCAACGATAAACACAACCGCAATAGCTAAATGATGATGGGCAATATCACTTAACCATAAAGATTGCGTTTGTGGGTGAAAACCACCTAAAAATGTTAAAATTGCTGTACCAGCACCTTCACTCGTATTAAATGCATGTGAAGAACTATCAGGATTTTCAGCGTATACAGTCCAATTACCTGTAAAGAAAGGTGTTAAACCAGCTGGGTGTGGTGGTGTTGTTAAAAAATTCTCCCAACCAACATGTACCCCACGAGAAGCTGGAATAGCTACATGGACAATATGACCAGTCCAAGCTAATGAACTAAATCCTAATAAACCAGATAAATGATGATTTAAACGTGATTCGTTATTTTTAAACCAAGATAAACTAGGTCTGAATTTTGGTTGTAAATGTAACCAACCAGCAATTAATAAAACACTTGCAAGTAATAATAACCCAATTGAGCCTTTATATAATTCTTGATTTGTTCTAAAACCTATTGTATACCACCATTGATATAAACCTGCAAATGTAATATTTACAGGATAGGTATTCCCTTTACTAAATGCTTTTAATGCCGATTCACCAAAATGGGGATCCCAAATAGAATGAGCAATTGGGCGCACTTTTAAAGGATTTGAAACCCATTTCTCAAAATTACCTTGCCATGCGACATGAAATAAATTGCCTGAAGTCCAAAGGAAAATAATTGCAAGATGCCCAAAATGCGAGGCAAAGATTTTTTGGTATAAATTTTCTTCAGTCATACCATCATGCGCTTCTAAATCATGCGCTGTTGCTATACCATACCAAATTCTTCTAGTTGCTGGATCTTGTGCAAGGGCTTGGCTAAACTTTGGAAATTTAGTTGCCATAATTGTTAGATACCTTTTTATATAATTTATAGTTGTTAAGAAAATTGAACTTAAAAAGTTGTTTACAACATTATATTTATATATATAAGTTGATTATTCTACGTTTAGAAATTACGTTATTGAAATTGAACGGGCTAAGAAGAATGCCCAAGTTGTTCCAATACCACCTAATAAATAATGTGC
>JACCEE010082653.1_pt1 | contig 11090 bp, 14 predicted proteins | sample 7449931 | NCBI WGS metagenome assembly JACCEE01 (sample SAMN15323457, study PRJNA562643) | freshwater metagenome | isolation source: river surface water | place: USA:Blue River Watershed | collected 2017-08-19 | reverse complement strand
TATTTCAATGTCACCATCCGAACTCTTTTCGTCGCAATATGCGTCACCCTAATCTGCGCTGTAATTGCAATTCCGATGGCATTTTTTATGGCTCGAATTGCGCGACCTAAATCGCGACCTGTTCTGATTGCCCTTGTAATCACTCCACTTTGGGCCTCGTATTTAGTGAAGGTTTACGCCTGGCGCACAATGTTCTATCCAGAAAAAGGGTTTATTAACTGGCTGATTGAGCCCCTTGGTGGCTCAAGTCCAGGTTTTGGAATGGTTGCGGTGATTATCGGACTTACTTATTTATGGTTGCCCTACATGGTGCTTCCTATCTACGCCGGCATGGAGAAGCTACCTAATTCTCTTCTTGATGCATCTTCAGATCTTGGTGCGAAATCGGGACGTACATTTTTTAGCGTTATCCTGCCGATTACTTGGCCCGCAATTATTGCGGGAAGTATCTTCACTTTCTCTCTAAGTATGGGCGACTACATTACAGTGCAAATCCTTGGCGGAACTTTCCAGATGCTAGGAAATGTCGTTTACCAGAACTTCTCCCTAAATCTCCCCTTTGCCGCCGCAGTTGCTCTAATCCCAGTCATTATCATGATGGTGTATCTCGGAAGCATTAGAAAAACAGGAGCGCTCGATAATTTATGAGACTCTCGTTGCCAGCGCGGCTTTTCCTTTGGACCATTATGGGTTTTGGTTTCGCCTTTCTCTATGTCCCTCTGACACTTGTTGACATCAACTCTTTTAATAAGAACACCTCCTTTGCTTGGCCGCCAACAGGTTTCACAACTTCTTGGTGGAGTAAAGCCGCCACAAATGAAGGTGTCCGAGATGCAATTTCTCGATCATTTATTGTTGCTATTGCTGCAACTGCAATCGCACTTATTCTTGGTTCTTTAGCTGCGGCTGCAATTGCTCGCTACAAATTCTTTGGTCGCGATGCGATATCTCTTCTCTTTGTCTTGCCTATCGCTCTCCCCGGTATCGTTACTGGTATCGCACTCAACAATGTTTTTACTAACTTCCTTGGCGAGCTCACAATTTTCACGATTATTGTTGGTCACGCAACCTTCTGTATTGTGGTGGTTTTCAACAACGTTGCCGCTCGTTATCGCCGCCTGGGTTCCAATCTAGAAGAAGCGAGCATGGACCTCGGAGCCAATCGATTCACGACTTTTAGACTCGTTACATTTCCCTTATTGCGCAGCGCCCTCGTAGCTGGCGCACTACTTTCCTTTGCGCTCTCTTTTGATGAAATCATCGTCACTACCTTTACCGCAGGAGCGGGTCAGAACACTCTGCCGATCTGGATTTTCCAGAATTTATTCCGGCCCAATCAAGCGCCGATTGTTAATGTCGTCGCGGCTGCCTTGATTTTGGTCTCGATTATTCCAATCTATCTCTCACAGAGACTAACTCAAGAGAAATCAACCAATTAGCTTCTTGCGCGCAAAGCGTGGTTTATCGGTAATTACACCATCTAGCTTTTTGTCTTTCAGCAACTTCAAATCTGCAGAGGTATTAACAGTCCAAACGAGCACTCTCGCTGCCTTTAACTTTCCAATGATTTTCGGATTTCTTTCGATGAGTTCAATGTTGAGCGCCACAGTCTTTGCCCGGCTCATTCTTGCTGAGATTGAATACTTAATAACTTTTGCGACATCTGGGTATTTGCGCTTCAGCCTGCGAACAGCAAAGTAAGAAAAAGACATTACTGTGATATGAATTCCTGCCTCTTCAATCTCTGCGCTTCGTTTGCGAAGAATTTCTAGCACGCGTCTCTCGATCTTCCCCGCGGTTAATACCGGATGCTTGGTCTCAATCAGTACATCCTTCTTCTCTTCTATGGCAATATCGAGAAGTTCGTTGAGCGTTATTGCATCGACAAGCTTGTGAAGTTCTTGGGCTGTAAGGCGTGCAACTGCCTTTCTTACACCAGCGATTCTCTTGATTGTCCGATCATGAAAGCAGATAACTTCATTATCGCGAGAGAGGCGAACATCGCATTCAAAACCATCAGCGCCAGCCACGACTGCACCTTCATAGGCGGCGCGTGTGCCTTCGGGAAAGCGTGCGCTAAAACCGCGATGCGCAAATATCTTCATCGGCCAATTATGAATCGAACTGCGTTAACAAAACTCACACGGCCTTTGCGTGATTTCAACAGGAAGAGCGCTCGAAAAATTGGTGCAGTAACTCCAAAAACTCTCGAAAAGACAGCTGCTCTCGCGGTTAGATCTCGAGGCGTTCCCCATGTGCTACCTGAACTCTCTTTCGGATGAATTGCGACTCGAATCGGTAAAAAGACTCCATGCAGGCCTCTATTTATGGCATCGGCAATAAAAATGTATTCATCCCCAAGGAAATTTTCTGCGCCGGCTCCAAAGCTTTCATCAAAAGTAACTCCAGCGACTCGGATGGCATCGGTACGGACCATCATTTCGTAGGTCGCTGCTTTAGCGGAGTTGTACTTGGTCAATTTATGGGACTTGGTTGGATAGCTCTTACGAAGTTCTCCTGTTTCATCGCTCGTTTGAGCAAGAATAATCGAGCATTCAGGGTGCGATTCAAAATATTCAATCAGCTTTGAAATCCCATTTTCATCAAAGGTTATATCGTCATCGCCAAAGATAAGGTATTTACCACTTGCATATTTCAGCGCTGCATTTCGACTCTTTGCTACCCCACGACTCTTGAGTTCCACCAGCTTTGAATGTGGGGTGTTAAAGACATAACTCTCTTCATTCGGGTTCTGGACTAGAACGATAAATTCCCTATTTTCAGCGCTCTGAGGCAGGGTTAAATTTTTTACCCGATGGGAGAGCGTTGAGAATCCAAATGTAAGAAGTACGTCACTCGTCGACATCATCTGCAGCCACTCGAGAATTTGAGCGCGCATATCGCATGAGCGATCGTGAGCCATTTGCAATAACAGAATTTTGTAGTCTCGCGCCTAAGAAGATAACCAGCGTATTTGCTGGAGTGATATCACCCTGAAAGCTCATAAAAAGCAAAATCGCGAGAAGAGCAAGCATTCCTCCGCTGGAAACTAGAGCTCCGCTTTCAGCAGCCTTTATCCTGACCCCATAGCGCTTATCAGGCTTGGCTTTCTTTCCCTTTTCTAGAGAGTTTAACTCTGCTTGAACCGCTAGCTGCTTTCTGAAAATTCCACCTACAACTTGGAGGATGATCACGAGGATAACCACATTCAATAGCGCGATAGTTGGATTAAGGAGTAAGAAAAAGAGCAGAATAGCGATGAGTTGGGCGCCCAAACTCAAGATATTCGTGAGTTCAAATGCCATTGCCCATTCTCGGTTCTCTTCTTTAGGTTTCTTTTCTTTCTTTGCTGCTCGAAAGGATCGGGCTAGAGCCTTTACCCGATAGTTTCGCTGATAAAACTGTCCAAAACGGGTAACAATAAAAAAAGCGAAAAACCCGATAATTGCCCAACCTAAAACTGAACGTTCAAACTCTCCTTCATGGAGGATCAAGGTAGCAAAGAATTTCATCACAAGTAACTCAGAGACCGATATCGCGGCCGCGATAAGGGAGAGAGCTACGAGAACAAAACGGAATTTCCCACGAGGGAAAAGGTGGCGAAATCCTTCAATCATCTCTTTGCAGATGAATAGCATCGCTTACCTACCTTGGGTCGAGTTTCCGTGAACCAAGTATCGCAACTAGGTGGCCAAATGTCACAAAGAGCGCCACATAAAGTCCGTAGGTAATCAACAATTCGTTCGCAGAGAAGAGTGCAATGACTATGGTCATTTCTACTGAATGGAAAAGTCGCTGAACAGCAAGTATCTTGAAAGGTGCTTTAGCGATCCTTAACCAACTCTTTATCGGAGCGCCACTATCTCTGGAATCAGATAGTTTTGTTAAGCCGCTGAATGCACGTGATACATGGACGATGTCGTTAAAACTTTTATTTAGGATTATCACTATCGAAATTAACGCTGCAGAAAATGGTAGCTTCCAATCAGAAATTGCATCGTTGGGCCAACCAATAATTCGCATCGATAAAGCGAGTGGGATTAGTGATTCAGTGAGGTAATGCCCTATCCGATCGAGGAAAACCCCCTTGGGTGATTGGGAATTTCGCCACCGGGCAATTTCACCATCGCAACAATCCCAGAGCATTTGTAATTGGGATAAGAAAAGCGCCAAGACTAGGCCTGTAGTTCCTGGAATAAGTAGCGCTCCACTTATGGAGATTCCAGTAAGAATCATCAGATACGTCACGCCGTTTGCGGTAATCGGTGTCTTAAGAAGTAGACGAGTTAAATAAGGAGAAATCTTTCTTAAATATAAGTCTGCTACCCAATGTTCGGCATTAGAACGACCAGTAACGGAGAGTGGTTGTGAGACTTCTCGGATTTGAGCAATCGTCGGTTTTGCGGGACGAGCAGTCATCTTCCTATCTTATTAGCCCGATGGCTCAAAACCCATTGCATTGATGAGACAACTAGGAACAAGATGGAGAAATACCAAGCAAAGTAATAGAGAGGCCAATCTTGAAGTGCAGCAACTCCAAGAATCAGGATTCTCCCACCGACAAACAGCCCAAGTGCTGAAAGCCATTCCGGTTTTTTCTCATCTTGAAGAGCGCGATAAAGGTTGTCGTAATGATGAAACATAATGCTGAAAAGAATCATAAATGTCGCAATGTTTACCTTTTCCACACTTGCAAAAATCCAGATCAAAAATCCACCTTCGATGAGACGCAAGATTGATGGCTCCAACCAATCAAATCTCTTCGAGATGCTCCGCTGTAATCCTAAAAGATCAGATTGACGTGAAATCAAAGATTTTCCTGTTGAAACCTTCGGCATCTCTCGGGTTCTAATTAACCGACCGCGGAAGACAACGGTCGCAGAAATAAATGCAAGTACGGGCATTACAATGAAGGTAAAAGCAGCTCCACCAATTACTGCGCTGGCGCTAATTACCAACCATCGTTCACCTATGGGGAATTGGATGATTTTCCCTAGCCAGTAACGAAGCCGTCCCTTTGGTTCACGTTCGGTTGGAATGATGCCATCAAAGTCAGCAGTAAATTTCACAGGCGCAACAAACTTCTCTTCAGCTCTAAAACGCGCTGTTCGGGCGTAGTTGTAATCAGAGAGATGCCTGAAAGTCTGAATGAGCATCATTACGATTGCCGGAATCCAGAGATCTCGCCCTTCTTTTTCCGCCCCAATCGCAAGCCCCATAAAGACCATGTATTCCTTCACTCGGTCAGTTACTGCATCAAGCCAAGCGCCGAGTTGTGAGAATTTTCTGGTGTAACGAGCCAATTCTCCATCTACGCAATCCACAATGATGCTGAGTTGCAGAAGAATTGCGCCAAGAAAAATACTCCAGAAAGTTCCTTGAGAGAAACAGTATGCAGAATAAAGTCCAATGGCGAAAGAAATAAGTGTGACTTGATTAGGGGTAGCACCAACTTTTACCGCTACCCAAGTAAGTATTTTCGAGAATTTTCGCAGGAAAAATACCGAGAAGAAGCCGTCATTGGCTCGATTTGCCATACTTAAACGGACTCGACCCAAATTCAGATTCGCAATCTCTTCTTGAGTTTTACGACGTTCGTCTTTATTGGCGCTACGAATATATGGAGCTGCCCATACGTCAGCTGCATCAATTTTTACCATCGCGCGTGTCAAAGCAACAAGAACGAGATCTAAAGCGTTTCCGGGTACTTTATGCTGTGCAGCGCTCTCTAGCGTTGAAATAATCTCAATTCTCTGTTTCTGCGAGAGTCGAAGTACTCCTACAAACTTGCGATTTCCAATCGTTACTTTATGGGTGGCTGATGATGCGCTAGCTATTCGGTTCTGTCGCACTAAGGTGTCGCCATTTTTTTCTGCGGCAACTAACGCAGCTGAAGCACTCCTCGGATAGTCCGTCAATAACTCCATATGAGGATCTGCGACAACGCTATTTTCATCGATCAATAAAAGGTCATTTTGTGAATCAACGAATGTTGTGAGAATTTCGTTGATAGTCGTTGCAGGCGTGACCATCAACGAAGTAAGGGATTGATTCATTTCCTGTAGTATAAATCTATGGCCCTACAAGTTGTGATACTTGCAGCCGGAATGGGCACCCGTTTAGGAAAACCTTGGCCCAAACCACTTACACCTCTCGCAGATGGACGCTCCATCATGCAGCAACAATTAGAGAATGTTGAGAAAGTCTTTAGAGACGAAGTTCGCGTCACGATTGTGGTCGGATTTAAGATGGAAATGATTATGGAGGCGCATCCCAATGTCTCTTTTGTCTATAACGAAAACTACGATCAAACCAACACATCCAAGAGTCTTCTCAAGGCGTTACGCGCCTCTCAAGAAAGTGGCGTGCTCTGGCTCAATGGCGATGTGGTCTTCGATGCTCGAGTTCTTGAGCGAATCGCAGAACGAATTCGTAGCGAAAAATCCTTTGTCTGTGTCAACACTTCTGCCACGGCTGAAGAGGAAGTGAAATACACCGTTGATTCCAAGGGCAACATCAACGCCCTATCCAAACAAGTCAAAAACGCTCTTGGTGAGGCGGTAGGAATTAATTTCATCTCTAAGCACCATAAGAGCGCGACAATAAAGTATCTCGATGAGTGCGCTGATAACGATTACTTTGAGCGCGGGCTCGAGCTCGCAATTGAAAAGGCAGGAATCGAGATTGAACCGGTTGATATCTCAGATCTCTTTGCTGTTGAAGTGGACTTCCAGGCTGACCTAGATCGCGCTAATCAAAACTTTAACTAGAGCTTCTTCCGTATTCTTGAAAGTTCATTTCGCGCTTTTCTCTTGTATCTATTAACAATATTGGATTGAACCCAATCAATTGGGAATCTCTTCACTAACGTCTTATCAAATCCCAACATGGCTTCAGCAACGGTGTCTATCGCAATTTTCGTGGGGTAATTCGGTTCCCCTTCTGGGACTTGCGCGCTATCAAGGCTTTCGATGTCGCCAATGATTCTTGCGCCAGTAGCTAACAGCTCTCGCTTATTTTGCGCTCCTATTTCATTTCCTTTATCTATCGCCCATCGTGGAGTCGGGAGTCTCTCTCCATCTTTCGAAGGTGGGACATGGTCTGTCAGCCTACGGATATATCCATCTCGGATAAATACTTCATATTCATCCCAATCTCTATCCGTCGGAAATCTCTTATTCATTTCGATCAGAAGAGCGATTTCCTCCATAGTTAACGAGCGATTACTTCCAGTTTCTTGTGCTTTTAGAAACCCTTGAGGCAACCCCAAGTAAGAATTAATTGAGTCGAAAAGAAATTCAGGTTTTGATTCATCGACAACAATCACAGTGACATTGGAAGCTCCCAGCACATCAACCCAGCGGGCAACAACGCGCCCATGAAAGTGGCGCATCCAGAATGTGGGGTTAATCTTCGATTCTCCTGGGTTATCAAGCACTGAATGAAGCCATGTTGTGTAATCAGCCTTGATCCCATATTTCAAGTACTGCTGATATGAAGAGCTCAGTAACTTAACCAAAGGTCGGACAGTGAAGATAACTTCGACTTTTCTCCCTTTAATTTCGCTGAAAATGGTACGAATTGCATCGCCATTGAGTTCTGAGAAAAATTCACTACTTATCAAAATTGTTTCAGCTTTACTGCCGTTGATTGATTTTGCTAATTGATCCCAATGCCTTCTTGGTGTCTTTTCGCCACCACGCTTGCTCCATCCCCATGTTCTTTCCGTCAGCGCCCATGCAATTCGATGATGCGCCTTACGTCCGATATTTGGATAGATGATTCCGGCGGCTTTGAGTTCTTCACTCTGTGCATCGAATGCCTCTTGTAGAGCTGTGGTGCCTGACTTATGGAATCCAGCATGAATAACCAGACGGGCTTCGCGCATCACAAAATTATCCTAGTGAACGGCGATTAAATCTTGCCGTCTACCTGACAATTCGGTCAAAGTGTGCTGAGAATCGCGGCACGTGCGCCCTGAATCATCTCATCAAGCGTCATTGTTGGCTGGCCTGGAAATTCTGCACTCTGCTCTGTAAGCAAGGGCAGATGCACAAACCCTGATTTAATCTCAGTCTTAATCAAAGTTCTCTGTAATTCATAAAAAACATGGTTACAAACAAAGTTTCCTGCCGATAACGAAAGTTCAGCTGGTATTCCAGCGCTTGTTATTGCTTCAATCATTTTCTCAACTGGGAGAGTTGTGAAATAGCCATCGTTGCCATCTGCATCGATAACTCGGTTCTGCCTTTGATCCCCCGAATTATCAGCAATACCAGCATTATCGAGATTGACTGCGATTTTTTCTGGCATTATCGCTTTTCTTCCTTCTGCCTGCCCAAAAGCAATCACAACATCCGGTTGAAAATCTCTAATTTTTCCTAACAATAATTCTGTGGCGCGTTCAAATTCAACAGGTAACACTATTGCTGCTAATTCCACGCAATCTATTGAGGATTGTGAAAGCGCCTCTACTAGAAGTTGGGAAGGATTGAGGCGAGAACCGCCAAAAGGTTCGAAGCCACTTATTAATACTTTTTTTGTTTCACCTGTCATTAAGGTTTTAGCTCTTATACACCTATAAAGGCTGCACCGATGAGTAGCGCCGCCCACAGAAGATGGAAAGGCACCATCCACTTCTGAATCGTTTCGACTGCGAATTGTGAAGATTCATCGGTCAGTGATTCCTTCTTCAACTGAAGCAGTTCGCGTAGTCCAACAGAGAGAACAAGTAGCGTCGCAAACCATGCCACCATGCAATATGGGCAGAGCGCTCCAATTACAAAAGTGGTTTGGAACGCTAGCCAGTGACAGAAGAGAGCTGCGAGAACAGTTCCCGCTAAAAGAAGTTGCCAAAATATTTTTGGGAAACGTATTCCAAGGAATAACGCGACCGCTACCACGAGCATCATCGCAAATGTTGCAACGCCAATAATCGAGTTAGGAAACCCAAATACTTCTGCTTGCTTGGAGAGCATCACGCTCTTGCAATTAAGTGTGGCATTAATATTGCACGAAGGCGTATACCCCTGGTCTTTTAGAACCTTGAATTTATCAATCGTGAGCACAAAGGAAGCTACAAACCCTGTTACTGCTGCAACCAGAAGTACCCATGCAGAAGTTCGATTCTTAAGCTCCATTGCTCAAGGGTACCTTGCGCCTCTTTTATTGGGTACTCGATGGGAACGAAGGGAATCTTGTATTCTCACTCACATGCGCTACCTGATATCAGTGATTGAAACCAAGAATCGACCACCTCACACTCGAGAGGAAATTGCCGCTATTAATGCGTTCAATGAAAAGTTGGCTCTAGCTGGAGAACGAATTCTTGCAATTGGAATTGATGGACCGGACAAATCAAAGGTTATAGATAATCGCGGAGGCGCTTTTGAGGTTAATCAGGGTCCGCTCCATCAATCTGATGAATACATCAGTGGAATTTGGATAATTGATGTCTCCACTGAAGATCTCGCACTCCAACTCGCGTCAGAAGGTTCCATGGCTTGTAACCGTAGAGTCGAGCTTCGTCCAATACTTGGTTAGCTTGAATGCGAAAAATTGCGCAGATATTTCTTGGTATTTTTCTAACCCTTGCGGGATTTTCTCATCTTGGATCAAATAGAACAGAGTTTCAAGCCCAAGTTCCATCATGGGTTCCACTTGATGCAGACTTTGTGGTTGTTGCTTCTGGGATAGTTGAGATTCTTCTCGGTCTTTCTTTAGTTGTGTTGTGGAAATATCGCACCCATGTTGGTTGGGCTACAGCACTATTCTTCATAGCAATCTTTCCTGGAAACATATCTCAATACATCAACGGCATAGACGCCTTCGGTTTAGATTCAGATCGAGAACGCGCTATCCGGCTACTGTTTCAGCCACTTTTGGTTATGTGGGCGCTATGGTCAACAGGTGCGTGGCGTAAATATCGCTTAGGCTGATTAGGGCTATTGGATTCGTTGTAATCTCTCGCCATACTTGCTTAATGCCTCGCCATCGAGTCTTAGCATTATTGATTCTTTTCTCTGTAGTTCTCACCGGTTGTTCTTCTGCTTCGGAAGAATCCGAACCCACGCCCTCAAATGTGCAGAATCTAATTCAGCCCACACCCACTTGTTCAACTGATGAGTTCACTGGTGGTTCTGATTGGATCAAGGGACAACTTAAGGCTTTCGGAGATACAGATCCCGAAAAGGCATATTCATTTGCCTCAGACGAGTTCCGTGCTGCAAACACCATTCAAGATTTTGCCGCGGTAATCGTCTCTCAATACTCCATGTTGCTTGACCTTAAGGAGTACCAAGTCTTATCGTGCGAGAAAAGCGCTGAACTCTTCACTTTCCAGGTTAAATTGACCGACAATCAGGAAAGTACATACTCCATGGAATACGTACTTTCCCTAAACAACAATCAGTGGGGCGTTGAAGGCGCATCGGTCTCATTGAAGGTTGAATGAAAAAGAAGTTGACTCTAAAGCGATAAGAGTTTTATAACTCGTAGATTAAATCCGAACCTTTACGCTCGAAAATCTGAGTTGTCTCCTCATTAAGCTTTTTGAAAAGTGCCTTCCATCCTGAGCTTTTTGCTTCAAACTCAGAGCCGCCACCCCATTGGCGACCGAATGCATCTGCGCTTTCAAAGATCAGTGATATGTAAGTAGAGAGTGAATTAGTGCCGATCTCAACTAGTCCTAAGTGAACATCCGCGATACCTAATTTCAAGGCCTCTGCCTTAATCTCTTCAAGGTATTTATTCGCCTTAGTTCCCTGGCCGTACTTGATTTCAAAATAGTAATTTACGAAAACGCGCTTGCCCACAATGATTCCTTTCGTTAGATGCCTAAATCAGGCCAACTTCCCAAATGAAAACAGATTACTGAGGCAAATAGAAGAGGGGGAGGCAGAAGAATTTGGATTATGGCTGGTGTTTTATGTGAAGCGCGCCCGTAGGGATTCGAACCCCAAACCTTCTGATCCGTAGTCAGATGCTCTATCCGTTGAGCTACGGGCGCAAACAGCCTGCGAATATTAACACCAATAAATTGACCCTCTTTTCCCTGCTACCCTGCGAAATATGAAGCGATTGGCGCTACT
>JACCEE012125708.1_pt1 | contig 11092 bp, 9 predicted proteins | sample 7449931 | NCBI WGS metagenome assembly JACCEE01 (sample SAMN15323457, study PRJNA562643) | freshwater metagenome | isolation source: river surface water | place: USA:Blue River Watershed | collected 2017-08-19 | reverse complement strand
TAGAGGCATGTATATATATAATATATTAGAAAAATTTATTTAATATAAATTATTATAACTTATATTAAAAATTTTAACAATCATAAAAAATATTATTTATTATATAATAATATATATGGAAATCTTAACAGAAACTAATAATAATTCAACAAACAGCACAGAATTTACTTTTTCCAGATCAGAATTAGATAGTGCACGCAAAAATCAAATGAATGGTGGTGGAAATAATAAATATTCAGAGGAATCAACATTATCCGTAAACACTTTTAATCAAAATGGTGGTGGTCTTTTTTGTACTGATGAATTTAATAATATTTTATTAGAAGCATTTTGTGATGGAAGACCCGATATTGTATGTTATTTATTATGTAAAACAAAAAAATTACCCAAAGATATTATTAAAAAAGATAAATCAGGTAAAAATATATTACATCATATGAGTATTTATGCATCACATGGTAATATGGTTTTACATATTACAAGATTAGTAAGAAAAGTAGCAAAATCATCATTAAAAAAAGCATTAAAAATGCAAGATGAATTAGGTAATACACCATTACATTATGCAGCTGCTCTTGGTTTTAATAATTTGATTAAATTATATATTGAAAATGGAGGAGATCCAAAGATTAAAAATAAAGAAGGTGTATATATTGAAGAAGACAATGAACCAGATGAGATAACTGCTATTATTATTACATCTGAAGAAGAACCAAATGAACATATAAAACGTTTAGAAGCTCTAAATGATTATAATACAATTGGTGAAACATTAAGTATTGTAAGTAGAGATAATGATATTATTGATAATAATAATTATATTTTTACACCAACTGAAGTATATGATACAGAAAACTTTATGAGAGAATTGGAAAAAACACTTACAAAAATAGAACCAACTAATAAAGTTCAAAATACTAAAGAAATTCAACAAATTAAACAAATTCAACCATTTCAAACTAAAGATGATTATGAAACAGTTGAAACAGAAGATATAATTAATCAAATTCTTAGTAAATCAAAAATAGTTGATCAAAAAGATATAATAGATAATAATAATCAAAGAATATCTGAAAATACTGATGTATTAATTAATAATATATTAAATAGAGTTTCATCTCCATCTAATAATTTATTAAATGGTGGATTTAATAATAAAAAAGATATAAATAATAATATAATTAATTCTGAATCAATTTTAACAGAAAGAATATTAAATGCAATAATACAAAAACAAAGTGGAGGTAAAAGATCATCAAAGAAAGGATCTAAAAAATCATCAAAAAAGGGATCTAAAAAATCTAAGAAAACAAAAATATCACGTGTTGTAAAAGATGATTTAGTTTCAACATATTCAGAAGTATCAGTAGAAGCAATTAATTCAGATGCATCAGATATTTCTGATATTGCAAGACAAATTTCACGTCAATCATCTGATATTCATGAAAGATCAATAGATAAAATTATAGAATTATTAAAATTAGATAAAACAAAAGCAGATGATGTTCAAAAAGCAAGAAATTACAAAGCAGCTATTTACAAAATGATTAAAGAAAAAAATCCATTATTAAATAATTTTGATAGAGCTGTTGAAATGGAAAAGGCTATAACTAAAGAAACCTTAAAATCAATAGATATTGATAAAGTAAGTAAAGAAATAGAAAAACATTTGTCTGAAAAATCAAAATCTGATACACAATCAACATCAACATTAACACCAACTACAACTGTAAAATCTGAAAAAAAATCAAAAAAGGATGAAAAAACTTCAACAAAAAAATCAAAAGCAACCCAAAAAAGAATACCAGAATTTAATCATTATTTAGCAAAAAATAATTATAGTTTAACATCTCCAATATCACAAATAACTAATACTTTAGAAACTTCATCTTCATCTGAAAGTATAAGTTATTCTACTGTAAGTGAATTTTAAAACCTCTTAAAATGTAAGTGAATTTTAAAACCTCTTAAAAATTAATTAAATTTATTAATTTTAATAGAATTTATTATAATATATAAACCATAATTATTATCATTTATCCAAATACCTTTAATTAATAAATCAAATTCACATTCAGCATTTTGTAAATTATTTTCATCAATCATCATTTTTTCTCCATTTTTCTTTAGAATATAACATTCAGTTGATTTTAAATAATGTGATCTAATTAAATAACCTAATTTACTTTTTTTTAATGATTTTGTTAATCCCATATTTTTAAAATATTTTTGAATTTCATTTTCTAATGCTTCTATTTTACTAATAATGTTATTATTTTCATTTGTTTCAAATAACTCTATATTTAATACTAATTTATCATTATATTTTTCTACACCAAATGGCACGAGTGCATTATTGATATGTATAGAAATACATTTTTGATTATATAATAAATGCCAAAACTTTTTATTTAATGATGTTACTAAAATTTTATTTATAGGTATATTAACAATATTATTTTCTTCTTTTTCTATATCATTCATTTATATATTTACTATCGTTAAAATTTATAATATAAAATAACACATTATAATAATGGATAAATTACTAGGACCCGCAACATCTAATATAATTGATAGTTTAACGTGTGAAATAGCAAAAAAGAAAAATAGAAAAAAAATTGTTAAAAGAGTTATAACACCTATTTTAGAAGATATAAATAGAAAATATTATCCTCATTTTATGGCATTATTATCATTACTAATTATTATGACTATAATGATGATTGGTTTAACAATTATTGTTTATACAAGTAAAACAAATAATCCGAATCCGTCTATAAATGTTCAACAAATATAATAATATAAAAAATTAATATAAATTATAATTTTTCTTTCTAAATAATATATGAAATTTCAAGATATGATTAGTAAACCTAAATTAGTAAGATATGGTATAGTTTTAGTTGTTATCTTTGTTTTATTACAATATGTACCAAATCGTGCACTAGGAACTAGAGATGCAATAGTTGTATCTATCGTATTATTTGCATTATATGTTGTTATAGAAAATGTTTTTACTAAAGCAGCTATATGTGGTACTGGTAAAGAAACGATGACAGATTTAAATTCACCAATTGTTCCAAATCAAGTTTCATCTAGTTTACCATCTGTAGAAACAGAAAATGTAGTATCAACATTTGTACCACCAACTCAACCAACACAAGAAGTTAAACCACTTCAACAAACAGTTCAAGTAGGTCCAACAATTTCATCTATACCTGTACCACAAACAGTAACACAACCTGTTGTACAACAAACACAACCTGTACCTGAAGCAATGAAACCAGGTGAATGCAAAGATTGTGTTAAAAAGAGTGTAGATGAATATGGTATGGATACATATGTATACAAGACAAATACTCAAAAATACGAAACTGGTCCAACAAGAGCAAGTGCTGGAGTAATGGCAACTGAAACTCAATACACTGATTATAATATTTTACCAGTAACACCCGAAGATAGCAAATTATACGAATATGGTTATTCATTCTTACCACCAGAAAAATGGTTTCCAGTTCCACCACATCCACCAGTTTGTGTATCAGAAAAGAGATGCCCAGTATGCCCAGTAACAACAACTGGTACACCAGTTGATATGAAAGAATGGAATGATTCAAGAAGAATTACACCAGGAGATGTAATTAATATTGAATATGCTAAAGATAAATTAAACTCAGGTAGATAAAAAGTTGATTTTAAATTTATTAATTAGTTAATTTTATTACATAATTATAAAATTAATATATAAAATGGATAATTCACAAATGGATAATATAATTCAAAACTTAATACAATCATATAATGAACAACAAAAACAATATGAAACTACTAGTCATTTATGGGATCTAGCAGAACAAAATATCCTACCAATGGTTTTTTCAAAATGTTCTATACATATTGAACTTAAATTAAATAATAATAAAATTAGATGTTTTTTAGATACAGGATCTCATATTAACGTTATTTCTGAGAATTTAATTAAAAAAATAAAATTAGAAAGTTTTGTAGATAGAACTCATAAAGGTGAAGTATCAGGAGTTGGTAAATCACAAATAAATGGTTGTATACCATATATTGAATTAGAATTTAATAATAATATTATGCTTCCAAGTAATTTTTATGTTATGGATGATATTGGTTCGCATGAAATTTTGCTAGGATTACCTTTTATGACATTTTATCAAGTAAATCTTAATTTTGAAAAAAGAATTGCTAAAATTGCTGGAATGGATTTTAATCTAATTATTGAAGAAGCATAACTTTCTTTTTTAAATTAGTTAACTAAATTAGATAGTCACAATTATTAAAATATTTTTGACTTTCTAATTTTGATAAACCAATAAGTTCATCAATATTACTTTGTTTATAGTTTTTAATATTTCTGTATATATAATTTATTCGGAAATAAAACATTTCATCTGATTCATATATATACCTGTCTATTAAAAACATAAAATTACCATATATTACAAGTTGTTTATCTTTCATTATTAATTAAATTAACTAACATATTATTAAGTTAATTTATATTTAATCAATTTTTATTATTCATTCGTTTTTTTTGATTATATTTTTTAATTTAGATTATTATATAAAAATGGACTTGAAATTCTTAAGTTTATTAGTTTTGATCATTTTAATAACATTATATTTTATCAATGAGTTTAAAATGTTAAAATCACATATAACAATTAACAATGATAATGTAAATAAATTAATTAAAGGTAAATTTCACGGATTTTTAAGTGAAGTTAAAGAATTAAATACTGATCTTGTTAATCAAACAAGAAAAATAAATAAAATACATTCTCAAAAAATAACAAATATGTCAAATTATTTTACTGAATCTGAAAATGATGGTAATAATATTATGAATTATTTATCTGATGCAAAAGACACTGATAAAATGTTTAAAGTAGAACATAATGAATCAGCAAATAAGAGTGCAAATAAATCAAATAAATCAAAAAATAATGATGATGATATTATTAGCAATAGTTCTAGTCCAAATAATGTTTCAAAAATAAATAATAAAGAATTAAGTGTAACATCAACATCTACTGATACTGAAACTAATAAACAAGATGAAGTAAACAAACATATTGAAAATATTATTAATCTTTCGGGGAGGCTATCTGCCTCACAACAAGATGATTGTGTTCAAGACGATGAAGTGTCAGTTAATTCCAAACAATCACATGAGTCACATAAATCAGTTAAATCTGAAGGATCCAGAAAATCAAATGGATCTAATAACTCCTCTAAATCAAATAAATCAAATGAATCAAGAAAATCACAACTTCATGTACATGACAACAGTGACAGACAATTTGAACTTGGAAGAACTGAACACAAATCAGTTGAACTTAATCAACCAAGATCTGATGAAATTAAAATCGAATCTGTTAAATTTACTAAGCTAAATTCTGAACAAGAAGATACTATTTCTATAGAAAGTAATAAATTAAAAAGTTTACATGATATGATTTCTTTTGGATCAAAGAAATCTAAAGGAAATAAACCAACTCTTCATATTGGCGCACTTCAATCTGGTAAATCAAATAAAAAAGATATAAATTCAATGGATTCAAATGATATTAAAAATTTATCAACATTAGATGTAATTGATAAATATTCTAAAAAAAATTTAGATAATATAGCAAGAGTATTAAATTTGGATAATTTTTATAAAGAAGGAACAAAAAGAATTTTATATAAAAAAGAAGAACTTTATTTAAAAATTAAAGAAGAATTAAATAAAAAATCTAACCATTAATTATATAATGGATTTTGCAAGAGATAACTATTACAAAGAGTGTCCAGCTGTAATGGCCTATTCTCAAGTTACTGATTATAGACAACCAGCTGTTAGAGAAGAATATATAAGAAGTATAAATAATATTGTTTCTGAACATGAATACAGATACTTTTTACAAAATAATGCATCAAAAATTATGGATGCTGAATGGGCTTTATTAACCAAATCATACAATTGCCAACCAAATGTATGTATTCATAATTCACCAACAAGACAACCAGAAGGTGATCAATATAAAGAACTCAGATTATACAATGATACTCGTTCAGGAAAAGTTGCACCAGAACAAGTACAATGCAAGAAGTTAGATGATTACAGAATGTGTTAAATTTATTCGTAAATTTAACAACTTCTCTTAATTTTAGTTATAAAATTTACAGAATGTGTTAATCCTTTTAAAAGGTCGACTTCTTCTTAATTTAAAGTATAAAAATTACTTGAGTCTTAAAAATTTATTAAATTATTTGTGATATAATTTAATAAAACTTATTTTCAATTATTAATATATACAATGAATCGTAATCCTAATATAAAAAGAGGTCCTCCATTTGGACAAGCTCAACCATTTAATCCACAATTACGACCACAAATACCTAGAGTGCCTATGATTAATAGAACTATATTACCTTCTAGAGAATATGATCCATTAATTATCACACAATTATTATTAAAAGCATCTACAGAAAATAATTTACTAGAATTAAAAAAATTTATTATGGAAAATGGTATTACAACAAATGATATGTTAAATGAAGAAGGACAAAGTATATTACATTTAATTTTAATAAATGCAAATCTTTCAAAAAGACAAAAACTTGAAATGGTTCGATTTTTAAGAGATAATGGTACTCTTATATCTTCTTTTGATAAATTAAATCAAACACCTTTACATATTGCATGTAAAGCACAATTATATGATATAGTTACAGAATTAATTAATGCAGGTCATGATATTAATGCTGTTGATTCATCTTATAAAACACCATTACATTATGCAATTATTGGTAAATCAGCTGAAATACCTGATAAAGTTGATAAAAAAATAATTCCAAAAACTAAAATAAAAATAAAAAATAGATACTGTTCCGAATATTACAAAGAAAATACTTGAATATATTAATAACTCTGATTTAAAAAAATTTATTGAAAATCAATTTAATACTTTTTCAAATTCACATAATATCTTTAAAAAAGATATTGATAATATATTAAATGATCAGAATGTTATTTCTAAAATATCTGATATATTAATAAATCCACAATTAACAGAAGAAGCAAAATCACAAAAAATATTAGATGCTACTGCTGAAACCAATAAAAAAGTAAGAGAATTTCTTTTATCAAAAATTACACTTACTAATAAACAATTAAATATGGAACCAAATACAGATAATGGATGGGGGCCAGATACTTTATCTGTTAATAAAGTATTAGAATATAATAATATTACTGAATTAAATACATTTTTAACAACTGAACAAAAAACTTTATTACAAAGTATACAAAAGAATAAATCAGATAATGATTTTAAAGTTACTGAGAATGATGCACAATTAAATGAAGAATTAAATAATTTAAATAAAATAAATTATTCAGCATTATTTCTTCACAGATTTTTAAATGAAGTTGCAAATATGATGGATTATACTGGTAATCCTATTCAGAATATACCACCAGCAATATTATTTTCAAATGCAGAAATAGAAAATAATTTTATTTATAATATTACAAATCCAATATTTGAACAATATTATTATGCAGGATCATTAAGAGAAACACATACTTGTGATTTAGGAGCAAATAATTGTATCAATCGAGCTGGTGTTGCAACTGACATAACAGGACGTGGTATGATAAATATATTAGATAATAATATTAATAAAAAATATGAAAGACAATTAAATGCATTATTTACGGATTATGATAGAGATGTTTCTTCTGGTATGTTTATAGATGGTAGAAATGGTAATCCTATTCAATCATATATGCAATTAATTATACCCCCTTATTTAACATCAGCTGGTTTAGCAAGTTATAATCTTACAAGAAAATTAGGATTATCTACAGAAAATATAATATTTTATTTTGATGAATTAAAGATATCTATTGATAATATTATAACAAATATAAATCAACCACATTTAGCAGTAGATAATATATCTGAATCTATTATTAATTTACTAAGTGTTTTAAATGAATTACCAAAATATTTTAGAGAATACACACAAACTATGAAATATTTTGAAAATATTAAAAATCTTATAAAAGCTAAAACTACAAATCAAATAGGGGCTAGATTTGCTGGTAATATGCATAATATAACTTTATTATATAATTCTTTATTAGATGATCATGAAGCTATTTTAAATAGAATGGGTAGAAATATATCTGAAAGACAAAGTGTGTATTTTAATTTATTAAAATCATATTATGATATCATAAATCAATGTATTAATTATGTTAACATAAATAATTCAAATACACTTATTCAAAAATATTTTAATAATTTTACAGATTTAAATAATATTATTACAGATCCTCAATCAGATATTTTAGATAATATATTTGAAAATGCAATAGAAGAATTAAATCCATTTTTTACATCGTACGAAGATCTTTCTAAATCTTTAAAAATTACAGATATTCAAGCTGATCAAATTCAAAATAAAACAAAATTAATAGAAAAATTTTTATTACAATTAACACAAAAATATAATTATGTTTTAATTAATGGTGCTTTAGGAGCTATACCAAATTCAAGAATTGGTTATTTATCAAATATAACAGCATTAAATGCTCTTGATATAGATTTACCAAATTTAAAATTAAAATTTGATGTAACTGGTGTTCCTGGAGTTATAGATAATGCTGATGCAACAAAACAAGCACGATACCAAATAAAAGGAAGTTATAAAATTGCTAAAAATTCTACATTATTCTCAATTATTGGTGATCAATTTGATAAATATTTTATGATACAAAAATATATTATAACTAGACATATATTGAATGATATATATTCTCATTTTTTAAGTGCAACTCCATTAGTTTTAGGTGGAAATCCTATAGGTATTTTACAAGATGATATTAAAAAATTAGATAAACAAATAATAGATAATGTCAAATCTGACGCAACTGATAAAAGTATTTTAATGATAACTATTGGTAAAATAATTGATAAAATATTTAATGCAAATTTAGAAAATATTATTACAAATACTACAAATGATTATGCATATAGATATCAACGTGGATCATTAAATACTGGAAATTATGATTTAGTAAATATATCGAGCTTAAATAAAGTAGATTTATCAAGTTTAAATTTTGATGATATAGATAAACAATTATATAAATTAATTAAAAAAAATAAAAAATTAAATCTTGATATGTATAATAGTGTAGAAGAATTAACAAAGAGAAATAAACAACCAAATAATATTTATAAAATTATGGCATCAAATATAGGTGATGATCCAGCAGAATTATATATGGAATTTGATATTGATTTAATAGATTTTTTAATTAAAAATGGAGCAGATGTTAATGCTAGAGATAAAGATGGTAATACACCATTAAGTATATCTATTTTACAATCTAACGCAAACGCTGTTGATTATCTGTTAAATCAAAATGTATCAGTTAATACAAAGAAATCAAAAAATCGTTTAGGTTATAAACCATTAGATTTAGCTAAAAAGAATGTAACAATAATTATTGAAAATTTTGATACTGAAATTAATGAAAAATCATTAGACCAAATTGTTAAAGAAACAAATGATGAGATAATGAAATTAACAAAAATTAATCATAACATGAGATATCATGATATTATAATAAAAATGTCACTATATTTATTAAATCATGTATTTTATAGTAAATTAAATAATAAAACAAAAACTGGTTTACATACTAAAATATTTGATTTAATAACAACACAAATAACAGAATTACCATTAGTTTCTAATATAGATGATATATTTATATCATATCATAAACTTATTGCTGATACACTTGTAAATAAAGAACAAGATTTAACAATAAATAAAGAAGAATATGATAAATTAAGATCAGCAAAAGATGGATTAAAAAAAGAAGCATCAGTTTCTAAAAATTCATTTCGTATAAGTGAAATTGGTGATGCATTTAATGTAAATGATATTAAACAAAAACAGATAGATAATCCTTATTACAGTAAAGATAAAACAGAAATAAATGAAATAAAAACAAAAAATATTAAAGAAAATAAAAAATTAATAACTTTATTAAAAAGAGAATATAATACAAAATCAATTACATCGGATCCTCTTAAATTATATGATAATATATTTGAATCTATTTTAAAATTAAATCAAAATGATTATAGAACATATACTATTCTATGGGATAATTTATTTAAAACTAAGCTTCAAAATAATCAACTTCAAAATAATGAATCTGATGAAACACAAATTATTAATAAAATGTTTGGATTAATTAAAAATAATACTGAAGATTTTAACAAAATTAATGTATGTGCTTCTGCTCTTGATATATTAATTAATGATATAGATAATTATTTTGCTTTACCAATGGAATACAATGATGTAAATTATTTATTAAATATAGTAGTTGATATAATTAAACATGTAGTTAAAAATACAATGATTGTAAACTTATATCATACTATTATAAAATTAATTAGAGCCGATTTAATGATGAAAATACCACAACAATCTTCAGAAAATGATATTGATTATAATATTAAAATACAGAATAAAATAAATAATATTATGAATACAGAGATTAATAATATATCATTAAAAGATTATTTATTTGAAACATTAACTGAAAAATTAGTAAAAGTTACATTAAATATTTATGAAGGCGATGATGATGATGATAAAAATACAAATATTATAAATTTATTGACATTTATTGATAAATTATTAGCATCTAATACTGAATTTGCTATCATAAATACTGAAGAATCAAAAACATTAAAAATGTTAACACAGAATATTTATCCATATTTTAAAAACTATTTTGAAATAAATATTAAAAAAATGAAAAAAGTAATTGATGGATATTTATCAATGTTATTAACTTTTGGATTTAAATTAAAAATATTACAAAAAGTATTATATAAAGCACAAACAGAACCAACTAATTAAGTTAACTAATCAAAAAATTAAGTTAACTAATCAAAAAATTAAGTTAACTAATCTATATATTTTATTTCACAAGCGATCTTGTTGAATTAATATTTGTTAATTCTGGTATATTATCAAT
>JACCEE010056490.1_pt1 | contig 11092 bp, 9 predicted proteins | sample 7449931 | NCBI WGS metagenome assembly JACCEE01 (sample SAMN15323457, study PRJNA562643) | freshwater metagenome | isolation source: river surface water | place: USA:Blue River Watershed | collected 2017-08-19 | reverse complement strand
CTTAGATGATGACCGTGCAAAGGTAAAAAATATTAGAGATAATAGTGATGAAGAATATCAAGGTGAGACTGGTGAATATTTTGAAAATGATGTAACTAAAAACGTTGCACCTAATGCATTCAAAGATGAAGCAGATATGATTCAGAAAATGAAAGCAGCAAAACCGATTTACTTATCATCCGAAGATATGCAGAATATGGGTAATACCGATGTTGGTGAAATTCTTTCTGCAAGTGAAGAAGGTGGTTCTAATGCTATGAAAGCAAGAGGTAAAGAACTTGCAGATGAATATGGTAAGGATTGGAATAGATTAGAAAAAGGTATTCAAAAAGGAAATAACGTTCCACCACCAATTGCTTTAAGAGATAAAAATGGTGATTTACATTTAGTTGCAGGAAATACTCGTTTAATGTCATTTACTGCATATGGCAAGAAATTACCGGTGAAAGTAATGGATTATGATGGTGTATTTAATAAAGGTTCGGAACCAGAAGATGGTGGTGCTGATGTTTCAAAGTATAGTGTAAAGAATTTAAAAAGAAAGATTAGTGGTTGGGCCGAAAAAGAAAAAGAATTCTTTACAAAAGGACAAGATAAACCAAAATCTGATGAACGTAGAAGTTGGGGTGAAGCATTAAGAGATAAAACAAAGGGTGCTAGAAATGCTATTGTTCATGGACTTAAACATGAAGCACATTTATTTAAAACAGCAGGTAAAGGTGTTGCTAATTTTGTAAGTGGTAAAGGTGTATCGGAAGATGAGAAAAAAGCATTAGTTGATGTTGGTAAAAAAATAGTCACCACAGCAATTTTTGGAATTGCAACCGGTGGATTATCACATGGAGTTTTACCATTTGCACAACATTTGGCAGTAGAGTTTGTTCCTCATATTATTGCAGAAACATTAGCAATGGGAGCAGGAAAAGCAGCATTATTTGCAGATGTAAATGAAGAAGAACGATTACTTATGTTATTTTCAGATAAAATAGCAGATGGTTTAGAAAATATGGAAATTCCTGCAGATGTAATGGAGAAAGCAATAGATTCGTACAACGAAAAACAAAATGTATCCGAAATGAGTCATTCTCAATTAAATCAAATTGAGAAATATGCAGAGAAACAACTATCACCAGAAGATATTGAATTTACTAAACACTTCTTTGATAGAGTAAATGATACTCGTAATGGTAAAGAAATATCAGAACCAGAATTGACAGGATTTTTTAAGAGATTAGCACGTCATAAAAAAGAATTTAAAGAGTTTTTAGAAAAGTATAATCAAATTGTTGTTAAAGACAAGAGATATGATATAAACATTCCATTTGTTAAACAAGCAAATCAAATTATTGCAAAAACAGTAATGAGAAAGGATGATTTCAAAACATCTAACCCAACTCTTTCCGTTGAAATTGCAGTTCAAGTGGATAAAATACCTGGTGGATTAGCAAAAGGATTATCTTTAAGTGATATTGCTACAAAACATAATGTATCAATTGAAGATATAACTGATGAATTCAAAAAAGGATATAAAGTTGAAAGAGAACATACAACTGATAGTGATGTTGCAAAGGAAATAGCGTTAGACCATCTTTTTGAAGACCCAAAATATTATACAAACCTAGCATCAATTGAAGAAGGTAGAGTTCCACAAAGTTTTAACTATGGAACTGGTTGGGATTATCATACTGCAATTGGTACTAATCCAAACAAATATAGAGGAAAGACTAATTTCCCAACAAAAGATTCAGGACAACCAGATTTAGAAGATGAAGATGAGGTAAACGAAATTGGTATAGGAACTGGACAAGATGGAACAAGACCAGAATATCCAAAAGGTGATAAATTATCGGATAGAATGGATGATGTTGAAGATGCTAGAACTAAAACTGATTCTGATAAAGAATACCAATATAAAAAAGCAAACGAAGCATTTACAAAAGGTCAATTGTTCGCCGGTAATCTTAAAATAGGTGGAGTTGTAGTTCCGATTGAGGTTGAATTGATTGGTGCTGATAATAAAAAGAATGCATTTATTACAAAAGTAATAAACATAGATAAAAAATATTTAAGTAAATTACCATCAAATGGTATATTAGAAATTCCAGCTAGAATATTTCGTTTCGCAGGTGGTTGGAGAAAAATAAAAACACCTAAAGCATTTGAAGCAATAAATTCAAAAAACCACAAAGCAGAAACTGATGCTGAACACAATTTCATGCATCATCACAAAACCTCTACATACGCACCGGATTATGGACATCCTGCAGAATTAGATACAATTGATTTTGATGATAAAAGAAAAAAACAACCTGGTCATCAAACTGATACAAAAGATGATGAAGATAGAGGATATGAACCAGTAAAAGAAGTAATAATAAATGAAGGTGGTGCATACGGACATATGAACCATCCATTTGATACTGAAATCAATTTAACATTTGGTCAATTAAAAGATATTGTAAATCGTGCATTAGAAGGTAATTTAGAATTAGCTAGAGAGAAGACCGATGGACAGGCATTAGCAATTAGTTGGGTAAATGGTAAGTTAGTTGCAGCTCGTAATAAATCACATTTAGCAAATAGAGGTGCAAATGCATTAGATATTAGTGGTGTTGCTACTAAGTTTGCTGGAAGAGGTGAATTAGAAAAAGCATATAACTTTGCAATGAAAGATTTAACAAAGGCTATATCATCACTATCAGATAAACAAAAAGAAAAGATTTTTAAGAATGGTGCTTGTTTTATGAATATTGAGGTGATATACCCAACATCGGTAAACGTAATACCATACGGACAACCTTTATTAGTATTCCACGGAACAATGGAGTACGATGAAAGTGGTAACGCAGTAGGTGAATCTGCAGAAGCAGGTAGAATATTGGGTGGTATGATTAAACAAATCGAACAAAATGTACAAGATAATTACACTTTGCAAGGTCCACCTGTATTAAAATTACCGAAATCACAAGACCTTTCATCTAAGAAACCAAAGTATCTTGCTAAAATATCTAAATTACAAAAAGAATTTGGATTAGGTGATACTGCCGGTGTTGCTGAATATCATCAAGCATGGTGGGAAAATTATGTAGATAAAAAATCACCATCCACATTAGATAATACCACTAAAATTGGATTGGTAAAGAGATGGGCATTTGGTGATAAAGGATTCCGTATTGATAAAAATACAATTACGGATGAGAAAACACTTGCTTGGGCAACTAAGATGGATAAGGAAGACCAAAAAGGAATTGCAAAAGATAATCTAATGAAATTTGAAGATATTTTCTTAGGAGTTGGTGCAGAAGTTCTACAATTCACATCATCAGTATTGACAGTAAACCCTGACAAGGCTGTTAGAGATATGAAGAAGAGATTAGACCAAACTATCAAAGATGTAGAAGCAAGTGGTGACCCTAAAAAAATAGAAAAATTAAAATTAGAATTAAAAAGATTGAATGCAATCGGTGGACCATCTAAAATAGTTCCAATTGAAGGTATTGTATTCATATATAACGGACAAACGTTCAAACTAACTGGTGCATTCGCATCATTAAATCAACTTTTGGGTATTTTTTACTAAAAATAACTCTTTCGCCATATTTATCTATATTAAAATAAAAACCTAATATATAATAATAATGGCGAAAGAGTTTAAAAAGAAGTATATGCATCCAACTCGTAGAAAGTTGGTTGATATGGTGTTACATGGTTCTGATTATGAAACTAATACCACAGTAGGATGGAACGCCGATAAGATTGAACGTAAAGTTGGTGATGTTTGGGAAGATGAACATCATAGATATGAAAAGAAAGAAGGGTTTACTTTAAAGACTTCTAAAAATTCAGAAGCATTTGAAGAACTTCGTAAATGGAGAGATGAGCAATCTCAATGCAAAAGTCCAGATTGTAAAACAATCAAATTTACACCTACTCACAAAACTCTAATCAAAAAAACAGGTTATTGTGCTAATTGTTTAGCAGAAATCGAAACTAAAATTCGTGCATTAGGATTTTGGGAACAATATGAGGATTATAAAATATATACTCGTATGTTGATTGATGGTAAAATTAAATTAGAAGAACTTCAACAAGCATATAGTGATGTAAAACCATTTTACGAATATGTGAATGAAGATGGAACTACTGAAAAATGGGAATTACCACAATCAGTAGATGAAGTTAAAGCGGATTTGATGGAAATGATTGAGTTCGGTAAAGAAGAACTTATTAAAGTAGAAGAATTCCGTAATAAAGCATTTGAAATTTTAAAAGAAAACAAATTGGAACATTATTTGTAATATGGCAGGTGCATCATTAAAAGATATTATAAAGATTGAGTATCAGAAATGTGCTGGTGACCCGATTTATTTCATGCGTAAGTATTGTATGATTCAACATCCGGTACGAGGTAAGATTCCATTTCACTTATATCCTTTCCAAGAGGATACTCTTACTGATTTTAAGGATAATCGTTACAACATCGTTCTTAAATCCCGTCAGACAGGTATATCAACCTTAGTTGCTGGGTTCTCATTATGGAAGATGTTATTTAATCAAGATTTTAACGTATTGGTAATTGCAACTAAACAAGAAGTTGCTAAAAACCTTATCACAAAGATTAGGGTAATGAACCAATACTTACCAAGTTGGTTAAAACAAACAACAGTTGAAGATAATAAACTTTCATTACGATATTCAAATGGTTCACAGGCAAAAGCAACTTCTGCAGCAGGAGATGCCGGTCGTTCTGAAGCATTATCACTCTTAGTATTTGACGAGGCTGCTTTCATCGATAGTATCGAAGAGATTTGGATTTCTGCTCAATCTACTTTATCAACGGGTGGTAATGCAATTATCCTTTCTACACCTAATGGTGTGGGTAATTTCTTTCATAGAACGTGGGTAGGTGCAGAAGAAGGTAGAAATGGTTTCAATACAATTCGTTTACACTGGTCAGTTCACCCAGAACGTGGACAAGCATGGAGAGATGAACAAGAAAGATTATTAGGACCAAAAGGTGCAGCACAAGAATGTGATTGTGATTTCGTAAGTTCTGGTGATACTGTCATCGACCCTGCATTATTACAATTTTATAGAGAAACGTATTGTCAAGAACCTTTGGAGAAGACCGGGTTCGATGGAAATCTTTGGAAATGGGAATATCCAGATTACAATCAATCATATATGGTAGTTGCCGACGTTGCTCGTGGTGATGGAGCCGATTATTCTACTGCACAAGTATTTGATGTAGTGAATTCAACGCAAGTTGCTGAGTATAAAGGTAAATTAGATACAAAAGATTTTGGAAACTTCTTAGTTTCATTATCAACTGATTACAACAACGCATTATTAGTTGTGGAGAACGCAAATATTGGTTGGGCGGTTATCCAACAAGTAATTGATAGAGGATATGGAAACTTATTTTATATGAGTAAGGATTTAAAATATGTAGATGTTGCTCATCAAATGACAAATAAGTTCCGAGCAGAAGAAAGAGGTATGGTTGCTGGGTTCTCTACTACCTCTAAAACCCGTCCATTAATTATTTCTAAGTTAGATGATTACCTAAGAGAGAAATCCTTTACAATCCGTTCTACAAGGTTGATAGATGAGTTATTTACATTTATATGGAATGGTAATCGTGCTGAAGCAATGAAAGGATATAATGATGACTTAGTAATGTCCCTTTCAATTGGTTTATGGGTTAGAGATACTGCATTAAGATTAAGACAAGAAGGTATAGATTTAACTAAACAGGCTTTGGGTGGTATAAATCAAAGTGTAACCGATATTGGTGGGTTTGGTGGTAATAGTTCATTTGATGAAAATCCATGGCAAATGAGAGTTGGTAATCAATCCGAAGATTTATCGTGGTTAATAAAATAATCAAATAAAAAAATGTATATATTTATAGTGTATAGGAGAAATATATCATGATAAAGTTAAAAAACATAATCAAAGAGGAAGTGGAAGATTATCCATTTGACCAACCAGAACACAATTTTTTGGATTACGATGAATTAGATGTGGAAGATGAAGATGAAGAAGATTTTTTAAATTTTCTAAAATCTTACACAACCGAATTACAAGAAGCAAATTGTAATTGTGTTTACGAAGCGGAATATCAAGGTAGAGAAGTGAAATTGGGTAAACCAATGCAAGGTGATGTTAAGAAGTTTAAAGTTTATGTTAAAAACCCAAAGACAGGAAAAGTAGTTAAAGTAAATTTCGGTCAACCGGGAATGAACATTAAGAAAAATAATCCTGAAAGAAGAAAATCTTTTAGAGCAAGACATAATTGTGACCAACCAGGTCCAAGAACAAAAGCTAGATATTGGTCTTGCAGAAAATGGTAAAATAATAAAATATGGCAGATACTTCATTTTTTGGTAGGTTAAGAAAACTCTTTTCCCAAAAGGCTATCGTTACTGTTACGCCCGATGGTAAAAGAAAAGTTTTTGATTTTGATGAAAGACAAGAAACTAACCTATCATCATTAAGAGATAGATACACAAAACTACAAAAATCTTTTTACGAACAAGCTGGTGGTGCACAATCAATGGCATATCAACAAGTTCGTAGAGAAGTATTTAGAGATTATGATGCAATGGACCAAGACCCAATTATTGCATCTGCATTAGATATTTACGCTGATGAATCTACGTTAAAAAATGAATTCGGTGAAATGTTGATTATTCGTTCTGATAATCCGCGTGTTCAAGAATTATTAGAAAACTTATACTATGATATTTTAAATATCGAATTTACTCTTTGGCCATGGACACGAAATATGTGTAAATATGGTGATTTCTTTTTAGGATTAGAAATAGCAGAGGGTAAGGGTATTGTAAATGTTACTCCATATTCACAATATAATACCGAAAGGATTGAGGGACACGACCCTACAAATCCACATATGGTTAAATTCAGAGTGATGGATGATGCAATCGGTAAGGTTGACTATGACAACTTTGAAATTGCCCATTTCCGTTTACTATCAGATACTAACTGGTTACCTTATGGTAAATCTATGGTAGAGAATGGTAGAAGATTATGGAAACAATTATCTCTAATGGAAGATGCGATGTTAATCCATCGTATTATGAGAGCACCAGAAAAAAGAGTGTTTAAAATCGATATAGGTAATATCAATCCTACCGAAGTTGACAACTACATGCAAAAAATCATCAGTAAGATGAAAAAAGTTCCTTTTGTAAATAAGGATACTGGTGATTATAACTTAAAATATAATATGCAAAACTTAACGGAAGATTTTTATCTACCGGTAAGAGGTGGTGATAGTGGAACTAACATCGAAAACCTAAGTGGTTTAGAGTACACGGCAACCGAAGATATTGAATACTTAAAGGGTAAATTATTTGCTGCATTAAAAATTCCAAAAGCATATTTGGGATATGAAGAAAATGTAAATGGTAAAGCAACCCTTGCAGCAGAAGATGTTCGTTTCGCTAGAACAATCGAAAGAATACAAAGAACAATTATATCAGAATTATCAAGAATCGGTGTAATACATTTATATGGTAATGGAATACAAGATTCAGAAATGGCTAATTTTGAAATTCAATTAGTAAATCCTTCAACAATTTATGAACAAGAAAAAGTAAACTTATGGTCTGAAAAGATTCGTTTGGCTACTGATATGCAATCTTTAAAAATGTTGTCAAAAGATTGGATTTACGATAATATTTTCAAAATGTCTGAAACTGAACAAACGGAACAACGTGGTAAGATTGTAGAAGATTTAAAAGACACATTCCGTTATAATTCGATTGAAAATGATGGTAATGACCCTGCAAACCCACCACAACAAACCGATGTTGAAGAAAGTTTAGAAAATTTAAAAACTGAACTTAGTGCTAAAGTGGGAAGACCACGAGAAGGTAATACATATGGTAAAGATAAACATCCTTATGGAAGAGACCCATTAGGTGATAATGAAAGAACAGGAAAACGTAGTCGAACATCAGAACATAAAGCTAAAAGTTTTATCAACGGGATTTCATCAAAACGTAAATATCTACACGAAACAAAAGATATGTTAGATGAGACTAATATTATCGATGATACGGAAAAATTCATTTAACTTATAATTTTTAATATTTATATACAGAAATTTTGAGTCTATCAAAATAAGGATTAACAAATGAGAAAAATAAAACATTCGAAATTCAAAAATACAGGATTCCTATTTGAGTTATTAACACGTCAAATAACGTTGGAAATATTAAACAACGCACCTGAAGAAAAAGCTAAAAAAATCGTGCAAGAATTTTTTGGTGGAAAAACTGAAATGGCTAAAGAATTACGTTTATTCAATTTATTGGTAAACGAAAAATATAATTCTGAATCTAAAGCAGAAAAGTATATTGATGCTATTATAGAAACTCGTACAAAATTGGATGAAACAAAATTAGCAAGAGAAAAGTATAATCTTGTTAAAGCAATAAAAGAGAATTTTGAATTAGATTCATTCTTATCATCACCTGTATCTAACTACAAAGTATTAGCATCTGTTCATAAGATATTTGAAGCAAAAGTACAAGATGTAACTAATGTTAAAGACGTATTTGATGCTAAATTAACGTTAATCGAACATATATCAAGCACAACACCATCTTTGAAACAAAAAGAAGATAAGTTGTTAGAAGATTATAGAAAACAAGAGAAAGATTTAAGATTATTAACATATAAGATTCTTGTTGAAACATTTAACAAGAAATATACAAACTTAAATGATGACCAAAAGGATATTTTAAGAGAGTATATTAACAACGTAAACAATACTTCTAAATTTGGTGAATATTATGATTCTAAATTGAAGGTTGTTGTAACGGAATTACATAAACTTTATTCAGAAGTTAATGATAAAATCACAAAGATTAAATTAAAAGAAACTATCAACGTAATGAAACAGCAAAAGGTTGGTAAGAAAGTTACTGATGAACAAGTTTCTGCTTTGATGATGTCATATGAATTGATAAAGGAAATAAAAAATGTTAAAGAAAGAAAATCTTAAATCGTACATAGACGAACTTATTAAAGAAATCGAAGAGGAGTTAGATGAATCTAATGCGACAGGTAATGTCGATGGGTATCAGACTCCTTTTGCATTTTCAGGCAAGAGAAAACAAGATAAAGAAAAGGCAGATTCAAATATAGAAGTGACTGGATATACGAAGGTTAAAGATATTGATGAAGTAAATGAAGCAACAGCATCTGAAATTGTAAAAGATTTAGATAAAGTACGAAACGATTTAATTAAAAAAGTAGATGTATTAATTGCTAAAAAGAAAAAACTTTATTCTAATGTAGATATTGAATCACCGATGAGTGCAGATGAGAAACAATTAGATAAAGATATACAATCTATATTTTCACAAATTCAACAAATAATTCAACAAAAACGAAAAATCAAAGAATCGGTAAACGAAGGTAAATCAAAAAGACCTGTAAATCGTTGGTTAGAATTAAAAAATGATGAAACAATGCACGCTAATAAAAAATTGGCAGTTGGGTTGAGAGAATTAAAATATCAATTAAGTGAAGTTGAAAAGTTTTTTCGTTGGTATAATCAAATTAAAACGATGAACGAATTATCATCTGATAGTTTTTGGAAAAGAACTCACGGTCATATTTATAAAATAAAAGAGAGATTAATCAATATTGCAAAAACAATACAGGAGATAGAAAAATAATGAAAATATCAAGAGCAAGATTAAAAGAAATTGTAAAAGAAGTGATGGTAGAAGAAACAGAATACCAACAATTCTTTCAAAAAGCATTAGATAAAGCAGGTAAATCAATACCAGATATGTCCGAAGAAGAAAAGAAAGCTTTTTTTGATAAAATAGATTCTGCATGGAATGGTAAAGGTGAAAAGAACGAAGCATTAGTTGGTGGACAAAAAGAATTAGATGTTGATGGTGATGGTGATATTGAGGGTGATGATTTAGCAGATTTAAGAGCCGGTAAAAAAGCAGATGAATCAGTAAATGAGGCAGAAGATATTAATTGGGGTGCAACTGAAAACGCAATCATTAACTTTCTAAAAATGAATACAAAAATTTTAGATAAAAGAGTTAAAGATAGAGATACTGATGGTGTTAAAAAAGGATTACAATCAATTATTGATGGTTTAACCAACGCACAACGCAGTTTAAAATTAAAATAACAACAATGACTAAAAAAAGATTGTTAGAAATAATTGACGAAGAAATCCTTAAAGTAAAATGGGGATTTGTAAACGAAGAAATCACTAGTGAGGATGAAAAACTTATTAGAGATATTATTCGCAAAGAAGTTTCTGCAATATTTTTCGATTTATTTAAGAAAAGAAACGTTTGGGGAGCATAATGAAAAATTTATTAATTGAAACAAACCTATTCGAAGGTAGAATCAACGAAGATGCATCAGGTAGAACACTGGTTAAAGGTGTTTTGCAAAGAGCTGTTGCTGAAAATCAAAATGGTAGAGTATATCCTTTAGAAATCTTACAAAGAGAAGCTAAAAAATATGAAACTCTTATTAAAGAGAGAAGAGCATTAGGAGAATTAGACCATCCAGATTCATCAGTAATCAACTTAAAGAACGTTTCACATAATATAAGAGAAATTTGGTGGGAAGGTAATGATTTATGCGGGACAGTAGAAATTTTACCAACTCCATCTGGTAATATATTAAAAGAATTGTTAAGAGCAGGAATCCTATTAGGTATTTCTTCTCGTGGTATGGGTTCAGTAACTCCTATGGGAGAGGGTAAGGTGAAAGTCGGTGAAGATTTCGAACTAATTGGTTGGGATTTCGTATCAAACCCATCTACTCATGGTGCATTTATGACACCGATGAACGAATCCGTAAATAAACAATTACAAGAACAAGCAATAGTTTGTGGTGATTATTGTAAGGCACAAGACCTTATGAGAGAAATCATTACTGAATTATCATAAAGAAAATAATTATGGCATTTGACATACAAGATTATTTAAAGAATAATAAGATAGAGTTAGGTAGTATTAAGAAAGAAGTGGGTGATACACCATATAAGGGTGGTCATAACGATATTCGTAAGACT
>JACCEE010588116.1_pt1 | contig 11094 bp, 9 predicted proteins | sample 7449931 | NCBI WGS metagenome assembly JACCEE01 (sample SAMN15323457, study PRJNA562643) | freshwater metagenome | isolation source: river surface water | place: USA:Blue River Watershed | collected 2017-08-19 | reverse complement strand
TGCGAGTCCACTTTGGGCTTAAGCACAAGAATCTTTAGGCCGTGGATTATTGTTATCTTGGCTGAGAATTCTATACTTCTGCCTATAGAGAATATCGACATCCGGACGGATGCCTGCGAAAGGGGTCGCCTATGAACGCACAAGAAATTCAACTGAATCAGAAGACCTACGTCCTTCAGTCCTGGAGCCGCCAGAAGAATCTGTCTCCGATCGCCGTCGAGAAGGGCGAAGGGATATACTTCTATGACTATGACGGGGTTCGCTACAGCGACATGTCCTCGCAGCTTGTGAATCTGAACCTCGGATTCGGAAATAAGGCGATCGCGGACGCGATCAAGGAGCAGGTTGACCGGTTCTGCTTCGTCGGCCCCTCCTATGCCGCCGAATCCCGCTCAACGCTCGCGAAAATGATCGTGGATCTGCTGCCGCCTTCTTTCGGAAAAATTTTCTTCACCAACGCCGGGGCGGAGGCCAATGAAAACGCGATCAAGATCGCGCGGCTTTTTACCGGCCGACACAAGGTGATGAGTCGGTACAGAAGTTATCACGGTTCGTCTTTCGGCGCAGGGAATCTTACGGGCGAGCCGAGAAGATTTCCGCTGGAGCCCGGGATTCCGGGATTCGTGAAGTTTTTCGATCCGTATATTTATCGCGAAGGGATCGAGTTCGCCTCGGAAGAGGACGCGACGAAGTTCTACCTCGACAAGTTGCGCGAGCAGATCTGTTATGAGGGGCCGGACAGTATTGCGGCGATCGTGATGGAGACGGTCACCGGATCCAACGGCGTGATCATTCCCCCGAAGGGTTATATGCCCGGAGTTCGTAAACTCTGCGACGAGTTCGGTATCGTGATGATTCTCGACGAGGTGATGACCGGTTGGTGTCGTACCGGCAAGATGTTCGCGTTCGAGAATTTCGACGTCGTTCCGGATCTCGTCACGTTCGCAAAGGGCGTGACCTGCGGCTATCTGCCGTTGGGCGGCGTCGCGGTCAGCAACACGATCGCGGCTTACTTCGATGACAATCTTCTCTCCTGCGGCCTGACCTACAGCGGCCACCCGCTGGCCTGCGCCGCCGGCGTCGCCTGTGTGGGCTACTATCAGGAGGCGGGAATTGCTGAGAATGTCCTAGCCGTCGGAACGCATCTCGGCGAGATTCTCGAAAAGATGAAAGATAAGCACCCATGCGTCGGAGACGTACGCTATATCGGACTCTTTTCGAGCGTCGAACTTGTGAAGGACAAGGATTCACGGGAGCCGTTGGTTCCGTACGGCAAAGATCCGCAAGGGACGATGGGCAAGATTGTCGGCATGCTCAAGGAGCGGCGCTTCATGACTTATGCCCACGAGAATATGATCCTGGTTTGCCCGCCGCTCATCATTACCGAAGAACAGCTGACCGAAGAGATGGCTAAGCTTGACGAGGTTCTTTCCATCGTCGACGAGACATTTCTTGCCTGATCGCAAAGGAGGCCCCATGGCACAGTTTCGCGTACCCACGTATATTTTCACAGGAAAGAACGCACTCAAGGAGGCGATTCCCGTTCTTCTTGCCGCGGGCAAGAGGGCGCTGATCGTCACCGGCCCGCATGTCGGGAAGTCCCCGATGATGGACGTGTTGATCCGAAATCTTCTTGAATTCAACCTTTCCTACGTCATCTTCGACCGGATTACGTCGGAGCCGACGGTTCCGATGATTGAAGACGGCGTCGCGGTGTACCGTGCCAGCGGCTGTGATTTCCTGATCGGAATCGGCGGAGGCAGTCCGCTCGATGCCGCCAAAGCCATTGCCTTTCTGTGCGATTCCCCCGGCAAGCTCAGCGACTATTGCGGCAAGATTCTTGACGCGAAGTTGCCGCCTGTTTTCGCGATTCCGACGACCGCGGGAACGGGATCGGAGGTCACGAAGTTCACGATTATCACCGACGTCGAGAGGAATGTGAAGATGCTGTTGAAGGGCGATTGTCTGATCCCGCACGCGGCCATCGTCGATCCGGCATTCACGATGGATATGCCCAAATCGATCACCGCCGCGACGGGGCTCGATGCCTTGACCCACGCGATCGAATCGTATGTGTCACTGCGGGCGACGCCGCTGACCGACGCCCTCGCGCTCTCGGCTGTCCGCAGGATCAATGCGCATCTTCCGGATGCGTATGCTTACGGGACGGTCAAAGCCAGAGAAGAGATGTCGGTCGCGTCCCTAGAAGCAGGAATCTGTATCAACAACGCGAGTGTCACCCTCGTCCATGGCCTGAGCCGACCGATCGGAGCCTTGTTCCACGTTCCGCACGGCCTCTCGAACGCGATGCTTCTCACGGTCTGTCTGAACTTCTCCCTGAGCGGCGCGCAGAAACGATTTGCCGATCTCGCGGTCGCCATCGGAGTCGCCACCAGGGAGGATCCCGCAGAGATTGCCGCGACGAAGTTCGTCGAACGGATCGATGAACTCGTCCGCAGCTGCGAGGTTCCAACGCTCGCGGGATACGGTGTAGATCGCGAGGCTTTCTATAACGCAATCGCGAAAATGTCCGCCGATGCATTGGCGTCGGGCAGTCCGCAGAACACCCGAAGGCCGATAACCGCCGAGGACTGTCAGCAGATTTACCGGCAAATCTACTCGTGATGCGAATCGATTCGATCTGTGCCGCAGCACAATTCTCTTTGTGCTAAGGCGCATTGAAAAGCGATTTTCCCGCCGATATACTTGAGAAAAACAAAAAGACGAGGCAAGGAAGCTTATTCGAATGGCTTCCCGCCTCGTCTTTTTCGCTTCGAGGAGACATAAAGATGATGAACACAATGATACGTGAGCCCCGTGAAGTCGAGATCCACATCAAAGACGTCGGCATGACGTTCCGGGACAATCGCGGAAACGATGTCAAGGCACTTACGGGCATCAATCTCAATATCTATAAGGGTGAATTCATCTCCCTCCTCGGACCTTCGGGATGCGGCAAGACAACGCTTCTTCGCATGGTCGCGGATCTTCTCGAGCCGACGACCGGCAGCATCCACATCGGGGAGAGACTTCCCCGGGAGGTGCGTCTCGACAAGAAGCTCGGGATCGTTTTCCAGAGCCCGGTGCTTTTCGATTGGCGGACGGTGCAGAAGAATGTCGAACTCCCGCTGGAGGTCATGAAGTTCTCGAAAAGCGAGCGCCGCGAGATCGCCTCGTCGATGCTCGAGATGGTTGGGCTAACGCGCTTCTCCGAACATTATCCGAATCAGTTGAGCGGCGGTATGCAGCAACGCGTCAACATCGCGCGTGCCCTGGCCGTCCGTCCCGAGCTTCTTCTTATGGACGAGCCCTTCTCGGCGCTCGACGAATTCACCAAAGAGAAGCTCCACGAGGATCTGATGCAGATCTGGGCGAAGACGAATAAGACGGTTATCTTTGTCACACACAACATTCAAGAGGCCGTGTTCCTGTCGGATCGCGTCTGTGTCCTCTCCCCTCATCCCGGCAGACTCTCCGGCGTCGTCGAAGTCGACCTTCCCCGTCCGCGAGAGATCGCGGTAAAGAGCTCGGCGCGTTTCAATGAGTTGGTCCTGCAGGTGCGAAATACGTTTGACGGTGGTAGCTTATGATGAATCGTCTTTGGGGAAAAACGCGGACCATCCTCCCGCTTCTTCTCTGGATCCTACTGTTCGTCGCGGTATGGGAAGTCGGCGCATTGCTCGTCGAGGCCTCCAAGCGGACGCCGGAGAATGTGCTGCCGCACATCTATCAGATCATCGAGGCGGCATTGAATCCGAAGAAGGTCAGCAGCGGCGAGTCCGCGGCACAGCTGGTTCTGTCCAGTGCCGGACTAACACTCGGCCGTGCGGCGCTCGGATTTCTGGTCGGAACCGTATGCGGTTTTGTCCTTGCCCTGATCATGAAGATTTCCAAGATCGTCGAGAAAGTAATCTTCCCGTACCTGATGATCATCCAGATGATCCCGATTCTGGGAATGGCTCCGATCATTCTCTCGATCACGGGCGACATCAATACAAGCCGGATTGTCATCGCCGCTATCCTGACCTTCTACCCGGTGGCAACGGGAGCGCTTGCCGGTTTCAACGCCGTCGAGAAGAGCAAATACGACCTGATGCATATCTACGCGGCCAACAAGCTCGATCTCTATACCAAAGTTCTGATTCCGACCGCAATCCCCTACATCTTCACCGGGCTCAAGATTGCCGCTCCGATGGCGATTACGGCCTCGATTCTCGTCGATACATTGCAGGGCGACAAAGGTCTCGGCACGCTCCTGTCCCAGTCCCTGAAGCACGCGATGTCGATCTACGTCTTCTGGCTGATCGTGTTCTTCAGTGCATTCGTCGGAATCCTGAGTTCGAAACTGATGGGAAATCTCGAGCGGATTGTCCTGCCTCACAAACGGGTGCGTGCATCCGCCGCAAAGGAGGAGTCGGTATGACAGACAAACGTGTTCGCGAAAAGACCCTCGTACAGAAGATCGCGGAGAACAAAGGCGTACAGAGCGCGTCGACTTTTGTCCTCCCCGTTCTGTTCGGTATCCTTCTCTTTTCGTTATGGGAATCCGGTGCGCTACATGTTTTTCTGAACACAGATACATTCACGCTCCCGCTCCCCGATCGGATCTTCACGATCATGTCGGATAACCGGGACAAGATCCTATCGAACGTCGGCTCCACGATAGCGGTCGCCCTCATCGGACTTCTGGCCGGATCGGTCATCGGATACGGCATCGCCGTTTTCGCGGCCCTGTTCAAGACCTGGGGTGCCGCGGGCCTGAGTATCGTCGCAGCATTCAACGCCGTGCCGATCGTAGCCCTGGCGCCGGTGATGACGAATCTCAGCAAGGACATCAGCGATGATGCGAATACGCGCAGTATGGTCGCCAAGATTTTGGTCGTGATGATTGTCACCATCGCGAATATGAGCTTCAACGCTTTTCGAGGACTAACGGAACTGAAACCCTTCGCGGAGGATCTGATGTCCACTTACGCGGCAAATCGCGGCGTGACGCTCTGGAAACTGCGCGTTCCGAACAGCATTCCCTATATTTTCATCGCGCTTCGTGTCGCCGTCCCGTCGAGCGTCATCAGTGCTCTCGTCAGCGAGTATTTTGCCGAATATATCATCGGTGTGGGACGCCAGATTCGCGAGAATATCGTGCTGGCACAGTATTCGTCTGCCTGGGCCTATATCGTCACCGCCTGCCTCATCGGAATCACGATGTACGTGATTCTGATGATGATCGAAGGTATCGTTCTGAAGCGTCGCGCAAACGCGTGACGGTCAGATCAATATAAAGCATTAATAAGGAGGAACACAAATGAGAAAGACAACAAGAAAAATCATCGGAATGATCAGTGCCGCGGCACTCAGCGCAATGCTTCTTACGGGATGCGGAACAACGACACCTACCCAGACAACCGCGGGAACGACTGCGGCACCGGCAACGCAAGCGACCGAGGCGGCCACTGAGGCAGCTACGGATACAACCGCGGAAGCGACCGCCGCCGTCGGTAATGAGGCAATCATCGTGAAGGCCGCATCGGAGGGCAAGGTCGGCAACTGGGGCCTCGGCAATGAGTACGAGATCCAGGCGCTCCTGCAGAAGTACGGACAGCCGACAACGTATCTGAGTCAGGCGTTCGACATGGACGGTTTTGACGATGATTCCATCACACTCGCTTCCGCCATGACCTACAACGAGCTCGGCCTCGTGAAGAATTCCTATGACGGCGGTTATGCCTATGGCGACGCGGTCGGCGTGATTGACATGAACGAGGAAGGCGTCGCGATGCTTGAGGACAACCTCTTCTGCACCGGCGAATTTGCCGCAGCAAACCCGAACACCGTCAAAGCGTTCCTGTATGCGACAATCATGGGCTGGCAGTATGCCTGCGAGAATCCGGAGGAAGCCGCACAGATCGTCTTCGAAGCCGGCTCCTCCGTATCGGCAGATCACCAGTCGTACATGGCCGCGGAGGTCAAGAAGCTCGTAGAGACAGACATGAATGGCAATACGGTCACCGCGATCGGCAATATGGACGAAATCGCGATGCAGCAGACGCTTGATCTGGCCAAGACCTATATCCAGCTCGATGACTCGGTCGCCAAGGACAACCTGGCGGCTCTGACGCTCGATGATATCCGCGACGCTTCGTACCTCACGGAAGCCCTCGCCTCCGCGGACGGAAAGTTCGGTGATCTCGAGAAGACAGATGTTTCCATTCAGCTCAAGTGGCTGCCTCAGGCACAGTTCATGGGATACTACGTCGCTCTTGCCAAGGGTTATTACACCGATGTCGGCCTCAATGTAACGATCGTTCCCGGCGGCGGTGACATCAGCGAGACGACAGCCGTCAACAGCGGCACAGTTGACTTCGGAGTCACATGGGTCTCCAACCTGATCTCGGCAAACGCAGGCGGCATGGACCTCATGGAAATCGCACAGATCTATCAGAGATCCGGTCTGGTACTCGTCTACAAACTCGATAATTTCGCAGCCTAAACAAAAAGGAGCAGAATGTATGAATTTACTTATTAAAGGCGGAACCGTGGTGACTCCGGCAGAAAGCTACGAAGCGGACGTTCTCGTACGTGACGGAATTATCGCCGCAATCGGTAAAGATCTCGACATCTCTGCGGACAAAATCGTCGATGCATCCGGCAAGCTCGTCTTGCCGGGTGCCATCGATGTACACACCCACATGGCGATGCCCTTCGGCGGCACCGTGTCCGCGGACAGTTACCTGACAGGAACCCGCGCGGCGGCCTGCGGCGGAGTGACGACCGTTTTCGATTACCCGGTACAGCGCAAGGGCGGCACGATCCTTGGACTCGTCAACGCGAAAAAAACCGTTCTCGAGAAGGAAGCCTGCGTCGACTACGCCTTCCATTGTTGCATTACAGACTTAAACGGCGGAGAGATTCTCGACGAGATGGAGCTTGCCGTCGAAGAGGGAATCACCAGCTTCAAGTGCTTTCTCGTCTATAAGAAAGAAGGCATGATGGTCGACGACGCGACGCTCGTCAAGCTCTTGATCCGGGCCAAGGAGCTCGGAGCCAAGATCAATGTCCACGCGGAGAATCCCGACATCATCGACATGAACGTCACGAAGTTTCTCGCCGAGGGCCATACGTCGCCCTGGTATCACTATCTGAGCCGACCCGAGTTCGTCGAGGCGGAGGCGGATAAACGCGCCGTTCACTGGGCGAAAAACTTCGAGGCTCCGATCTACATCGTTCACATGGCCGACAAAGAAGGGCTCGAAGCCTGCATCGAAGCGAAGAAGCAGGGCTACGAGATCTATGTCGAGACCTGCCCGCAGTATCTCGAATTCACCTCGGAGGTCTATAAGCGCGCAGACGGCAGGAACTTCGTCTGTTCCCCGCCGATGAAGGGGGAAGAGAGCCGCGATGCCCTGTGGCGAGCCCTCTCGACCGGATTCATCGATACAGTCGCAACGGACCATTGCCCTTTCCAGAGCTACGAGAAGGATTGGGGCAAAGACGACTTCACCAAGATCCCCAACGGTTGCGGTGGCGTCGAGAACCTCTATCCCTACATGCTCGACGCGGCGAATCGCGGCAAGATCTCCTTCGAGAAAGCCGTCGAAGTCTGCGCCGCAAATCCCGCCCGCATCTTCGGTTGTGCAAACAAAGGCTCCCTTGCCGTCGGCAAGGATGCGGACATCGTGATTTACGACCGAGAGAAGTCTTTTACGGTCTCGTCCGCCAACATGCATTCCGCCTGCGACCATACGATCTGGGAGGGCAAGAACTTATCCGGCTATCCCGTCCAGACCTACCTGCGCGGCAACCTGATCTACGATAACGGCGAATTCGTCGGCAAGCCCGGTACAGGTAAGTTCGTCAAACGACTTCCGGACAAGAAATAATCACCAAGAGAGGCAAAAAGTCTATGACACACATCATGCATATCCTGCGACGCAAAACAGACAAATGTCTTCTCTGTCATGACGCGCCCTGCGACGCGGCTTGTTCGAAGCATGTTCCCGTTTCCGCCATCCTCCGGTCTTTGCGATTCGATAACCTGGCGGGTGCTTTGGATACCGTTCGCGACAATGCCGACTGCGCATTCTGCACAGACCCCCGTTGTGTGGATGCGTGTGTTACGGCAAAGGTCGACTCCCCGGTTACTATTCCGGCCATCCTCAGCATCCTCGCCGGGATCGGAACACGGCCGGCGGATCATGGAACTCCGGAGGCCATGCGATTGCCAAACTTCACACCCAGAACAAACACCTCTGCACCGACAGTGAAACCTGACCTCTCCATCACGTTCTGCGGCATACCTTGCGAGAATCCTTACTTCCTCTCGTCGTCGATCGTCGGCAGCAATGAGGAGATGATCGCCAAAGCCTTCGAGATGGGCTGGGCCGGCGTCGCTTTCAAGACGATCGGCACATTCGTACCTCAGGAGGTTTCACCGCGATTCGACGTCCTGGACAAGAGCACGAGCCGATATAGCGGATTCAAGAACATCGAACAGATCTCCGACCATACGCTCGAAGAGAATCTCTCCTTCATTCGGAATCTGAAGAATCGATACCCCTCGAAAATCATCATCGCCTCAATCATGGGGCAGGATGAGGACGAATGGACCTTCCTGGCCCGTGAAATGGAGAGCGCCGGCTCGGACATCATCGAATGCAACTTCTCCTGTCCGCACATGAGCGCCGAAGGCTTAGGCTCCGACGTCGGTTCGAACCCGAAGCTTGTCGCCCGATATACCGCGGCCACCCGTCGAGGAACGCGCCTTCCCATCCTCGCCAAAATGACCCCGAACATCACGCACATGGAGATTCCGGCCGTCGCGGCGATTGAGGCCGGCGCAGACGGAATTGCCGCGATCAATACGATCAAGAGCGTGATGAACATCGACCTCGACACCTTCGCGTCCGGCCCGAACGTCGTCGGCAAGTCCTCCGTCGGAGGCTACTCCGGCAACGCGATCAAGCCCATTGCGCTTCGTTTCGTGCAGGATATGAAGAAGCATCCGCTCCTCAAAGACTGCCCGGTCAGCGGCATGGGCGGAATCGAGACCTGGCGCGACGCCGCCGAGTTTATCGCGCTCGGCTGTGAGACGGTCCAGGTCACAACCGCCGTTATGCTCTACGGATATCGAATTATCGACGATCTGACCGACGGTCTCTCCCGATATCTCGCAAGTCACGGATACGCGAGTGTACGTGAGTTGGTCGGCCAGGCCCTCCCCCATCTTCTCCCTGCGGAGAGCCTCGATCGCGAATCGATCGAATACCCCCATTTTCACAAGGATCGCTGCGTCGGCTGTGCCCGATGCTATGTCTCCTGCTTCGACGGCGGGCATCAGGCGATCACCGTCGGCAAAGATCGCAAGCCTCTCTTAGATCCGAAGAAATGCGTCGGATGCCAGCTCTGCCGTCTCGTATGTCCGACAGAAGCCATCTCCTCCGGCAAACGCGTTCGATTACAGAAAGGAACGTGAACGTTATGTACAAAGCAAGCCTCGACCGTATGAAAGACAAGATCGAAACCATGAGCCGCTTCGGCGACGCCGGGCATGGCGGCATCACCCGCTACACCCTCTCTCCCGAGGACATCCTGGCTCGCAACGAATTCACAAGGAGAATGACAGCCATCGGAGCCTCAATTGAGGTCGACGACTGCGCGAATATATACGCTACATTGCCCGGAAGCGACCCCGACGCGAAAAGAATCGTCATGGCTTCCCACTCCGACTCCGTAAAAAACGGCGGCAACTACGATGGAATCCTCGGCGTCATCTCCGCAATGGAAGTCTTGGAGACCGTCGCAGCGGACAATATCCCGCACCACCATCCGCTGACAGCTATGATCTGGACCAATGAGGAAGGCTCCCTCTATCCTCCGGCAATGATGAGCTCCGGAATCGTCTGCTACGACTATCTTCCCGAGGAGATTCGCGCCAAGTTCCGCCTCGAGAACATGCTCGCCTCCAAGAGCATCCTCGATGCCTCCCGAACCTTCGGCGAGGCCCTCGAGACCTCCGGCTTCAAGGGAGATCGCAAGAATCGCCTGAATCCGGAGAAATATCTCTATATGTTCGAGACTCACATCGAGCAGGGCCCGATCCTCGAAGATAACGGCAATCACATCGGCATCGTCGACTGCGTGCTCGGCATGTTCAATTACCGCGTTCGCTTCTACGGCCAGACGACCCACGCCGGCACCTTCCCGATGCCCAAGCGACGCGACGCGTTCTATGCCGCAGCCAAGGCACTATGCTACCTCCACAGCGAGATCGATATGCTCGGTATTCCCGATCTCGTCTACACGACCGGCGAAGTCGTCTGCCATCCGTGTGTCCACACCTGTGTCCCCGATTTCTTCGACTTCTCCTTCGACGCACGCCATGAGGACCCGCAGGTTCTGGCCAAAGTCCTCTCGATCGTCAAGAGCCTCTCCGATACCCCCTGGTGCGGTTGCACGTGCGAAGTCGAGAAAGCCTGGAATCGCGACACCGTCTACTGGGACAAGAAGCTTGTCTCCTACGTGAAAAGCGCCGCCGAAGAAGCGGAAATTCCGCATCAGTACGTGCATTCCGGCGCCGGTCACGACGCACAGTTTGCGGCCTATATGCTCCCGACGACAATGATCTTTGTACAGTCAAAGGACGGCTTGTCCCACTGCGAGCCCGAATTCTCGAGCCTTTTACACTGTACCGAAGGCGCGACCGTCATGCTGAACGCGGTCCTCAAGGCCGACGCGGAATAACGCCCAAAGAAGGAGGATGCCACAATGAACAACTACGTCATCACCATCGCCCGCGGTTTCGGCAGCGGGGGCAAGGACGTCGGAACAAGACTTGCCGAGGAGCTCGGCATCCCCTGCTATGATCGCCAACTCCTGACCATGGCCTCCGATCAGTACGGAATCGACGAGGGGCTTTTCGTGGACGTCAACGAGAAATTGCGCGGCAAGCACATCACGAACCGTCTTCGCGGCATCCCCGACCCCAAGGTCCTCGAGCCACATCAGAAGGACTTCGTCTCCGACCTGAATCTTTACAACATCCAAGCTCAGTTGATCCGCGAGCTCGCCAAGACAGAGAGTTGCGTCATCATCGGC
>JACCEE010488570.1_pt1 | contig 11098 bp, 6 predicted proteins | sample 7449931 | NCBI WGS metagenome assembly JACCEE01 (sample SAMN15323457, study PRJNA562643) | freshwater metagenome | isolation source: river surface water | place: USA:Blue River Watershed | collected 2017-08-19 | reverse complement strand
GATTGTTGCGCCTGAGTATGCAGGACCAACAAGACCGATGATCTTCTTGTTAGCGCCAACTCCTGGAGCAACCTTTGATGCAACTGCTGGATCTCCTTCGTCATCTACTGATACGAGGTTAATCTTGATACCTGGGTTTTCTGCCTCAAATACCTTGATTGCATACTTAACGCCGTTTTGCTCGTCGATACCAGTTGATGCTTCTCCACCTGTTAGTGGACCCTGGTATGCGAGGGTGTAAGTCTTTGTTGCAGCTGAAGCTGATGTTGCAGCGAATGCACCTAGTGATAGGGCGAATGCAGCAACGATCGCAGCAGATGCTTTGATCTTCTTGTTCATGTATTGCCTTCCTGTTTTTTCTTGCATGTGTCCCGGGACAGGGAGGCTGAAAGTGTAAAGGGGTCAAGGAAGGTCTATCAACCCGAGGTTGAGCGTGGATATGTAAAGGTTTGGTTACTTTCCTGAGAGTTTTGTGAAACTAACGCCCAGGGACCGCATCTGGCGAGATGACCGCCTGTGCGACCTCTTTCATGGTCAAACGACGATCCATGGCAGCTCTCTGAATCCATGAAAAGGCTTCAGGTTCAGAGAGATTTAAGGCCTGCATCAAGATTCCTTTTGCGCGATCAATTAACTTTCGCGTTTCAAGGCGTTCGTGAAGATCGGCAACTTCATCGGCGAGTGAACGCATCTGCTTATGTCTGCTGATTGCAATCTCAATTGCTGGAACTAAATCTCCAATTGAAAATGGCTTTACAACATATGCCATTACACCGGCATCGCGCGCTCTTTCAACTAGTTCGCGTTGTGAAAAAGCCGTCAACATAAGAACTGGCGCGATATCAATTATCTTCTCTGCTGCAGATATTCCATCCAATACCGGCATTTTTACATCCAAAATTGCTAAATCTGGTTTATGCAACTGGGCAAGTTCAATCGCTTGCGCGCCATCAGATGCCTCGGCTACAACTTCATAACCAGCATCGCGCAACATTTCTACAAGATCCATACGGATCAGCGCTTCATCCTCGGCAACCACAATTCTTATTGGAGATTTAGATCTAATTGGCGTTGCGTCGCCGTTACTGGTTGTAGTCATGTGCCCCGAGTCGGATTCGAACCGACACTATGCAGTGTTTGAGACTGCCCTCTCTACCGTTGGAGTACCGAGGCGCACGTACTTACCTTTTAAGAGATGAGTACTTGCCAAATCTTAACGGTAAGCGGGAGCGGCGCCACCCACGGCATCGCCTACGCGGTGAACGCGCATAGCGTTGGTTGAGCCAGGAATTCCTGGAGGAGAACCGGCAACGATTACGACGAGTTCGCCTTCAACGCAACGCTTGGATTTTAGCAAGAGAGTATCTGCCTGCATCACCATTTCATCGGTGTGCTTAACCATTGGCGTTAGCTCAGGTTCGACTCCCCAATCCAGCGCCATGCGGTTATAAGTTCCAACTTCTGGCGTGAAAGCCAAGATCGGAATTGGAGAACGCAAGCGAGAAGTGCGGCGCGCTGAGTCGCCTGATTGAGTAAATGTCACCAAATATTTAGCACCAACAATTGCACCAACTTCAGTTGCCGCTTTCGTGATCGCTCCACCCTTTGTCTTTGGCAGTGATTTCATGGGGCGAATCATGTCCATTCCGCCTTCTTCTGTGAAGGTAATGATGCGCGCCATCGTCTGAACCGCTTCGATGGCGAATTCGCCGACTGAAGTTTCGCCAGAGAGCATCAGCGCGTCTGCACCATCAAGCACTGCATTCGCGCAATCTGTTGCTTCGGCGCGAGTTGGGCGCGAATTAGTGATCATTGAATCGAGCATTTGAGTAGCAACGATTACGGGCTTAGCTGCTTCGCGGGCCAATTCAATACAGTGCTTTTGTACGAGAGGAACTTCTTCGATTGGAAGCTCCACGCCAAGATCGCCACGAGCAACCATGATGCCATCAAAGGCATCAACAATTCCCTGGAGATTTGCAACAGCTTGTGGCTTTTCAATCTTGGCAATCACAGGAACGCGGATCCCAACTTCATCCATAATCGCGTGAACATCGACAATATCTGCGGCGCTACGCACAAATGAGAGCGCGATGAAATCTGCACCAGCATTTAAGCCCCAGCGGAGATCTTCTTTATCTTTCTCGGAAAGCGCTGGCACAGATACTGCAACACCGGGCAAGTTGATTCCCTTGTTGTTGCTAACTGCACCTGGCTCAATAACTTTTGTGACAACATCGTTGCCCTTTACTTCTACAACTTCAACGGTGACTTTTCCGTCATCGATCAAAATGCGATCACCTGGCTTACAGTCCCCCGGTAAACCTTTGTAGGTTGTTCCGACGCGCTCTTTTGTACCTTCTACTTCATCAGTAGTAATAGTAAAAATATCTCCGCGAGATAGATCATGCGGGCCTGCTTTAAAGCGAGCTAAGCGAATCTTTGGTCCCTGTAGATCGACCAAGATGGCAACTGGCTTACCGGCTTCTTTTGCAGCTTCGCGAACGCGGTCGAGACGATTTTGATGCTCGTCATACCCTCCGTGTGAAAGGTTGAGGCGAGCCATATTCATGCCCGCCGCAATCAACTCACGAACCTTCTCGGGAGATTCAACTGCTGGACCCATTGTGCAAACAATCTTCGCGCGACGCATGTGGCTACCTTATCTAATCAAGTTTGTACTGGACAGTTTCTAAGTTGAGAGTTAGACCATAAGTGAACGAGAAGTTGGCTCAATTGGAGAAGGAAGTTGGCTCTCGCCTTCAAGGTACTTATCCACTCCCGCTGCAGCGCTACGTCCTTCTGCGATCGCCCAAACGATAAGAGACTGACCGCGTCCCGCATCTCCTGCCACAAAAATTCCTTCTTCGCTGGTTTGGAAGTTTTCATCGCGCTTGATATTTCCGCGTTCATCTAGCTCAACGTTTAATTGAGTAATTAGCGCTGATTTTTCGGGGCCGGTGAAGCCCATGGCAAGGAATACAAAATCTGCTGGAATCTCTTTCTCGGTACCAGGTACGGGTTCGAACTTTCCATTCTCGAACTTTGTTTCAACTATCTTTAACGCCTTTAGGTTTCCGTTGCCATCGCCGATAAATTCTTCAGTACTAACTGCGAAAACTCGGTTATCCAACTCTTCATGCGCAGATGAAACACGATAGATCATCGGATAAGTCGGCCAAGGTTGAGATGTTGGTCGCTCCTCAGTTGGGCGCGGCATAATCTCAAGTTGCGTAACGCTGGCTGCACCTTGACGAACGGATGTTCCGAGGCAATCTGCTCCAGTATCTCCGCCGCCGAGAATTACTACATGTTTACCGGCGACATTGATTTCAGGATTAACCACTTCACCAAGGGCTTGCTTGTTTCCCCAAGGCAAGAACTCCATCGCTTGGTAAATACCTTTATTCTCGCGACCCTTAATTGGAAGATCACGCCACTGCGTTGCACCCACTGCAAGAACAACTGCATCGTACTTCTTGCGAAGGTCTGCACCAGTTAGTTCTACACCGACATCAACTCCGGGACGAAAACGAGTTCCTTCTTTCTCCATCTGAGTAAGACGGCGATCGAGAATATTTTTCTCCATCTTAAATTCAGGAATTCCGTAGCGAAGTAATCCACCGATTTTGTCAGCGCGTTCATAAACAGCAACGGTGTGACCTGCGCGAGTGAGTTGCTGTGCTGCAGCAAGTCCTGCTGGTCCAGATCCAATAACTGCAACTGTCTTTCCGGTCAAACGCTCTGGCGGAAGTGGCTTCACGTTGCCTGCGCCAAAGGCCTCTTCGATTGTGCGAAGTTCAACTTGCTTGATCGTTACTGCATCCGCGTTAATTCCTACAACGCATGCGGTTTCGCAAGGCGCTGGACAAAGACGTCCCGTGAATTCTGGGAAGTTGTTTGTGGCATGAAGGCGATCAATCGCTTCATCTTTATCGCCGCGCCACATGAGATCGTTCCATTCTGGAATTAGATTTCCGAGTGGGCAACCTTGGTGGCAGAAAGGAATACCGCAATCCATGCAACGACCAGCCTGCTTTTGCAAATGCTCCATGCTCTGCGGTTCATAGACTTCGCGCCAATCTTTGATTCGCACATCTACAGGACGTCGCTTTGGAGTCTCGCGCGGCGTGGTTAGAAATCCCTTTGGATCAGCCATTTGCTGCAACCTCCATTACATATTGATCAATTGGTAAACCATCTTTTGTCGCACGTTCGATCGCAGCTAAGACGCGTGCATAATCGCGCGGCATAACTAATGAGATGCGATTTAACGCGGCGTTCCAATCTGCAAGAAGTGCGGCAGCAACTTCAGAACCAGTCTCAGTAAAGAAGTCAGATACCAAAGCTTTGAGCGGTTCTTTCTGATCTTCTGGAACGGCCAATATGTCGACGAGTTCGCCATTTACTTGCGCTGGATTTAGATCCAAGACAAATGCGCGTCCACCTGACATGCCTGCTGCGAAGTTACGACCAGTGCGGCCTAGAACTACAACAGTTCCGCCAGTCATATATTCGCAACCGTGATCGCCGATTCCTTCAACGATTGCAGTTGCGCCAGAGTTGCGAACGCAGAAGCGCTCACCAACTAAACCGCGGATATAGATCTGCCCCGAAGTTGATCCGTAGCCGATCACATTTCCAGCGATAACGTTTTCGTGAGAAGCGAAAGTTGCGCGTTCATCTGGACGAACAATTACACGACCGCCAGAGATTCCTTTACCAACGTAGTCATTGCTATCGCCATACATGCGAATAACAACGCCTTGTGGCAAGAATGCTCCAAGTGATTGACCGGCTGAACCGTGAAGGGTTACATCGATGGTTCCGATCGGAAGTCCTTCTGCTCCGTAGCGGCGAGTAACTTCGGCGCCAAGCATCGTTCCGACGGTTCGATTTACATTTCGAACCGGAAGATCGATACGAACGCTTTCGCCCTTCTCGAGAGCCGGTGCCGATAATTCAATTAACTTGTTGTCGAGCGCGGCGGCAAGTCCGTGATCTTGAACAGTTGTGCGGTGTAGTGGTGAATCAACATCTGGGCGAACCAGCAGCGGAGCTAGATCCAAACCACTGGCCTTCCAGTGATTTACCGCATCACGTGTATCTAGATATTCCACATGGCCAATCGCTTCCTGCAATGTGCGGAAGCCGAGTGATGCCAAAATTTCGCGGACTTCTTCAGCGATATATTCGAAGAAAGTTTCTACGAACTCTGGTTTGCCGGTGAAGCGCTTACGTAGCTCTGGATTCTGAGTTGCAACGCCAACTGGACATGTATCCAAATGACATACGCGCATCATCACGCAACCAGATACAACGAGCGGCGCAGTTGCAAAACCATATTCTTCGGCTCCGAGTAAGGCAGCGATAACCACGTCGCGGCCTGTCTTTAGCTGACCATCTGCCTGGACCACAATGCGATCGCGCAATCCATTAAGTAACAGAGTTTGTTGTGTCTCAGCTAAGCCGAGTTCCCATGGCGCTCCAGCATGCTTCAAAGATGTAAGTGGTGAAGCGCCTGTTCCGCCATCATGGCCGGAGATCAAGACAACATCTGCATGCGCCTTGCTAACTCCTGCCGCGACAGTTCCAACGCCAACTTCAGCAACTAGTTTCACGTGAATACGGGCATTCTTATTCGCGTTCTTAAGGTCGTGAATAAGTTGCGCTAGATCTTCGATGGAGTAAATGTCATGGTGCGGTGGTGGTGAAATCAATCCAACACCTGGAGTCGAGTAACGCACCTTTGCAATCCATGGATAAACCTTATTACCAGGTAGCTGTCCGCCTTCTCCAGGCTTTGCACCTTGAGCAATCTTGATCTGAATATCATCAGCGTTAACCAAATAATTACTGGTTACACCAAAGCGACCACTTGCTACCTGCTTGATGGAACTGCGCTTTGAATCGCCGTTCTCCATCGGAATAAAGCGCGCTGGATCTTCGCCACCTTCGCCAGTGTTTGATTTAGCGCCTAGTCGGTTCATCGCTATCGCTAAAGTTTCGTGGACTTCTTGCGATACAGATCCCCATGACATCGCACCGGTTGAGAATCGCTTTACGATCTCGGAAATTGGTTCCACTTCGTCTATAGAGATAGCCGGACGCGCGCCTTCTTTAAATGCAAATAAACCACGAAGCGTCATTAACTCTTTGCTCTGGCCATCAACTTTGCTGGTGTAGCGCTTGAAGATGTCATAGCGCTTGGAACGAGTTGAGTGTTGCAGCGCAAAGACTGTCTCAGGATTAAACAAGTGTGGTTCGCCATCGCGACGCCATTGATATTCGCCGCCAATTGGTAAGCGCTTTGAGCCTGGGATCGCTCCCCCAGGTGGATAGGCGATGTGATGGCGCGCGATGGTTTCTTCAGCAATAGTGTCCAAGCTAATTCCACCAAGACGCGAAGTAGTTCCTACGAAGTACTCGTCTACAACTTCTTGGGAAAGTCCGATCGCTTCGAAAACCTGCGCACCCGTGTAAGAGGCGATGGTCGAAATACCCATCTTCGACATAACTTTAAGTACGCCTTTACCAAGGCTCTTAATGATGTTGCGCACTGCCTTCTCAGGTGTAATGCCGGTGATCACGCCTTGTAGAACAAGATCTTCGGCAGACTCCATCGCAAGATATGGATTTACCGCAGCTGCGCCGTAACCGATTAGTAAGGCGACATGGTGTACTTCGCGGACATCGCCAGCTTCTACAACTAGACCAACTTTTGTGCGAGTCTTTTCGCGGATCAAGTGGTGGTGAACTGCTGCCGTTAGGAGAAGTGAAGGAATTGGCGCATCTTCGGCGTCACCATCACGATCTGAGAGAACGATGATTCGAGCGCCGGCAGAAATTGCATCTGAGACTTCGCGCTTAATCTCTTCCAATCGTGTGTGGAGTGTGTTGCCATCACCAGATACTGGGAAGAGACCGCGAACCACATACGCTGCTAAACCAGGGTGATCTCCGTCAGCATTTACGTGAATAATTTTTGCGAGTTCATCGTTATCGATAACTGGGAAAGCCAGAGAAATCTGACGGCAAGAAGATGGACCGGGATCGAGCAAGTTGTGCTCTGGACCAATTGATCCACCCAAACTTGTAACCAGCTCTTCTCGTATGGCATCTAAAGGCGGGTTGGTAACTTGAGCGAAGAGCTGTGAGAAGTAATCAAAGAGTAAACGTGGTTTTTCGGAGAGCGCTGCGATTGGTGTATCGGTTCCCATCGAACCGAGCGCTTCCATACCGTTCTTCGCCATCGGAGTGACCAAGATGCGAAGCTCTTCTTCGGTGTAACCGAATGCACGTTGGCGACGTACGACAGATGAGTGCGGATAAACAATATGTTCGCGTGAAGGAAGTTCAGATAACTTCATGATTCCGGCATGGAGCCATTCTCCATATGGCGCTGCATCGGCGAGTGAATCTTTGATCTCATCATCTTCGATAATGCGCCCGGCTTCGATATCAACTAAGAACATCTTGCCTGGTTGTAAGCGACCCTTACGAACAATTTTCTCTGCAGGGAAATCTAAAACACCAACTTCTGATGCGAGAACAACTAAACCATCATCGGTTACCCAGAAACGAGATGGACGAAGACCGTTGCGATCTAGAACCGCGCCAACTTGATGTCCGTCTGTGAAAGTTACACAGGCTGGTCCATCCCATGGTTCCATTAACGATGCGTGGAAAGCGTAGAAGTCGCGACGCTTCTGCGACATCGTTGTGTGATTCTCCCAAGCTTCTGGAATCATCATCAAAACAGAATGTGGGAGTGAACGTCCACCAAGATAGAGAAGTTCTAGAACTTCATCGAAGGATGCAGAGTCGCTACCTGACATTTCAACGATTGGGAACAGGCGGCTTAGATCTCCGGGAATTAGCTCGCTAGCAAGTAGTGATTCGCGAGCTCGCATCCAGTTGCGGTTACCTTTAACGGTATTGATTTCACCATTGTGTGCGATAAATCGATATGGGTGAGCAAGAGGCCATGATGGGAATGTATTTGTAGAAAAACGTGAGTGCACTAGGGCAAGCGGTGAGACAACGCGTGAATCGCTGAGATCCGGGAAAAACTCTTCTAGTTGTCCGGTTGTGAGCATTCCTTTGTAAACAATGGTTTGAGACGAAAGCGATGGGAAGTAAAGATCAAGTGAATGCTCTGCTCGCTTGCGCAGGCAAAATGCCATTCGATCAAGTGCGATTCCATTTTCTCCATTATTTCCTGCAACAAATATCTGTTCAAACTTTGGCATAACGGAAATTGCGGTCTTGCCAAGTGATGCCGGATTTACTGGCAGTTCACGCCAACCTAAAACCGTTAAACCTTCTTCAGTTGCAATCTTGGTAATTTCTGCACGAACTTCTGCGCCCTGCGCAACGAATGCGATTCCGGTTGCATAATGCCCTTCTGCGGGAAGTTTAAATTCAGTGACTGCGCGATAGAAAGCATCAGGTACGCGAATCAGGATTCCAGCGCCATCACCGCTATCTGGTTCTGCGCCAGATGCACCTCGGTGCTCCAGATTGCGAAGTGCGGTTAGCGCTTTTTCTACAATCTCGTGTGTCGCAACTTTATTTAACGTAGCAACCATCGCAACGCCGCACGCATCGTGCTCGTTTGCGGGATCGTAAAGTCCCTGTTGTGCTGGGTAGTTAGATGGAAGGGCCATCTGATACACGCTCCTGTTGCTCACACTTATGATTTAGTCGAGATTAAATAAGTGGGACAACTTTGGCCCGAAATGCTGCGCCGATAGCGGCGTTAGATGCAAAAGGGTAGCAACTGTTGGCGGTATTCGGCACTCCCGAATAAGCCTGGCTGAGAGTGAGTTTAGATACCGCTCAGGTGGAGCGCTTGCCCGATTCCAGCGGTAATCGCCATACCAATACAGCCTCCCAAGATCACGCGCAGGGTTGGGGCGAGAATCTTTGAGCCCGCGGTCTTTGCGCTCACGATCCCCGTGAAAACCAAACCGATGACAGTAAAACCGACAATGCTGGAGGCGACTTTGCCCGGAGTTGGTGCAAATGCACCTAGGAAAGGAATCAAACCACCCGAAGTGAACGCAGCTGCAGATGCGATAGCTGCTTGAACTGGGCGCGCTTTGGTGTGTGGAAATTGGCCAAGCTCATCGCGAAGATGCGCCTCGAGCGGATCGCGATCATGCATCGCTTTTGCAACTTCAAGAGCAAGGGCCGGTGCAAGGCCGCGCTCAATATAAATTTGTTGCAATTCAAGTAGTTCGGATTCTGGATCGATTGCCAAGTGTTCAATTTCAAGTAGTCGATCAGACTCTTCAATATCATTTTGAGAGCGAACCGAAACATATTCGCCAACTGCCATCGACATCGCGCCAGCAACAATTCCAGCTGCGCCCGCAGTAATTAAAAATCCTGACGAGTCAGCTCCACCGGCTTTTGCAGCGGTAATTCCAATCATTAGCGATGCGGTTGAGACGAGTCCATCATTTGCGCCGAGTACTGCAGCGCGCAACCATCCCGCGCGATGAGTGCGGTGATGAAGGTTTCTTTGATAGACATCTTCTAAAGCCATATTTAGAGCCTACCTGATCAAGGCAAAAAGTTCGGGCAGGCTTAAGAGTTGTCTCGTGCTCGCAAGCGAAGAAAAATGGCTGCTGCAATTGCGACCAGCGCAAGGCTCACCCATTGATTTATCCGCATTCCGGCAACGGTGTGGGCGGGATCAATACGGATAGATTCGATGAAGAAGCGACCAATCGAATAAGCCGCTACATATGCTGCGAAGGTGCATCCGGCAGACCATGTGGAGGCAAATCGAATTAAGGCTAAGGCAACGATGCTGCACCAGATCGCTTCATAGAGAAATGTTGGATGAAAAGTTTCTACCAGGCCATATCCACTTGGGCGGTATTTATATGGGATCGATAACCCCCACCAAGTATCAAGCGGCCGACCAAATAGTTCTGCGTTAAACCAGTTTCCAAATCTGCCAATTGCTTGGGCAAATAAAATTCCCGGAGCGATCGCATCTAGAAATACTCCAAAGCTCGGCAAGTTCATCTTCTTCGCCAAACTTCTATAGGAGAAGTACGCGCCAACAGCTCCGAGTGAAATCGCACCCCAGATTCCTAAACCGCCTTGCCAGATCTTTATAATGGCAAGGAGCTCGCCATCTTTACCGAAGAAATTCTCGGGCGTGGTAACGACGTGATAGAGCCTTCCACCAATAATTCCTGAAGGCACAGCGATAACTGCGACTTCAGAGACAACGCCTTGCAGAGATGGATCTGAAGCGGCCAGACGTTTATTGCCTAGCCAGATGGCAACAGCAATTCCTGCAATTATGCAGAGCGCATAGAAATGAACGGTAAAAGGTCCGATCGAAAACTGCGAGATACTCGGAGTTGGTATCGAACGGTTCATGAAAAAGTTATTTAAGCTTTTTCAACCGCAAGCATGAAGTCTGCAAGACTTCCGTAAGCAGTATTGCGATCAATTTCCTTGCCGTTGATTAATACGGTTGGGGTGGAATTGATATTTCGCTTCGCGCCTTCTTCGGCAACGTTCTTAACCCAACCCAAATAATCCTGGCCTTGAACGCACTTGTCGTAATCAGGGCTCGAGATGCCAAGACCTAGACCCAGGGTTGCGAAGTATTGAGATGTCCAAGCACCGGAGTTTTCCGCAGGCTGGTTAGCGTAGAGAGTCTTATGGAAAGCGAGGAACTTATCTTGGTCGGCAGCACATGCAGATGCGTTTGCTGCGAGCTGTGACTCGCCACCTAGGAATGAAAGCATATGGAAAGCAACTTTGGCCTTCTTCTCTGCGATTAAATCTTCGATGTATTCGCCGCTAATGGCTTCAAAACGTGCACATGCCGGACATTGAAAGTCTTCATAGATTTCAATAAATGGAACGTCGGTTAGCTCTTTGTTAAAGACGATTCCGTAACCATCTTCGGCAGAAACGCTGGCTGGAATCGCTGCGTTAGTGTCGCCTTGCTTGGAAAGTAGCGTTGGAACCAACATGATGAGGACAACGCCGACGACTACGGCAATTACGAGATTGCGAGTGAAGTTATCTTTACCGCCATTAGCTTTCTTAGCTTGTGCCATCT
>JACCEE010615272.1_pt1 | contig 11099 bp, 11 predicted proteins | sample 7449931 | NCBI WGS metagenome assembly JACCEE01 (sample SAMN15323457, study PRJNA562643) | freshwater metagenome | isolation source: river surface water | place: USA:Blue River Watershed | collected 2017-08-19 | reverse complement strand
GTCCACGGCAAGCTGACCTCCCCGATCGTGGACGTCTACCCCAAGGCAGTGAACGACTCCGTCAAAATGGACTCGCTCGCCGCCCCGGTCATCGACACCACCAAGAAGGATTCGGCGGCACCCGCCGCTCGGGACACGTCCAAGTCGGCCGCTCCGGCCACCAAGGACTCGACCAGGATCTGATCCTTCAGAGCTTGTGAGTAATTCCTCCGTGCGCCCTTGGCACCATAGGTGCCCTGCCGAAGCAGTAATGCCGTAGCAGTCGAGACGCCCATTTCATGGGCTGCTCAGGACGAACGGAGGCTCGTTTTGCCGATCTCCTCACAGGCTCTCAGGACGCGGCGCGGACCGGGATTTCGGCGCGCAAGTGCCAATCCACCGTGCGGCGCAGACCTTCGAACACCGGCACTTCGGGCTCCCACCCGAGGTGCCGTCTTGCTTTGGAGATGTCGGCCATGGTGGTGTCCATGTCGGCCGCGTGGGGCGGATGCCATTCCACCAGCGCCTTGCGCCCCACCAGAGATTCCGTCCAGGCCAAAAACCGCGAAATCGACACCGGACGATTCCCGCCCCCCAGGTTCAGGATCTCGTAGCCCAGAGGCTTTTCGGCGAGGATGGTCCCGCGACAGATATCGTCGACATAGGTGAAGTCCCTCGACTGGGATCCGTCTCCGTAGATCGTGACCGGAACGCCGTTGCGGACCTTCTCCACGAACCGGTAGGGAGCCATGTCAGGACGCCCCCGCGGCCCGAACACGGTGAAGTACCGCAGCACCGACACGTCGATGCCGTACTGGACATGGTAGGTGTAGGCCATCACCTCGGCGGCCTTCTTGGACGCCGCGTACGGGGAGATCGGCGTGTTCACCGCCGAATCCTCGCGAAACGGCAGCGGCAGCCCCGCGTAGAGGCTGGACGTCGATGCCAAGACGAATTTTGTCGCACCGGTGCGGCGCATGGCTTCCAGGAGGTTGAGCGTCCCATCGGCGTTGGTGCGCATGTAGACCCACGGGTTTTCCATGCTGTACCGCACACCCGCCCTCGCGGCCAGGTTGAACACCGTGCGGAAGTTGTACCTCTCGAACAATCCCCTGACGCCGTCCCAGTCCTCGATGTCGATCTTGTGGAACCGGAATCCGGGCCGGACCAGCAGATCCTGCAATCGATGCGCCTTGAGCGCCGGATCGTAGTAGTCGTTGAGGTTGTCGACTCCAATCACTTCTTCGCCGCGATCCAGCAGCATGGCGGCCACGCGGGAACCAATGAACCCGGCCGCTCCCGTCACGAGCACGGCGCTCACGCGAACGCCCTGCGCAGCGACGATACGCTCGCGAGTTCGCCGCCCAGCAGCGCGCTGGGAACCACCTCGCATTCGGCCCAGCACCCGCGGCAGCGCAGCACCCATCCACGCCACCGCGAAAGCTCCTCGGAATTCCACGTCGCCTCGAATTCGCCTCGCAGGATGTTGCCCGCCACCTTGCTGTTGAACTGGCAGACGGGGATGTCGCCGTTGGGGTAGATCCTCAGATGCCCCGCCAGCGCCGAGCAACGGGGATTGGGCTCTCCTTTGCCTTCCAGGATGCGGTTGCGGATGCCTTCCAGTTAGTAACCTTTTGCGAGCCGGCTGGCCAATGGCAATTCCCGTCGGTCGATTTCCAGCCGCCCGAAGAACTTTTCCAGCAGATCCTTGTCGATCGGATTGGCGGTCTTGAACGCTCCGGCGATGCTCGGCGAAAGATCGACGGCCGAGCTCGTGGAATAGGTCGCGCTCTCGGCGTAGGCCACCACCACCTGGTGGGGAACCCCCCATTCGCGCAACATCGCGTGCAGCTCGTCGTAGGCGTGGATCCCGCGTTCGTCGACCACCGTCTGGTTCACGGAGACGTCGACGCCCAGGCGTTTGCCTTCGCGCGCCAACCGCCGGATCGTGTCCGTGGCGTTGCGGAACGCGAAATCCCGGCCGCGGATGTCGTTGTGCAGTTCTTCCGGTCCGTCGAGCGATACCAGCATGTGGAGCCGCCGGGACGTGTTCCGCCGCCGCTCCTCCAGAAACTCCATGATCCGGTCGGTGACGAACCCGTTGGTCGTGATCTGGACGTATTCGGGCTTCAGGCGCGATTCCAGCGCCCCGACGATTTCCGACAGATCCTGTTTGATGAACGGTTCGCCCCCCGTGAGGCGCACCATGGTGATGGACCCTGGCAGCCGCCGCACGGCCTCCAGGCAGCGCGCCGTGTCGAGTTCGTCGTCGGCGGGCTTGCGCCACGAGTCGCACATGGAACAGCGCGCGTTGCACCGGAAGTTCAGGGTCCAGGTGAGAAGCCTGGGAAGGGGCCGGCCTCCCGATGCCGGGCGCAGGTTCCGCGAGGCGATGCCGATGGCCGTGCGGATCATACCGCGAGCTCCCTCGCAACCGATTCCGTCGGCAATGGACAAAATCCGGTACGAGACCCGGATGCCAGACCGGAAAGGACTCCTTCCACGATGCGGGACACGTCCTGGTTCCCGGCCGGAAGCCGCCAGCGCATCGCATCCTTGAACCTCGGCGCTTCGGCGTCGAACTCCGCCAGAACGCGAGCGTCCAGGGCGCGAACAGGCAGGCAGCGTCCCACGCCCATCCGCTCCACCCAGAATCCGTTGATCTCCTGCTCCCAGTTCCCCGCTTCGGGCATGGCCAGCACCGGTTTTCCCAGATGCAGCGCCTCGCCCACGACCTGGTTGCCCGCCGTCGCGACCAGAAAACGGCATCGCGCCAGATCCCGCACGAAGCCGCCCCGGTCGACCGGAAGGAATTCCAGCATTCCCCTGGGCTCGCGCGCTCCCGCGCCGTAGACCCGCACCGGATGCCCGCAGGATTCCAGCGCATCCAGGACATTGGGCGCCGGATCGCGCCGAAGGTAGGCGAGCACGAGATCGTCCTGCGCGGGAACGGCATCCAGGATGTCGCGCCCCAACAACACGCCCACCTGTCTCACGTCCCTGCCCGCTCGCCTGCGCAACGGAGGGCGGTAGAAGGACGACACGACGGTGGTTGTCTGGTGGGCGTAGAACGCCCCCGTGAACAGGCCCATCAGGGCGGCGCGGATCCGCGAGGCGACCGGCATTTCGGCCAGATCGCATTCGACAAGGAAATGCTGGTGGTCGATGCTGATGTAGGGCACGCCTTCCTTTTGGGCGGCGCGCGGGAGCAACGGCTCGAAATCGGTGATGACGAGATCGGGTTTGGCCAGAGCGATGATCTTCCGCAATTCGTCGACGCGCGCGGGGAACCGCCTCAACTCCCGCAGACCCGCCAGCAGCGTGCCGGGATAGTCGAGCTTCCCGTTTTCGCGGTAGCGGAACGACAATCCGTCGATGGGATGGATCGCGACATCCGTTCCTCGGAAGGCCGGCCCAAGGAGCGTGTAGGCCTGGCCGGGGGCGAAGAGCGTGACGTCGTGACGCGTCCGCAGGTCTTCGACGATCGCGCGCACCCGGGTCGCGTGACCTCGGCCTTCGCCGGACATGGAATAGAAGATGGTCGCCATGCGAACGAAGATCGCAACCCTCAAAACCCCGATCAAGGCGCGGACTCGCTTCGCAACGCGGAGGAAACGGACACCCAACAGCGGCGACACGCCCTCGCCCGGAAATCCGTCGTTCCCTGGGCGCCAACCCTTCCTGCCAGGACGATCCGCTCCGTCGGGAGACCGCCCCTAGGCGGACTCCGTCACGACGAAGTGCGGACCTGTTCGATGCGCCGCCCCAGCGACGAGACCTGCAGCGCGACTCCCACATAGCCCAGCAGCTGGCAGACCCGCGTGCCCTGGATCGGGAAGTTGTATTTCCAGTAGCCCTTCTCGCTCAACATGATCTCCTGCGAGACTCCGATCGACAGGTAGAGCAGTACGTCCAGCAACAGCAGCAGCACGACCGGATGGATGTCGAACCTGGAGAACCTGCGCACGATCCAGGACTGCAGGCGGTCGGAAATCGACAAGGCCAGGATGCCGATCACGCCCCATCCCACTACCACCACCAACGGCACGTCCCTCCAGATGAACGGCTTCAAAGCCGGACTGTAGTCCCAGCAGAACTCGAACAGGAATTCGTTGTAGAGCCCGAAGCAGAGACCACCGACCAGGTAGCCCCATTTCCACTTTCCCCCGATCCATCGGGCCGCCAGGAGAAGAACGAGCGTGGTGCCCCAGAAGAACGCCGGTGTGAGCATCGGATGCGACCTTTCGTTTGCCGTCCGTTTCGCGAGGTCCGTCCGCGGACGCGGGCCCCCTCCATCCGACATTGTCGCACAGGCGAAGATCCCGAGGCAACGCCCTTGCGGCGTCTCACCTGGCCGGAGGGAACCTCGCGAGCTTGCGCTGGAGCGACCGGCGATCGATCGCCAGCACGCGCGCAGCCTGGCTGACGTTCCCGCCGCAATCGGACAGCACCCTCTGGAGGTGTTCCCATTCCACCCGATCCAAGGAAGGCGTGACGGAATCCGTCTGGATCTTGCGTCCTTCGAACGCGGCCTCCACCTGGTCGGCGTCGGCGGGCTTGGTGAGGTAGTCCGAGGCGCCCGACTTCACCGCTTCCAGGGCGGTCGCGATGGAACCGTACCCGGTAAGGACGACCACCCGCGCGTCGGGTCTCGCCTCCTTGAGCCACGCCACCAGCTCCAGCCCGCTTTCCTGCCCGATCCGCAAATCGACCATCACGAACGCCGGCAGGAACTGTCGCACCATCTCCTTGGCGTCGACCACCGACCCCGCCGTGCGCGTCTCCCAGCCGCGCCTGGACATCGAGACGCCCAACCGTTCGCGGAACGGAGCGTCGTCGTCGACCAGAAGCAGGCGCCCGCGCGTCACGCGGATTCCGATCGCGACGGGATGGACATCCGGAACACGGATCCCTCGCCCGGACGGGAATCGATCTCCAGCGAGCCCTGCACGCGTTCGACGAAGGTGCGCACCAGGAACAACCCAAGCCCCATGCCCCTGCCCGGCCCCTTGGTGGTGAAGAACGGCTCTCCAGCCCGCTGGACGGTGGATGGATCCATCCCCTCCCCCCGGTCGGCCACCTCGAAGACCGCCGTGTCGGAATCCGTCCGCACGGAGATCCGCACCCTCTCGTGCGGCGGCGACGCTTCGCAGGCGTTCTTGGCCAACGCGGCGAGCGACTGGAGCAGCGGAGGCAGCGGGACCACGATCCTCCCGGCATCCAGGAATCCTTCGAAATCCAGGCGCGCCCACTTGCCCGCGTGCAGGAACGGACGGATCCTGTCGGGAACCCAGGACAGCTCCACGAGGGAGGCCGGATCGCCGATCCCGTCGGTGGCGCGCTGGCCCAGAGACTCCAGGACCTTGCGGCAGCGCTCGACCTCCGAACGGATCAGGCGCGCGTCGGAGATGCATTCGCCGTTGCCGCAATGCCCGCCGGCCAACCGTTCGAAATCGGAGCTCACCACGGCGATCGTGGAAAGCGGCGTGGCAAGCTCGTGGGCCACTCCCGCGGCCAGGGTGGCCACCGCTGCGAACCGTTCGTGGCGTTCCGACCGCAGGCGCGCGCGCTCCAGCTCCAGATCCTTTTCCGAGATGGATTTCCGCAGACGCCCCACGAAGAAGGCCACCGACGCGCCCGCGAGGACCAGATCGACGAGGATTCCCAACCGGGACGTCCCCTCGATCCCGAACGGCAAGGCCCGCGCGGCGACCAGGGGGTGCGGCGACAGGAACTGCAATCCCAGGCAGGCGGCGGACAATCCCAGGAACCACCACGACCACGAGCGCGGAAGCAGCACGGCGGCGATCACCACGTGCAGGAGGAAGAAGCCGGTGAATGGATTTTCCACGCCCCCCGTCCACCAGACCATGCCCGCCAGCACGAGCGTGTCCTGCACAAGGAGCGCGGCGCAGACCAGGTCGGAATCCCGGAACAGCCGGCCTCGCGCGGACTGCACGGCGAGATTGGTGGAGACCGTGACCAGCACGAAGGCGCCGAGAGCCGTCCACGGGATCGCGAATCCGAGAGCGGAGGCCGCCAGGCAGGTCGCCACCTGCCCCGCGACGGCGAGCCACCGCAGGCTCAGAAGCCACGGCAATCCATGGGCGGAGAAGAATCCGACCACGGACCTCGTTCCACCCGCTGCCGCTTCGGGTTCCGGCGTGAGCTGCATCGACATCGGGGTCAAGATACCTAGACGATCCCGATCGCCCGCCCAGCCTTCGGCGACAAGGCCGATCTTCACCCGCCCGCCCGCACCCACTCGCGATAGCGCGCAGGGGTCATCCCCGTGCGTTCGCGGAACAGCCTCGCGAAACTGGCGACGTCGGACCAGCCCGCTCCTTCGCAGGCCTGCGACAAGGACGCGCCGCCTTCCAGAAGCTCCCGCGAGCGCTCCAGCCGGCATTCCTGGATCCATCGGCGCGGACTCGTTCCCGTCGCCTCGCGGAATCGCCGTTCCAGGGTCCGCGTTCCCATTCCCGCCGAACGCGCCAAGCCTTCCACGCTCCAATCGCGCGCGGGGTCGGCGACCACGCCCCTGGCCAATCCGTCCAGGACGGAATCCGACAACACCGGCAGCGGCCTCGCGCCGAGCCAGGGCAGCTGGCTTTCGCGGGCCGGATCGACCTGCAGAGTCCGCGCCGCCCGGAGCGCGAGGCCGCGCCCGCCCGCCTTGGCCACGAACCACAGGGCGAGGTCCACGAACGCGGTGTAGCCGCCGGCGGACACCAGGTCCCCGTGATCGATCAGGATCCGCTCCATGGCCAGTTCCACGTCCGGGAATCGACGACGGAATTCGTCTTCCAGGCTCCAGTGGGTGGTCGCCGCTCCGTCCCGGAACAATCCCGCGGCGGCCAAGGCGAAGTTGCCCGCGCACACGGCCGCGACACCATGCCCTTTCCGGCGGTGCCGGACCAGCTCCTCGGCGAAGGCGACCGACACCAGATGCGGAACCGCTTCCCGGCTCCCGGTGGGCACCACGACCCAGGCTTCGCCCCGGCCCAGGAACCGGTTCCTCTCGGATCGAGAAACCGCGTCGAACCGGCCGGTCCGCACCCGGAACAATTCCCGGTCCGCACCGCGGTTGGCCAATTCCAGGATTTCCCGGAAGCCTTCGACGGCCATGCGGGAGGCTCCGGGGTAGTCGCAAATCCAAAGTCGCATACCGCATAATCTTTGTCGTATCGGACAATTCCGCAAGCCCTGTTCCGCGGCGATCTTTTCCACGACGACCAACAAGCCCCTTTGGCGGGAGCTTCCACGAAAGGATCCATGCGCATGGACAAGAAGACGGCACTGCTCCTGATCGACATCCAGCTCGACTATTTCGAAGGCGGCGCGTTCCCGCTCGACCCGATCCAACGCGAAACGGCCATCCGGTCCGGAGCGCAGCTCCTGGAAACAGCCCGCACCAGCGGCACGCTCGTGGTCCACATCCGGCACGAGGGAGCGAACACCTCCTTCCTGCGCGAAGGAACGCCCGGCACGACCATCCACCCCGACGTGGCGCCGCTGCCCTCGGAGATCGTCGTGAGCAAGCTGCACCCCAACTCGTTCAAGCAGACCGACCTGGAAGCCATCTTGCGCTCTCACGGGATCGAACGGCTGGTGGTGGGTGGCATGATCGCGTGGATGTGCGTCCAAAGCACGGTCCGCGCGGCTTCCGATCTGGGCTTCGAGGTCCACCTCGTGCCCGACATGGTGGCTTCCAAGGGCTTCACCTGCATGGGAATCGGGCTCGACGCCAAGGCGACGATGGCCGCCGCCATGTTCCCGCTGTTCTTCCGGTTCGCGAAGGAGACATCGATCGACGAGGCCCGGCTGCTGCTTGGGCAGCAGTCCTGATCGGATCGCCCGGATCCCATCGGGCGACGATTTCCGTCAGCGCATCGGGATCCCCAGCGAACGGAACAGCTCCTCGGCCCATCCCGGATCGAACGCCATCCCCACCTGGTAGCCGCGGATCCATTTCCCGTCGACCAGAAGGTGCGGCACGGCCTCCTTGCCGATCCCCTCGCGCAACGCGGCGCGATGGGAGGCGTCGCGCTGGATGTCGCGGATCTCGTAGACGACTCCGCGTTCGTCCATCCAGGCTTTCAAGGCCTGGCAATCGGAGCACCATTCGGCGGAATAGACGATCAAAGGCGAATGCGGCACGGCAAGGCTCCTTCCGATGGAAACGACGGACAGGAGCCGCAATCTACCCGGACACGTTCAGCGCAGCAACAGTTGGGGAAGGGCAGGATCCGGATGCGCGGCGAGCTCGGCGCGCAAGGTGTCCAGCGCCTCGGCCTGGCTCGACAACCGATGGATCCTGGAATCGAGCCATTGGTCGAAATCGGGGCGGCTCTGGTAGACGTGGTATTTCCAATCCGCAGCGAACCCCCGCTGGATGGTTCCTCTGAGCAACCGCCCGACGGCCCCGCCTGGAGCGGGCGGCCCGGGAAGCGGCGCGGAATCGATCCCATCCACTCCCCACGCATCCGGTCGCATCTGGCCGATGACAAGAATCGCCTGGGGAACGGTTCGCGCCAGGAACGTATCCAGCACGATCTCGGCGACGGCGACGGAAACGGCGGGATCCGGCTCGACCAACGGGCCGATCGCCTCGGCGATCAGCTCGTGGGTCCGGCCCGGTCGGACTTGGCTCCGCTCGGACGGCGGCAGCGACAATTCGTAGGCCGCCGCCCGATCTCCCGTGAACTCGACAAGCCGCCCCCAGATCCGGACGAACCGGGGATCGGCGGCCCACGGAATCCGCCTCGCCAGCGACGAACTGTCGGGGAAGATCCGCCAGTTCCGCCAGAGCGCCTCCCAGCTGCCGCCACGTCCGGCGGCAGCATCCAGACGCACGACATATTCCGTCACACTTCGGGATGGAAGCCCCAGCGCGGCCATGGACGCGACCAGATCCCGCGCGAACATGCTGTCGGAAGCCACCGTCCCGGTCCCGGCCGAACGTCGCGCATCCAGCCAGCGGGCTCCGGCCGCGCCGTCCCGCGCCGCCCGCGCCGATACCGCGCGCACGAATCCGGCGGCGGGAGCGGGAACTCCCGATCGATTGCGGTCGAAGGCCCGGAATCCGGAGTCCGAACGCAACTCCCGCCAGGGCAATCCGACCCCGAGGACGCCATCCAACAATTCCTGACCATTCTTTTCGGCGAGCGCCACCGCCGAACCGGGGAATCCGGAGGATGGATCGGGCGGCAGCGGAGGAACCGAAGCCGACGACAGGGGATGCACCAGGACGGTGGCGGTACCCGATCGGACCACCGAACCATCGACGGGAGACAACGCCCGCAGCGTGTCTTGGCGACCGCACACCCGGACCAGGATTCCTCCTTCGGGGGCCTTCGGGAGATCGGCCCGGAATCGGCCAACGGAATCCGTCACGCCGCAAGCGAGCACAGTCCCGGTCCCGTCCCAGGCGATCCAGGCGGCGGAATCCAGCGCGACGCTGTCCATCGCCACCCCTTGCAGGACGCGGGCCACGACCTCGTTTTCCACTTCGGTGCTGGACTGCAGCTTCTCGGAACAGGCCGCCAGCCAGGCCGCCACGCAAAAACCGATCGACATCCTTCCCGGCATGTTCATGGGCGAGCCTCCTTGGTCTGGCGGGTGCAGCTCACCGGGAAGAGTTCCAGCACGACCTGGTAGACGCGCCGGGAATCGCCCGGCACCCCCTGCCAGAATTTCTTGTTCTCCTCTTCGGACAGCTTCACCATCTTCCGTCTCAACTCCTTCAGCTCCTCGCGCATGCGCGCGAAGCCCTCGTCGCTGAGCGTCACCGTGACGGCCGAGATGTCGCGCTCCTCCTTCGGGATCGCCTCCATCGCACCCATCCCCAGCTCCATCTGGGCCTTGAGGTAGCGGTAGTAGTGGACCGGCGCCGAAAACTGGCTTTGTTTCCTGACATGTTCCACCGCGGGACGGAGCTCACCCGAAGCGTACCGCTTCACCATGCCCAACCGCTCCAGCACGCTCACCGCCTGCTGCGCCTGCTCCGCAGAAATGGCCGGCCGGATCCGGCTCGCGAGCCGCGCCGCATCCCCTCGGTAGGGCTCGATCAGCAGGTATTCGCGAACCGCCGGGATCCACCAATGGCTGAAGTATTCGAACCGGTCCGGGTCCACCAGATCCTTGGGGATTTCATGGAAGGTCAGGAGCTTCTCGTAGCATCGGTTCTTCTCGGGAAGCGTCTTGGCCTGGTCGTAGTCCACCAGAACCTGGAAATACAGTTCTTCCCGCGCCGACATCGCCAGGATCTGCCCGAAGACCGAAGCCTGGGGGCGCGACAGATTCCGTCGTCCAGCGAGCATGTCGGCCAGCCATCCGGAGGACTTCAATCCAAGCCGCTGCAGAACCCAGCGCTGCGAAGACCTCGGGTCGCGCTCCTTCAACGCCTGCAAGGCGTCCTTGAGGAAGGCCCTGTAGTCGGAGTAATCGAAGATGCGGATCGACAGATGGTCCATTGGTGGTTCTCGTGTCTCCAGCCTTGGTCCGGCTCGATGGGCGCGTTCCACCCGAACAGGAAGAACGCGCTTTTGCTACCGACGTTCGCGGCGCCCCCGAATGCCTTGCGAGCGGCCCGAACATCGATCCAACAAGGAATCCTACTTCCCGGGTCCGCGATGCAGCGAGTCGACCGGGGGGATCGGAGGAACAGGACGCAAACTGTCGACCGGAGGGACCGGAGGAACAGGACGCAGGCTGTCGACCGGAGGTGCCGGGGGAACAGGACGCAGACTGTCGACCGGAGGGACCGGGGGAACAGGGCGCAGGCTGTCGACCGGAGGGACCGGGGGGACAGGACGCAAGCTGTCGACCGGAGGTACCGGAGGAACAGGGCGCAGGCTGTCGACCGGAGGCGCCGGGGGAACAGGACGCAGACTGTCGGGACGCGGACGCGGAGGGCACTTGGTCGAATCGGCCCGGCAGGCAGAATCCAGGCGCGCCTTGGCTTCGCCAAGAGGCCCCATCAATGCTTCGGGCCCGATCCCGTGGGGAGGCCGGGCGTAGGCTCCCAGGCTCTTCGCCGCGGAATCCGTCAATTCGTCGATTTTCACCTCGACGCGTCCCATGTCCGCACCGGGCACCAGGACACGCAGCTTGATGCC
>JACCEE011937255.1_pt1 | contig 11100 bp, 12 predicted proteins | sample 7449931 | NCBI WGS metagenome assembly JACCEE01 (sample SAMN15323457, study PRJNA562643) | freshwater metagenome | isolation source: river surface water | place: USA:Blue River Watershed | collected 2017-08-19 | reverse complement strand
TTACAACGCGCCAAAGGCAGCAACAGCTGTGCCTGAAGAGTTTGAAGTGCCATTCGGAAAAGCGCGCATCAGAAGGACAGGGAAAGATATTACCATTGTAACATATGGAAATACTACTCACATGTGCTTAGAAGCTGCTGACATTCTCGAGAAGGAGGTTGGGGTATCAGCAGAGGTAATAGATATTCGTTCCCTAATTCCACTCGATAAGGAAACTATCTTAACCTCAATTAAGAAAACCAACAAGGTCCTAGTGGTTCATGAAGATAAGGTTTTTGGTGGTTTTGGTGGTGAATTGGCCTCTATTATTGCCGATGAAGCTTTTGAGTTCTTAGATGCACCTGTAAAACGGATTGGATCTACATTTACTCCTGTCGGATTCAATAGAATTTTGGAGGCGGCGGTTCTACCAAATACCGATAAAATTCTTAATGCTGCAAAAGAGCTGGTTAAATATTAAAAAGTAGGTAATGAAAAAGATAGGCGTTTTTTATAGCTTTGGTTCAAATAAAACTGCGAAGGCTGCTGAACAGATTATTGAAAGTTTAGGGAAAGATAATGTAGCAGCTATTGATGTAACCCAAGCAACAGAAGCCGATTTTAAGGCTTACGATAAGTTTGTTTTTGGGGTACCTACTTGGTACGATGGCGAGCTTCCAACCTATTGGGACGAGCTAATTCCAATGATAGAGGATATACCTTTTAAGGGTAAGAAAATTGCTATTTTTGGTAATGGCAACCAAAAGGATTATTCCGAAAATTTTGGTGATGCAGTTGGACTTATGTCTGAAATAATGCAGCAGGCAGGAGCAAAAATAGTTGGACATACTTCTACCGATGGATATTCTTTTGAATCATCCAAGGCATTGGTTAATAGCAACAAATTCTGTGGACTTATTCTCGATTTTGAAACTCAATCAAAACTCAATGAAACCAGAATAACTAGCTGGGTTGAACAGCTAAATCGAGAGTTATAGAATATCTCTTTCTTATCAATATCCATTCACCCCTTACAAATAATAATTTGTAAGGGGTGATTTACTAAGTTGCATATGTAAAGTTGATTTTAATTCTTATTTTTACCAATGGTGTTGTTATACCCAATCTTTATTTATAAATTCGTTCTTTAGAAATAAGAGGTAAGAAATAAAATCAAAAGATATGAGTCCATACGTAGTTCAAGGTACAGGCGAAACCCCTGGTGTTATTTTGGATAAGGATGCCGGTAAGTTTGAGTTCACAGGCAAATCATTACCCGAAGATGCGAAGGAATTTTATGGTCCGATTTTAGCATGGTTCGATGACTATATGAAGGTCGTAAACCCCCAAACGGTGTTGAAGATGAAAATGGACTATTTTAATACTGCATCATCGAAAATGCTGTTGGAGGTTTTCGAGCGCATTAAAAGCATGCATGAAGCGGGTAATAATGTTGTAATTGAATGGCATTATCACGATGATGATGAGGATATGTATGATGCAGGTCAAGATTATTCCGATATGGTAGGTGTTCCATTTGAGTTTATTAGCCACCAGCAAGCAATGGCATAAGTGGTTCCTTTTATTTTAACAAATACGTATTAGATTGGAGTGCCAATGAAGCCACTATATATTGAAGAGTCAGGTTCTACACCCTGTGTTGAGTTTGATAGTGATGCAGGTATTTTTAGGATTGTCGGTAAATCATTTCCTGAGGATGTAAAGAGTTTTTATATACCGGTTATCGATTGGATTCAGCAGTATGTTCAAGAGCCCAATGAAGAGTCTCTTTTTGAAGTTTCGTTGGAGTATTTTAATACCGCATCGTCTAAAATGCTTCTTGTAATTCTTAGTCAGTTGAAGGAGATCCAGAAACGGGAAAAGAAGATAACAGTGTTATGGCGTTTTCCTGAGAATGATTTGGAGATTGAGGATGCGGGGATTGAGTTTAGCGAGGTAATTAATATCCCATTCATTTTTAGAAGAGTCTCTGATAGTTCTATTCATTAGCTACAAAAATGAAAGATTTAGCCATTCCAGCCACCAAAAACGCACCGAGTATCTTCTACGATAAAAAGCTTGGAATTCTCTCCATTAAAGGGGTGTGCCATCCCGAAAATGTTAAAGAAATATTTCTTCCTGTTTTTAATTGGTTAGATGAGTTTAATGGGCAAGTGAATAATTTACCTGATGGTGTTTTCCGTGTTCATTTCTTTTTTCGTTACTTAAATTCAGCATCGCTTAAGCATGTTGCAATGTTTTTGCAAAGGCTAAATCAACTTGCAAGTAACGGTATTCCTGTTGAAGTTAATTGGCAATACGAGGAAGACGATGAAGATATGAAAGAGACTTGCCAAGAACTCTTCTCTTTTCTTGATCTTAAAATGAAGTATACTTTAACTACAATCCCCTATCAGCGCTAGTTGTTGATTGAAAGGCAAATATAACAGAAACATAGGAGACCTACCAACGGATTAATTCTTTGGCAGGTCTTTTTTATGGCAGATTATAATAAAAAAGGAAATAACAATTAAGTTATCTCCTTTGTGATCCCGCTGGGGTTCGGACCCAGGACCCCATCCTTAAAAGGGATGTGCTCTACCAACTGAGCTACGGAATCATTGCCGTTTTTCATTTTAGCGATGCAAAGATACGGAAAAATATTTCTTTTTTGCAAGCCTAAAACCCAATATTTACGGGTAAATTGTTTATTTTACTGAGATTCAGTTTGGTAAAAACTGATTTTTTAATTTTTAAAACCATTTTAGGGTATAAACCTCAATTTTAATCGAGTTTAAAGGTGAAGAGTTTCTAATTTTGGTGTCAAATTTTCGATTTATCCCCATCATTTTCCTGATTTGGCTATATGATACTTACAAATTATATGCAAAAATATTTTGTGGAATTATTTTGGCACTAATGGCTGTAATTACTACTATTGTTTGTTGTAATCAGAGAATCATATTCTGCTCCTGGGTTCTGAATACATACATAAATATACTGTTGCAAGAAAAATGAAAAAGTTGGATGATTTTTCAGGTAAGGTTGTTGTTATTACTGGTGCTTCATCGGGAATAGGAATGGCTTGTGCCTACGAATTTGGAAGGAGAGGTGCAAAGCTTGCGCTTGGTGCCCGAAATGTAGATGAACTACATCGAATACAGTCTGATTTAGAATCCAGAGGTGTAGAAAGCTTTGTTTGTAAGTTAGACGTTAGTGTTGAATCTGAATGCAAAGAGTTTGCTCTTGGAGTTTATTCTACCTTCTCTCGTGTTGATGTGTTAATTAATAACGCCGGTATTTCGATGCGCGCACTATTTAGTGAGGTAGATTTGAGCGTTTTACATCGCCTTATGGATGTGAATTTCTGGGGAACAGTCAATTGCACTAAGCACTTTTACCCTTACTTACTAAATGCTAAAGGAAGCATTGTTGGAGTCTCTTCTGTGGCCGGTTTCCATGGTCTCCCAGCACGAACGGGGTATAGTGCCTCTAAGTTTGCAATGGAGGGATTTCTCGAAACAATTCGAATTGAGACCTTGCATCAAGGACTACATGTTATGGTTGTTGCTCCAGGCTTTACGGCTTCAAATGTTCGAAAAAATGCGCTAACTGCGGATGGAACAAACCAAGGTGAATCGCCCCGAGAGGAGGATAAGATGATGACCTCTGAGGCGGTTGCACACCTGATTGCTAACGGTGTTCGGTCTCGGAAAAGGCAGCTTGTTATGACCTTTGAGGGTAAAGCCACTTTCTTCTTGAAAAAATTTGCACCGCGGTTCTTGGATAAGCTAGTATTCAATCATATGGTTAAAGAGCCGGATTCACCGCTAAAACGATAGATAATAATGCTTACAAACTATACCGAGTTTCGTGTGCGCTATGGCGAAACCGATCAAATGGGAATTGTTCATCATTCAGTCTACCCACTCTATTTTGAGATGGGACGAACAGAACTATTTCGGCAAGTAGGATATCCCTATACCGAAATGGAGAAGTTAGGAATAATAATGCCCCTTAACGAGTTAAAGGTTAAGTATGTAAATCCCGCTAAATATGACGATTTGCTTATTGTTGAAACAACCATTGCCTCGTATTCTCCTGTAAAGATTGTTTTCTCATATCGCATTGTTGATCATGCCGGGAGTTTATATACACAGGGAGAAACAACATTAGTTTGCGTACATAAAAATAGCGGTCGACCGGGGCGTTTACCTTCGGATATATACCAAGTGCTGATAAACAACTTCTCGAATGAAAGGACTGGGTAGGATCGCGATCCTATTATCTCTAGCTAGTGCATTTTCTTGTATGCCAAGAGAAGTGAATGTTGATGCATTATTAACGCGTATTAGAAACGATTTTCCTAATGAGCGGTATTCTGTCACTCCATCGGTTGCATCAATATTTATTGATGAATCACTTCCCGGTGGCGCAGAACTAAAAGCAATAATGGATGATTTAATAGGAATGGAAGTTGTTGTGATACCTGTTGATTCTAGCCATACCGAGGAATCTAATAAGGTTTTTAGGATAATTAATAAGCGCATTGATAGGCAAGGGCTAGCTCTTATTGGCAAATTCCGCTCCGAAGAGGAAAAAGTAGATGTATGGCTAGTTCAGTCCGAAGTAATATCCGACCTAGTTGTTGTAAATCAAACCAACAGCTATATTTATGTTGTGCGCTTCAAAGGTGAAATAAATAAACGTAAGGTAGATGAATTGATACATCCAGAAAATAGACCTATTTTGGAATATCTATACAGGTTAAAGGCGCATTAACCAATTTCACTTTTTTCGACTACATATTCTCATCGTAACCAAACGAACTATATAGGTAGCGATTTTTTCGCTTAGTTATGCTGAAAATCGCTTATGTTTGTGAGGTAAACTAAATCCCTAAGATTATGAAAACGAAATTGTTTTTGACAATGTTGGTGGCCTTTGGTGCCTTACTTTCCTCTTGCTCGAAAGACGAAGATCCTGCTCCGCTTACAAAAGAGCAAGCAACTGTTGAGATTGCTGATTTAAAAGCCACTTATGACTCTGAATCTACAGCAATGGAAAACAATGAAGGTATGAAGGTTTTTGAGAACCTATCGAGCCTAAACCTTCCATTTGTAATGCCGGACGTAAACATTACACCTGTTTCTAAGAGAATAAGTTCGTTCTATCCAAGAATGGAGCAAGCAAAAAATGGTGATTTTAGTGCAATAAAGAAGAGTATTATTGCCCGTAGTGAATTTGTTTTTAGCGAATACGTTGGAACTTGGGAGTATAACAAGCAGACTCAAGATTGGGATTATACATCTACACCAACTGATAAGGTTGTAATAAAGTTTCCCTATCCAAGTGGTAATGCTACAAATAATGCAGTTTATACTATTTCTAAATTCACCCTCTCGTCCGGATTAGACGGAAGTGGTGGCGAATATATTGCAAATATTACTGTTAATGGTAGTGAAGTATGGTACATTTCATTTTCGGGAGCATTTAGTGAAAGTGCCATTTCATATACTGAAAAGATTGTATATACTTCAATTACTACACCAAAGGTAAGCTATGAATACAATCAATCTTTTAGTATGAAGTCTTCTGGTTCTCCTGATGATGGTGGTGCTATGACAATAAAAACGGCCCAATCGTGGAAGAAGAATGGTGAAATACTACTCTCAGGTGAGTATAATATTTCTGCAAAATCAACACAAACAGCTTATGAAGTTGTAGCGAAGGCAAATCTTCGTATTGCAAATATTAAGTTTGTGTTTGAAGTTTCATACAGTGCCAATGCCAATGGTGGTTCAGGTACAATGACGCAAAATATAAAGATGGGTGTTTATACACTCGATGGCGCTAAAGTTGGGGATATTAAATACGAACCTGTTGATGGTGTAGTTGTTGCCATGTTCTACTATGTTAATGGTGATAAGGTTCCTGCGGCCGAATTATTTGGTGAGGTATTTGGTGAGTGGGATAGTATGTTTGGTGATATAATTGATTTCTAACATATTAACTATTTTTATAAAAAGCCGCTCTGTTCAGGGCGGCTTTTTATGTTTATATTGTTGTTTATTGGATATTTAATAATTGTATATTGACTGACTATCTTTATTTTATCTGTTAGCCGCAACAGCTAAACTTGCAATAAAGAATAGTTTACAAGCAACGTTTACTCGTTTTTGGCCATCGTATTTCTATTTGCTGTTGGATTCTTTTAAAGAATGTTGTATTTTGCTGTCAACCAAAATTTTCGATTTATGAAACGTTTATTTCTTACAGCCTGTACCTTAATGCTTCTCGTTAATTTTTCGAATGCGGAGATATTTAAGTGGGGCATAAAGGCTGGATTAAGTTCCTCTAGAGTTAAGTTTAATGATCTTGCCTTTACGGGACAAGATGGAAAATCATATAAGGCAGTTTCCGGTAATTCTCTGGTAGGAATGCATTTCGGGTTAGTTAGTCGCGTTCAATTTCTTGGATTTTTTGCACAGCCCGAACTCTATTTCTCTTCAACCGGTGGAGATGTGAAAATTAAGGATATTACAGCCAATACCGAAACAATCAAAACGCAGAAATTTAGCCGTATAGATATACCTGTAATTGTTGGTTGGAAGTTTGGTCCTGCACGAGTTGGTGTTGGTCCTGTTGCTTCAATTATTCTATCAGACAAATCTGTTCTTAAAGATTATACCGGTTACGAAGAGCAGTTTAATAAAGCAACTTTTGGATACCAGGTAGGCGTAGGTTTAGACTTTTGGAAGTTGGGGGTTGATCTTCGCTACGAAGGCAGCCTTAGTAAGCTAGGTGATGGAGTTAAAATTGGTGGGCAAACGCGTTCTTTTGATAGTCGTAACTCTCAGCTTTTGGCAAGCGTATCGTTCTATTTTTAATTTACTGGCGTAACCTTTTATTCTAGAGTAGAATAAAGGCACTTTATACATTCTGGGATGAGTATTACCTATAGTATTCTACCTACGGGAAGCAATCTGCTTGGAATTATTTCCATTGGTTGTATCCTTTTGGTTATACTCTGGATAATACTCATTTTTTATTTATTGAAGTTAAAGAAGACAATATCTTGGCAAAAAGAACTTTTAGGTCAACTTTTTGAGGAAAATCAAGCAAAAGATAATTTAGTTGAGACCTTGAAAGATGAAAAAGGTAAACTAGTGAAAAAACTTGGTGAGGCAAGAGCTAGAATTGATGAGGCTGATCTTTTGAAGTCTAATTTTTTGGCAAATATGTCCCACGAGATTAGAACTCCAATGAATGGGATTATTGGGTTTACCCAATTTCTTAAAGAAGAGTTGCCCTTGGAGAAGAGAGAGCAATACGTTGGCATCATAGTAAATAGTGGAGAACAGCTGGTGCAGCTGCTCGACGATATTGTGGATATTTCTAGAATGGACGCTGGTTCAATTACTTTTAACCGATCGCGCTGCAATCTCGACGAAATGCTCTTTGATCTTTATACCCAGTTTAATGAGATAAAATACCGCCAAGATAAAGAGGATCTTATATTGAAGTTCTATAACCTAGCTGATGATGAGGTTAATATAATTCATACTGATTGTTCCCGCTTAAGGCAAGTATTTTCTAACCTAATTGGTAATGCGCTTAAGTTTACCCATAAAGGAGTTGTCGAATTTGGTTTTACGAATAATGGGCAGAATGAACTTTTATTCTTTGTAAAGGATACAGGGATAGGTATTCCCGACGACAAACAAAATATTATTTTTGAACGTTTTAGGCAGGTCGATCAGGGTGCAACAAGAAAGTATGGCGGAACTGGAATTGGTCTTTATATTTCAAAGCAAGTAATTACAGGGCTTGGTGGGAAAATTTGGTTTGAATCTACACCTAACCAGGGATCTACATTTTACTTTACCTTACCATACGAAAGCGTTGAAACAAACGAAGATGTTTCAATATTCCATCCGCCACAACGGGTTTATAGTTGGGAGCAGGCTACAATTCTAGTGGCAGAAGACCTTGAATCAAACTATTTATTGATTAGCGAGATTCTAAAGGATACAAATGCCAAGGTTATATGGGCAATGAATACAACGGATGTCGTAAATATTTGCTTAAATAGCGAGGCCCCTGATATTGTGTTGATGGATATGCAAATGCAGTATATGGCAGGTTATGATGCCGTTAAATCAATTAGGATACATAAGGCTAAAAGCGATCTACCCATTATTGCTCAAACTGCTTATGCAATGCCAAATGATAACCTACAGTGTTTGGAGGTTGGCTGTAACGATTACATAGCAAAACCGATCAACCCTGAAGCATTACTCAACAAGATTGATCGGCTTTTATCAAAATCTTAAAGTTCGTTTACCGCTTTTCTTAGCTTCACTAACCTGGTAAGAAGCCATTCAAGCTTATCTAAGTGTAGCATGTTGGCGCCATCCGACATTGCAATTGCTGGATTTGGGTGGGTTTCCAAGAATATACCATCTACACCAACTGCAATACCTGCCCTAGCAACGGTATCGATCAAATCTGGTCGACCGCCGGTTACACCACCTGCTTGGTTTGGTTGCTGTAACGAGTGGGTAATGTCAAGAATTACAGGCAAACCGTTTTTCTGCATTTCAGGAATACCTCTGTAATCGATTATCAAATCTTGATAACCAAAGGTTGTTCCTCTATCGGTGAGCATTACACGTTTATTTCCTGTTTCAAATACCTTTTGAGCCGCAAACTTCATTCCTTCAGGGCTAAGGAATTGCCCTTTCTTAATATTTACAATTTTCCCAGTCATGCCTGCTGCTGTGAGCAAATCAGTTTGCCGGCATAAAAATGCAGGAATCTGAAGAATATCAACGTATTCAGCTGCTAGTGCAGCCTCATGGGGGTTGTGTATATCGGTAACAATAGGCACATTAAGCTCTCTTTTAATCTTGCCTAAAAGCTTAAGCGCCTCTACATCACCGATTCCTTGGAATGAATCTAACTTGGATCGGTTTGCTTTTCGATAGGATGCTTTAAAGACAAACGGTATTTTTAACTTGTCTGTTATCTCTTTAATTTTTAGCGCTGTGTTATAGGTTATCTCTTCAGTCTCTACAACACAAGGTCCAGCTAAAAGAAAAAAGTTACCACTATCGGTATTGCGTAAGTTTGGTAAATCGTATAGCATAAATATTTTTTTTCAAAATTACGAAAACTAAAGGGAATACTTTCCCTTCCATAAACTATTCTGTTTTTGAAGCAACTCTTTTTCCTTACTGTTTTCTCCCGGTTGGTAGAATACTGTTCTAGAAATCTTATCAGGAAGGAACTCTTGCTCCACAAAATTTCCACTATAGCTATGGGCATATTGGTATTCTTTGCCGTAGCCAATATCTTTCATCAACTTTGTTGGTGCGTTTCTTAAATGCAGCGGTACGGGCAAATTTCCAGTTTCGTCAACTTTTTGGAGTGCGGCATTTATTGCCATGTAGCTAGAGTTACTTTTGGGGCTAGTGGCTAAATAGATGACGATTTCGGAAAGGATTATGCGTGCTTCCGGCATACCAATAACATTAATGGCTTGGAATCCATTGGTAGCCAGCAGGAGCGCGTTGGGGTTAGCTAGTCCGATATCTTCTGAGGCCGAAATTATGAGCCTTCGGGCAATAAATTTAGGATCTTCTCCTCCTGCTAACATTCGCGCAAGCCAATATACTGCTGCTTGGGGATCGCTACCCCGAATCGATTTAATTAATGCACTTGCAATATCGTAATGCTGCTCTCCATTTTTATCGTAGAGGGCAATGTTCTCCTGTAGGCGGTTTGTTACGATTGTATTATTAATGGTAACCTCAATCTTTTCGGAAGCTCCAACCACAATTTCTAAGATATTGAGCAGTTTTCGAGCATCACCTCCGGCAAACCGAAACATTGCTTCCGTTTCCTCAATAATGATTTCACGCTGTTTTAAAATAGAGTCGGTTGTCCTAGCCCGCTCAAGCAGTTTAAGCATGTCTGCATCATCCAGCGGTTTTAGAATAAATACTTGGCAACGGGAAAGAAGCGGCGAAATTACCTCAAATGAGGGGTTTTCTGTAGTTGCACCAATCAGTGTAACAACGCCTTGCTCTACTGCGCTAAGTAGCGAATCTTGCTGAGCTTTATTGAACCTATGAATTTCATCGATGAAGAGGATAGGAGGTGCAGTATTAAAGAACTGCATCTTTTTTGCCTTTTCAAAAACATCTCGAACCTCTTTAACTCCTGAATTAATTGCGTTTAGAATAAAAATATTGCGGTTGAGTTCATTTGCAATTAGCTTGGCTAAGGTTGTTTTTCCAACACCAGGAGGTCCCCATAGCAAAAACGAGGGGAGATTTCCTGATTCTATTGCTCTGCGTAGTATTGCACCCTGCCCAACAAGGTGAGTCTGGCCAAGGTAATCCTCTATTTTGGTTGGTCTTAACCTTTCTGCTAATGGAGTCTGATTATCCATTTTTTTTTGGTAAAATTAGCATATTCTCTGAACTGTTCCGAACCATATTATGTAATACCGTGTTAAATTCATAAGAAATATATACATTTCAGCAAAATTTAAACAAGCCTACTATGAAAAAGATAACTTTCTTGCTTCGATTAGGGCTATTGGGTGCTATTGCTTTTGCACCAATGAGTTCTATTGCACAAAAGGATGTTGCAGCCTTTCTTAGACTAGATCCACAGGATGCAGCCAAATTATCTGAAGCTTACTTAAAGCCTTTTGGAAAAGGTTTGGGGTGGGGTTTAAGTGGAAGTTGGTATAACTCAGGAAAGCCTCATAAACTAGGTGGATTCGACCTTACCTTTTCGTTGAACACGGTAATTGTTCCTTCTTCAGATAAAAAGTACAATTTTAATGATTTAGGTCTTAGCAGTAACGTTTATTTAGTTGCTGGTGAAAGTTCTTCTTCTCCTACAGTATCTGGTTCAGGAACAGGATCTGAAGTTGAGTTTAAAACATCTGCTAGTGGAATTCCAACCGCTCGATTTCAATTGCCAAGCGGTGGGAACATGACTGCCATTCCCATGCCTATACTACAGGCCGGTATCGGTTTGCCTTTTCATACTGAAATAGTTGGTCGCTATGTTCCTAAAGTTGATATTCCGGATGTAGGCAAT
>JACCEE011303014.1_pt1 | contig 11101 bp, 11 predicted proteins | sample 7449931 | NCBI WGS metagenome assembly JACCEE01 (sample SAMN15323457, study PRJNA562643) | freshwater metagenome | isolation source: river surface water | place: USA:Blue River Watershed | collected 2017-08-19 | reverse complement strand
CGAGTAGCCAGCGAAGTTGCTCTCCGTTTGCGCGGCAAACACAAGGCCATTTACACGCCTCACGTCGACACCGGTGACTTCATCGTCATCATCAATGCTGCCCAGCTCAAAGTGACTGGCACCAAGAACCTCGACAAAGTGTATTACCGTCACTCGGGCTTCCCCGGCGGTATCACTGCAACGAACTTCCGCGACATGCAAGCCAAGCACCCTGGCCGCGCACTCGAGAAGGCTGTCAAGGGCATGCTGCCCAAGGGCCCACTCGGCTACGCCATGATCAAGAAACTCAAAGTGTATGGTGGCGCTGAGCACCCACACACTGCCCAACAGCCTAAAGTGCTGGACATCTAAGGAGTCTTGAGATGATTGGTGAATGGAACAATGGCACAGGCCGTCGCAAATCCAGCGTCGCCCGCGTGTTTCTGAAAAAAGGCACTGGCAAGATCACGGTCAACGGCAAGGACATCCAAGCCTACTTCGGCCGCGAGACTTCGATCATGATCGCCAAGCAACCCTTGATGTTGACCAACAATGCCGAAACTTTCGACATTCAGATCAACGTCCACGGTGGTGGTGAATCCGGTCAAGCCGGTGCTTCGCGCCACGGCATCACCCGCGCCCTGATTGACTATGACGCTTCGCTCAAGCCCGTGCTGAGCCAAGCAGGCTTCGTCACTCGCGATGCTCGTGAAGTTGAACGTAAAAAGGTTGGCTTGCACTCTGCTCGCCGCCGCAAGCAGTTCTCCAAGCGTTAATCGCTTTTTGTTCTGCAAAAAAGCCGCTGCGGTTCGCCGTTGCGGCTTTTTTTATTTGGTGCCCATGAAAGCCCATGTGCGCTGTAGCGTTTCTGAAAGGCCGCGGGGCTTAATTCCCGACTGGCGCGCTATACTATTTGGCATTGAATCTCGGAGAAAACCATGAGCGCAGCTGCTGAAAACATCCAGACCGAAATGCCCGACCCGATTGTCTTCACGGACAGTGCTGCAGCCAAAGTGGCCGATCTGATCGCTGAAGAAGGCAACCCGGATCTGAAGTTGCGCGTGTTTGTGCAAGGTGGTGGCTGCTCGGGTTTCCAGTACGGCTTCACTTTCGATGAGATCACCAACGAAGACGACACCACCATGAGCAAGAATGGCGTGTCCTTGTTGATCGACGCCATGAGCTACCAGTATCTGATCGGTGCCGAGATCGACTACAAGGAAGACCTGCAAGGCGCGCAATTCGTGATCAAGAACCCCAATGCAACAACCACCTGTGGTTGCGGTTCGTCGTTTTCGGTCTGATCACAAACCAGGGCGTGGCCGTGCAAGGCGGTGTTATGCCATCACCCAGGGTCAGCGGGGGTAAATAGCACCTAATACACGGGCGCCTCGGGCGCCCGTGACGCTGGGTAAGCTGGCTGTTTCGCGTCGCATTGTTTTGAACGCCAGCCAGGCAAAAGCGGCGGCTTCCACCTGCAGGGGGGGCAGACCGAGGGTATCGCTGCTGCGCACCTGAACACCCGGCAAATGCTGGCTCATGCACCGCATCAGGTGGCCATTGAGGGCGCCACCACCGCACACCGTCAATGAGGGTGCTTCAGAAGCGAAACGCAGCACATCGCGTGCGCAGGCCCATGCTGTGAATTCGGTCAGGGTGGCTTGCACATCGACCGCTGGCAAGCTGGGCAGCTGTGTCAGGCGTTGGGCCAGCCAGTGGGGGTTGAACAGGTCACGCCCCGTGCTTTTTGGGGGGGCTTTGTGCAGAAAGTCTTCGGCCATCAGCGCATTGAGCAGCGGTGCATTGACCGAGCCGCTGGCGGCCCAGTCACCATCTCGGTCAAAAGCAGCGCCTGTGTGAAGCTGGCACCAGTGGTCCATCAGGGCATTGCCAGGACCGCAGTCCCAGCCGAGCACGCCACCATCCGCTTGCAACACGCTCAGGTTCGAGATGCCCCCGACATTGAGGACGGCTGCGCAGGCGTTTGGCTGGCCAAAGACCCCTTGGTGAAAAGCGGGTACCAAAGGTGCACCCTGGCCGCCTGCAGCCAAATCGCGGCTGCGAAAGTCAGCCACTACATCAATGCCAGTGAGTTCGGCCAGCAAGGATGGATTGATCAGTTGCAGGGTGTAGCCCACAGCAGCTTGGGTGGCATGGCCATCAAATTCGAGTGGTCGGTGGCGCACCGTTTGGCCGTGGGCACCGATGGCCTCAATGTCTGCGGCGGTCAGGCCGGTTTGGGTCAGCAGGGTTTGGACCACCTGGGCGTAATGGCGGGCAATCTGGTTGCCAGCCAAGGCTGCACGGTGCAGTTCATCGGGGCCGCTGTGGTTCAGCTCGAGCAGTTGTGAGCGGAAGTCCGCTGCAAAACCGGTGAAGCCGTGGGCCTGGACCTGAATGGCCCCTTGGGGGGTTAGCCGGGCCAGCACGCCGTCCACGCCGTCCAGGGATGTGCCCGACATCAGGCCGATGAAGTATTGAAAAGACATGTCTGGGGGAGAAGAGCAAACAAGGACAGGCACCATCAGAAAAGGGCCTTGCGGCCCTTTTTACTGGATGTTGTTTTCGCGCATTTGAGCAGCCGCTTGCAGTTGGGATCGTGCATGGCTGACCGTGGCGTTGAAGCGGGCCATGGCAGCAGGGCTGATGGGGGTGCTTTGGGCTTGCTGAATGATCTTTTGGGGATCCACGTGCTTCCCGTTGACGCGGAATTCAAAATGCAGGTGTGGCCCCGTGGACCAGCCGGTTGAGCCGACGGCGCCCACGGTTTGTCCTTTTTGTACGGATTGCCCCTTGCGCACATGGATGCGGCTCAGGTGTGCGTAAACGGTGGAATGGTCACTGCCGTGGCGAACGATGACCACATTGCCAAAGCCACCTTGCACACCTGCAAACTCCACCGTGCCATCGCCCACCGATTGGGCTGGTGTCCCGGTGGGGGCGGCGTAATCCACGCCCTGGTGTGCTTTCAGAGTGTGGAAGATCGGGTGCAGTCGCATGCCGAATGCACTGGTTTTGCGCGAGAACGCGACGGGGGCTGCCAGATAGGCACGGTTCAGGCTTTTGCCATCCATGCCGTAGTAGTTGCCTTTTTGGCCAGGTTCCTGAAACCAGATGGCCGCGTAAGTTTTGTTGTCGTTGTTGAACTCGGCGCTCAACACCCGACCCGTGCGAATGGGTTCGCCATCGGCTTCGAGGACTTCGTAGACCACTGAAAAGCGTGCACCCTTGCGCAGCGTCCGGTGGAAGTCGATCTGGCTAGAGAAGATTTGGGTCAGCTGACCAATGACAGCATCGGGCAATCGGGCTTCGTCAGCCGCGTCGTACAGCGAGCTGGCCACCGTGCCGCCCGTCATGCGGATGCTGGTGTTCATGGCCGATGTTTCAAGTACAGCCTGCAGGCCTTTGGCGGAACGCTGGATCACCAGGCGCTGGAAAGCCGTGTCGGATTCGTTTTTGAGCCAGCGCACAGTCAATTGGCTGAGTTGCTGTTGGCCTGTGGCTTCGGCGAACACAGCGCGCCCCGCTTGTTGCAGGGCTTGTTTGGCCAGCGGGTTCTTGCGCAGGAATGCGGCCGCTTCGGCATCTACCAGCCCCAGGCGACGCAGCAGGGCTTCGGGTGTGTCGGATGAGCGGGTGGTGTCAGAACGGGTGAGTTTGAGGGTGGTCAGGTCGATGGCCTGGGCCTGCTCCTGCAGATGAGGCAGGTCAATCGGCGTGATGACCGAAATGACCGGACGGTCCGCGATATCGGGGCCCAGATTGGCCAAGGCAAAAGCCCCGCCGCCGCCTGCCAGCAGCAGGGACGCCAGTGAGGCGCTGATGGTTTTGGGATGGCGGGTCAGAAAGCGGATGAGCCCTTGGGTCAGAGCGGCCAGTTGAGGATGCTGACCGTCGAGCCAAGCCAGCAAACGCTGTGTGCCCATGACCAATGCGCCCAGCACGGTGGTGCACAGGAACATCAGGCCCACCAGCAGGGAGATCAGTCGGGACTGAAGTGAAAGAAGAAATTGCATGGATGAGGAGGTTGAACGTCTGCCATCGCAGTGGCGATGGGAGCACGTCGGAAGCAAACAATCGGCGCGCCTCTAAAATGGGCGACTTGGGAAAAAGGCCATTTTACCGGTCTATACCCGTTTGAATCCAGAAAAAACCCTTATGAATCAAGCGCTTGTTACAAAATTCCCGGTCACGGACAAGACCCGCCATGCATTGGACGTCACTCTCAGGGGCTGCGAGGAGCTGATTCCTGAGTCGGATTGGTTGCAAAAACTGGCCAAATCTGAAGCCACAGGTGTGCCATTGCGCATCAAGCTGGGTCTGGACCCGACTGCGCCGGACATCCACATCGGCCACACCGTGGTGCTCAACAAGATGCGTCAATTGCAGGACTTGGGCCACCAGGTGATCTTCCTGATCGGCGACTTCACCAGCCTGATCGGCGACCCGTCCGGCCGCAACAGCACCCGTCCGCCGCTCACGCCCGAGCAGATCAAGGCCAACGCCGAAACCTATTACAAGCAGGCCAGCCTGGTGCTGGACCCGGCCAAGACAGAGATCCGCTACAACAGCGAGTGGTCGCTCCCCTTGGGCTCAATGGGCATGATCCAGCTGGCCGCCAAGTACACCGTGGCCCGCATGATGGAGCGCAACGACTTTCATGACCGCTTCAAGGCCGGCACGCCGATCAGCGTGCACGAGTTCCTGTACCCGCTGATGCAGGGCTACGACTCGGTGGCGCTCAAGAGCGACCTGGAGCTGGGCGGCACCGACCAGAAATTCAACCTGCTGATGGGCCGCCACCTGCAGGCCGAATACGGTCAGGAGCCGCAGTGCATCCTGACCATGCCGCTGCTCGAAGGGCTGGATGGCGTGGACAAGATGTCCAAGTCCAAGAACAACTACATCGGCATTGCCGAAGAGCCCAACACCATGTTCGCCAAGGTGCTGAGCATCTCCGATACGCTGATGTGGCGCTGGTACACCCTGCTGTCCTTCAAGTCGATGACCGAGATTGAGGCGCTCAAAAAGGAAGTCGAGGGCGGCCGCAACCCGAAAGATGCCAAGGTCATGCTGGCCAAGGAAATCACGGCCCGTTTCCACAGCGCAGCGGCGGCCGATGCCGCCGAGCAGGATTTCATCAACCGCAGCAAAGGCGGTGTGCCTGACGACATCCCCGAGGTGTCGTTGTCAGGGGCACCCATGGGCATTGGTGCCTTGCTCAAGTCAGCTGGCCTGGCCGCTTCGGGCAGTGAAGCCGGACGTCTGATCGATGGTGGCGGCGTGCGCGTGGATTCGAGCGTGGTCAGTGACAAGGGGCTCAAACTCGAAGCGGGCACTTACGTGGTGCAGGTCGGTAAACGCAAATTTGCCAAAGTCACGCTGGCTTGATGGGCGTCATGTTCAGCGGCATTTCATCAGGATGGGGTAGGCTGGCCGCATGAACAATCTGGACTCCTGGATGACGCCCAAGCGCATGCTCTGGGCCTCGGTGGTGGTGGCGTTGGTCACCATCGCGCTCAAAACCCTGGCCTGGTGGCTGACCGATTCGGTCGGCCTGCTGTCGGATGCCATGGAGTCGCTGGTGAACCTCGCCAGTGCCATTTTTGGCCTGATGATGGTCACGGTGGCCGAAATGCCGCCTGACGAAGACCACCCCTATGGCCACCACAAAGCCGAATACTTTTCGTCGGGGTTTGAGGGCATTCTGATTTTGGTGGCTGCGCTGGGCATCATCTGGGCGGCCGGGCACCGGGTGTTTGATCCGCAGCCCATTGAAGAGGTGGGCCTCGGGCTGGCGTTGTCGGTGGGCAGTTCTGCCCTCAATGGCCTGTTGGCTTGGCTGATGTTCCGCGCCGCCAAACAGCACCGCTCGTTGGCGCTCGAAGCCGATGCCCGCCATCTGGTGACCGATGTATGGACCTCGGCGGGCGTGGTGCTGGGGATTGGCCTGGTGGGCGTGACCGGCTGGTTGTGGCTCGATGCGGTGGTGGCCATGGGCGTGGCGCTCAACATCCTCAAGGAAGGCGCCCACCTCGTCTGGGAGTCGTCGCAGGGCCTGATGGACGAGGCGGTTGAAGCCGAGGTGCAGGCTGAAATCCGGACCGTGCTGGACAGCTTTGCGCACAAGCGGGGCGAGGTGGAGATCGTTCGTTTTGACCATGTGAACACCCGCAAGGCTGGGCAGCGCCGCTTTGTGGACGTGCACATGCACATGCCTGCCAACTGGACGCTGGGGCGCGCTGCCGCCTTGCGCATGAGCGTGGAGCAGGCCCTGATGAGTGCTGTGCCCGGTTTGCGCGCCACCATTCAGCTCTTGCCCAACGATGTCGAGGCGCACTTTGACGACCCGAAAGACCTGAAATGATCGCCGTTTTGCAACGCGTGAGCGAAGCGAGTGTGCGGGTCGATGGCGAAGTCATTGGCCAGATTGGGGCCGGCCTGCTGGTGCTGCTGTGCGCCGAAAAGGGCGACACCGACATGGTGGCCGACAAGATGCTGGCCAAAATGTTGAAGCTGCGCATCTTCAGCGACGACGCGGGCAAGATGAACCTGAGCGTGCAGGATGTGGGCGGTGGCCTGTTGGTCGTGAGCCAATTTACCCTGGCCGCCGATGTGGCGGGCGGCAACCGCCCGAGCTTCACCCAAGCGGCTGCCCCTGACGAAGGACGGCGCTTGTACGAGCACTTTGTGGCCCAGGCCCAAAAAGCCTACCCGGTGGTGCAAACCGGCCGCTTCGCCGCCGACATGAAAGTGGCGCTGGTCAACGACGGGCCCATCACCATCCCGATGCGCATGACGGCTTGAGTGGTGCTAGGTTCGCCCATGTCGGGGCTAAAGCCCGCGACCTACAAGGAGGGTGCGCCATGGACAGCAGGGTGCAGCTTCAGTTTCGACCATCGCCCCTATCCCCGCCCCCGATAATCAGGGCATGACTGCAAAATCCCAAGACGCGACACCGGCTCGCTTTGACCAGCTCTCGCTGGCCCCCGCCACGCTCCACAACCTCGAACAACTGGGCTATGCCCAGATGACCCCCATCCAGGCGGCCAGTTTGCCGCTCACGCTGGCCGGGCAAGACCTGATCGCTCAGGCCAGTACCGGCAGTGGCAAGACCGCCGCCTTTGGCCTGCCGCTGGTGGAGCGCTTGCACACCGCAGGCTCGCCCAGCGCGCCGGTGCAGGCTGTGGTGCTGTGTCCCACGCGCGAGCTGGCCGACCAGGTCACGCAAGAGATTCGCCGACTGGCCCGTGCCCGTCAAAATGTGAAAGTCGTCACCCTGTGCGGTGGCGTGGCCCTGCGCGGCCAGACGGTGAGTCTGGAGCACGGTGCCGATGTGGTCGTGGGCACACCCGGGCGCATCCTGGACCACCTGGAGCGCGGCTCACTGAGCCTGGCTGAGGTGCGCACGCTGGTGCTGGACGAAGCCGACCGGATGCTGGACATGGGCTTTTTTGACGACATTGCCAAGGTGGTGCGCCAGTGCGCCAAAGACCGTCAGACCCTGCTGTTTTCGGCGACTTACCCCGAAGGCATCGCCAAACTGGCCGCGCAGTTCATGCGTTCGCCCCAAACCGTCAAGGTCGAGGCGCAGCACAGCGCACACAAGATCCGTCAGGTGTTTTACGAGGTGAACGACACCCAGCGCTTGGATGTGGTGCCGCAACTGCTGGCGCATTTCAGGCCCGAGCGCACCTTGGCCTTTTGCAACACCAAACAGCAATGCCGCGATCTGGTGGCGGTCTTGCAGGCCCAGGGCTACAGTGCGCTGGCGCTGTTTGGCGAGCTGGAGCAGCGTGAACGCGACCAGGTGCTGGTGCAGTTTGCCAACCGCAGCTGCTCGGTGCTGGTGGCTACCGATGTGGCCTCTCGCGGGTTGGATGTGCAGGGGCTCGAAGCCGTGATCAACGTGGACGTGACGCCCGACCCGGAAATCCACATCCACCGCATTGGCCGCACAGGCCGGGGCGACGCCGAAGGCTTGGCGATCACGCTGGCCAGCATGGACGAGATGGGCGCGGTCGGCAAGATCGAGGTGATGCAAGGTCGCGAATCAAAGTGGGAGCCGCTCTCAGGCCTGACGCCTGCTGCAGGCGGGCCGCTGCGGCCCCCCATGCGCACCTTGCAAATCGTGGGCGGTCGCAAGGAAAAAATCCGCGCCGGTGATGTGATGGGCGCGTTGGCGGGCGAGTGCGGCCTGACCCGCGAGCAGGTCGGCAAGATCAATGTGAACGAGTTTTCGACCTATGTGGCGGTTCAGGCTGACCTGGCCAAAAAGGTCGAAGTGCAGCTCGCACGCGGCAAGATCAAGGGAAAAACCGTGAAGGTGCGTTTGATCTGAGGGGTGTGCGTTTGGCGTCCAGTGGTTTGGCAGAGGCGCTGTTTATTTGTAGGTCGGTGGCTTCAGCCCCGACATGATGGGCTTCGGCGCATGCTGCATGTCGGGGCTGAAGCCACCGACCTACGGGGACTCAGGTGTCCCGCAAGTTTGAAACGAACACCACGGCCTTCCCATTCAAGGCCTCACCAGCGTCAAACTAACGATAAGGGTTCTGGATCCCCAACTCGGCCAGGATATCGATTTCGTAGGCCTCCATCTCCTCAGCATCCGCCTCGCTGGTCTCGTGGTCCCAGCCCTGCGCGTGCAAAGTGCCGTGCACCAGCAAATGCGCGTAGTGCGCCGCCAGCGTCTTGCCTTGCTCTTTGGCTTCGCGGGCCACCACCGGAGCACACAGCACCAGATCGGCCATCACCACGGGCTCTTGCGCATAGTCAAAGGTCAGCACATTGGTGGCGTAGTCTTTTTTGCGGTAGCTCTTGTTGAGCTCGCGGCCTTCTTCTTCGCCCACGATGCGCACGGTGATTTCGGCATCGTCGGCCAAGGCGTGGCGGATGGCGCGGGTCACCGCGTGGCGGGGCAGGGCGGCGCGGTGGCGGGCCGCGTAGGGGATGTCACCAAATTGCAGGGACAGCTGGAGTTTTTGCAAAGGCATGGGCGGTACAGGGTTGGAGGTGAAAAGGTCTGAGCGCCGGTGGCCCCGGCGCTGCACAGGCGGCTCAGTCGTCGGTGGGCAAAGGCTTGCGCCGAGTGCTGATGCCCGTCCGCATGGGGGCGCTGCCCTGCGCCTCGTAGGCATCCACAATGCGGGCCACCAGCGGGTGGCGCACCACATCGGCGCTGGAAAAGCGCGTGAAGGCAATGCCCTTGACGCGTTTCAGAACCCGCTCGGCGTCGATCAGGCCGCTCAGTTGCCCCTTGGGCAAATCGATCTGGCTGACATCGCCGGTGACCACCGCCTTGGCCCCAAAGCCAATGCGGGTCAGGAACATCTTCATTTGTTCGGTCGTGGTGTTTTGCGCTTCGTCCAGGATCACAAAGGCGTTGTTGAGCGTGCGCCCGCGCATGAAGGCCAGCGGGGCGATCTCGATGGCGTTGCGCTCAAAAGCCTTTTGCACCTTGTCGTAACCCATCAGGTCGTACAGCGCGTCGTAGAGCGGTCGCAAATACGGATCGACCTTTTGCGACAGATCGCCGGGCAAAAAGCCCAGCCGTTCTCCGGCCTCGACCGCCGGGCGCGTCAGCACGATGCGCTGCACGCTGGCGCGCTCCAGCGCATCCACGGCGCTGGCCACGGCCAGATAGGTCTTGCCCGTGCCAGCCGGGCCAATGCCAAAGCTGATGTCGTGCGTGGCGATGCTTTCCAGATAAGCCGCCTGCACCGGCGTGCGGGCCTTCAGGTCGGCGCGGCGGGTTTGCAGGGCGGGCAGGTCAGCTTCGTCGCCCGCGCTGTCGCCCACCAGCATGAGCTGCACCATGTCGGGCGAGATCGGGCGGTCGGCCCGTTCGTACATTGCCTGCAAAATTTCCATGGCCTGCATGGCCACCGCTTTGGGGCCATCCACCTTGAACTGCTCGTGGCGGTGCGCAATGCTCACCTGCAAACCCGCTTCGATGGTGCGCAGGTGCGCGTCCATGGGGCCGCACAGGTGCGACAGCCGGGTGTTGTTGTGCGGGATGAAAGTGTGTCTGACGATCAAGTGGATAATCCTGTCCGATGGGGTTTCGCTGGGTGCTTTGCAGGCCGAGAAACCCTGATTTTCTCCCAGATCCCTGCACCCAAAGGCCCCCCGTTCCATGATTGGCAAACTCACCGGCATCCTGAGCGATAAAAACCCACCCGAGGTGATCGTGGACTGCCACGGTGTGGGCTACGAGGTCAACGTGCCGATGAGCACCTTTTACAACTTGCCTGCGACTGGTGAGAAAGTCAGTCTGGTCACGCACTTTGTGGTGCGCGAAGACGCGCAAATCCTCTACGGCTTTGCCACGCTGGCCGAGCGCGAAGCCTTTCGCCAGCTCATCAAAATCTCCGGCGTCGGCCCCCGCACCGCCTTGAGCGTGCTGTCCGGCATGAGCGTGGCCGATCTGGTGCAGGCCATCACCACGCAGGAAGTCGGCCGTCTGGTCAAGGTGCCGGGCATCGGCAAGAAAACCGCCGAGCGCCTGTTGCTTGAACTCAAAGGCAAGCTGGGCGGCGACATCGGCGGCTTGTTTGCCGTGAACACCAGCGATGCCCAAAGCGACATCCAGCAAGCCTTGCTGGCGCTGGGTTACAGCGACAAAGAAGCCGCGGCCGCACTCAAGAGCCTGCCTGCCGACGTGGGCGTGAGCGAGGGCATCAAGCTGGCGCTCAAAGCCCTGAACAAATGAAGGCGAACTGAGCCATGAGCATCCGCACCGACGATTTCGCGCCACCACCCGAACCCCGGGTCATTTCGGCGGCTCCTGTGTCCCATCAAGAGGAAGCGATTGAGCGCGCCCTGCGCCCCAAGCTGCTCGACGAGTACGTGGGCCAGACCAAGGTGCGAGAGCAGCTGGAGATCTTCATCAGCGCGGCTAAAAAGCGTGAAGAGCCGCTGGACCATGTGCTGCTGTTTGGCCCACCCGGTTTGGGCAAAACCACGCTGAGCCACATCATTGCCGCCGAGCTGGGCGTGAACCTGCGCCAGACCAGCGGCCCGGTGTTGGAAAAACCCAAGGACCTGGCGGCACTGCTCACCAATCTGGAGCGCAACGATGTGCTCTTCATCGACGAGATCCACCGCCTCTCGCCCGTGGTCG
>JACCEE012406847.1_pt1 | contig 11103 bp, 9 predicted proteins | sample 7449931 | NCBI WGS metagenome assembly JACCEE01 (sample SAMN15323457, study PRJNA562643) | freshwater metagenome | isolation source: river surface water | place: USA:Blue River Watershed | collected 2017-08-19 | reverse complement strand
TTTGCTGCAAAGCAGCAGTCGGAGATATCGCAGCAGCACTTGCTAAAAGGAACTGAGACATATAATTTGGGTGGAATCTCAAACGCAGAGTATTTGGAGTTAAAGGCTCAGTATTCTCGGAATATTGCCGATGAAGTTTCGTATAGGAATCAATACGAGCAAAACAAGATTGAGTTAGCGCAGTATCTGGATGTTGATAGTGTGCTAACTTTTGATGTTGCAACACCTTTATTTTTAGATAGCATTTCTACTCTTGAATTGCCTGCCATTGATAGCGTTCTTACTAATTCACGAAATCAATTTCCTGAGATGAAAGTTGTCGATAAAACAGTTCGTGTTAGGGAGATGAGTTACTATGCTGCACTAGGGCGAATTACACCTCGTTTTTATGCAGGCTATAATTACTCTACGTGGATTGCCGATAATGCATATAATCAAGAGACTAGTAAGTTTTATCCGGATTATTCGTACCGTAGTCAAATGGATAACAACCTAAAGAATATTATCTATGTAGGGGTCTCCATTCCAATTCTTAATAAGTTTACGGCTCAAACAGCATTGGCTAAGAGTAAGATTAACCTAAAGAATGCAAAGTTTTCCTACGAACAGACGGATAATGCAGTTACTAAAGAATTGATGAACAGCTATCTTGAGACTAATGGAGCTTGGAGCAACTATCAGGCGGCAAAGGAGAAGTTCGATGCTACTTCTGCCGCTTGGGATGCAGCAAAGGAGAAATTCGAACTTGGCGGTGTAAGCTCAATTGACTTAGGTATTGCCCGGAAAAATCAGTTTGAGGCAGAGACCAATTTGATCAACTCTAAGTATAATTTTGTTTTGCGAAAAAAGATACTGGATTACTATATGGGGATACCCTTATCGCTATAGTCGTATTCGATAAAAATGGCCATCTAAATCTAGATGGCCATTTTTTATATTGTTTACGCCGATTATAGTTGCTTTTCGAAGCAAGCGTATATGTTTAAATCTTTCGAAAGTGATACTTCCCCAACTCTGGAGAACCCACAGTTTTCGAAGAAACGGACTGTGTTTTCATTGCCTGCAAAGGTGTCTAACCGAATTGATTTGTATCCCTCTTTTTTTGCGAACTCCTCAGCAAATGTCATAAGTATTTTTGCAAACCCTCGATTCTGGAATAAAGGGATAATTGCTAGCCTGTTAACGATTAATGCATGGCTGTCGCTTTTCCAACTTAGTTGATTGTATGATGGGTCTTGTATATCGTTAAGTGTGATAATCCCAATTGTCCCCCCATTTTGTTTAAGCAGGTATAGGCTCCCGTTTTTCAGATCCTCGCTAACGGTGAGGTGTGAAGGGTAAGCGCTGTTCCAATGAGAGAATCCTTTTGAAATAAGGTCGTTTGCACATTGGCGCAACAAGAACATTATTTCAATTAAATTCTCTTTATCTGCTTTAACTATTTCGGGTTTCATTACCAAAACGATACAGTTTGTTGAGTCAAAAGTATAAAAATCTTCTTCATTGTAAAGCTCTTTTTCCTGTTATCGAGAATTTGTAATCACTAATTTAATTTTTTATGACAAAACTCCTTTGTTCTATTAGCGTTGTATCTCATTTGCCTTTCACCTTCGAAGCGTGATTTTTGTGAATTTGTGATAGTCTAAAATACTATATTATTTTGAACGTTATAACTTGGATTGTTGTAGCTTTGTGCTTTAGTTGCCTTTCAATGTTTATTCGTGGGGTCAACTCGTTCTCTTTATTTTTAATTTGGTTGAAAACAATTGTTGCGAAAATGAGATTTTTATTTGGCGTCATTGCGTTACTTGCTGTTCTATTTTCATCCTGTCAGAAAGATGAAATAAGCCATTCTTCCGGTGATAGACTGATGTTTTCGCGCGATACAGTTTTGTTTGATACTGTTTTTACCTCAGTAGGAAGTGCAACGACCCGATTCAAGGTTTACAATAACGGGAGCCATCGGATACGTATTGCTGATATTGCTTTGGCTGGAGCCTCTTCATCGCCCTATCGAATAAATATTGATGGAGAACCTGGTCCTCGCGTTACAAACGTGGAAATTGCTGCAGGCGATTCAATATATGTTTTTGTTGATGTAAATGTCGACCCTCAAGGGAGTGATTCTCCATTGTCCATTGAAGATTCTATTGTTTTTAGCCTTAATGGTAATCGCCAGTCGGTTAAGTTGCTCTCGTGGGGGCAAGATGTTGTGCTGTTAAATAAGGCCGAGATACATACCCAAACATTTACGGCAAATAAACCCTACTTGATTTACGGATATGCTTATGTACCTAAGGGGGAGATACTTTCTGTTGAGCCTGGAGCGAGATTTTACTTTCATAACAGTGCTCGATTCTATGTTGAAGGATCGCTTTCTGCAAATGGAACCCAAGAGAACCCAATTAGTTTCGAGGGTGACCGCCTTGAAGAATTTTATAAAACAAAGGCAGGACAATGGGGTGGCATTTATTTTATGCCCGGAAGTTCCGGAAACATACTGAATTGGACTGTGGTGAAAAATGCAATAACTGGAGTTCAGGTGGATACCTTTAAGGTGGCAAATACGCCTACTCTCACCATATTGAACAGTCGTGTTGAAAACATGTCGGCTGTAGGTTTACTTGCCCGGGGTGCCATTGTGAGGGCCGCAAACTCTCTTTTTGCCAACTGTGGACAGGCTACAGTAGCATTGGTGTATGGGGGCGATTATGAGTTTATTCATTGTACTTTGGCAAATTACTGGGGTAATTACTACTCTCGTAAGTATCCTCAACTCTGGCTGAACAATTATTATATAACTACTATTGCCGGGGCAACTACCATGGTTGCTCGGGACTTGGAACGAGCCGATTTTAAGAATTGTATTGTTTATGGCAGTATGTCGAATGAGGTTTGGGTTGATACTTCCTACTCTGGTGTTGCTTCGCCTGCTCAGATGAAGTTTACGTTTGAGAACTCTGTTGTGAGAATTTCGAATAGCACACCTCTTGCTGCTCATCGCTTTATAAATGTGACACAGGACGATCCTGAGTTTATTGATGTCCGGAAGTTCTCTTATCTGCTCGATACACTTTCCCCTGCAAAAGATTTAGGTAGAGTTGATTATGGTGCGTTGTTCCCTGTCGATTTGAAGGGCGATTCAAGGGTTTTGGATAACCTTCCGGACGCCGGTGCTTATGAGCGTGTCGAAAAGAAGATTCGACGTTAATAGTTGATGGTTTAGGATAGGTAGGCTGATTACTTAAATTTGCTCTGCCATGAGGTATATTCTGATTGCTGCAATCTCTGTTTTGTGTGGGTCCTCTCTTTTTGCTCAGGACTCCTCACGAGTAGATTTTATGTGGTATAACGTCGAAAATCTGTTTGATCCATTTCACGATACGCTTAAGTTAGACTTGGAGTTCACTATGGAGGGTGCACGTCATTGGACGTGGAAAAAAATGGAGAAGAAGATCGATGGTATTTGCAAAGTCATCGTAGCTTCGGGGAAGTTTGAACCTCCAATGATTGTTGGCTTGTGTGAGGTGGAAAATGGATTAGTTCTAGGCCAGCTGGTTTATAAATCGCCCCTTTCAAAATTTGAATACCGAATTGTGCATGCTGAATCACCTGATTTCAGGGGAATTGATGTCGCGCTATTGTATCGCAGTAAACGACTCTGGTTAAAGAGCTCTCGATTCATACGGTCATACGAATTCGACGAACATCCCTCAAGGGATATACTATACGCTAAGTTTCTTGTAGATGGAACCGATAGCCTGCACGTTTTCTTAAATCATTGGCCCTCAAAATTTGGTGGTGAATTTGAAACCGAACAGGCGAGGTATTACGCTGCCACAGTATTGTCTTTGGCAGTGGACTCTGTGTTAGCACGCGATAGCATGGCCAATATTGTTGTGATGGGCGATTTTAATGATGAACCATCAAATAAAGAGGTAAAGCGAATATTAAAATCGAGAAGCCATCTTGAACCAATGAATCCCGGCAATAACTTGGTGAACCTCTCTTCTCTTCTCTATGCAAATGGAATGGGTTCACATAAGTTTCAGGGTCGTTGGGCTGTAATTGATCAGGTGATGGTTTCGGAGGCATTGCTTAGTGAATACAATGCACTCCAAGTTTCACTTAATTCCTGTAAAGTGTTTGCTCCACCTTTCTTGCTGGAACCCGACGATAGCTATACCGGTTTACGTCCGTTTCGGACCTTCATCGGGTTTAAATACCATGGCGGGTTTAGCGATCACCTTCCGGTTCTGTTCTCGCTGAAGAGGCAATACTAAATCCCGAACTAAAATCGTGCTTTGGTTCTAAATTAAATGCTTTGGCTTTCTCTAGCATAAGTGCATACGCCTGTTCGTAGTTGTTTGGAATAATCCCGTCGAGAATGGCATCCTTGATGTTGTTCTTGATCTCGCCAATTGCACGACATGGACCAACCTCAAATACGGCCATAATTACTTCGCCGGTAATGGGGGGTTGGAAGTTTCGAACGGCATCTTTTTCCTCTATCTCTTTTAGTTTTTCTCTTACAAGAGCAAAATTCTCTAGGTGACGCTTAACTGTCACCTCGTTTTTCGATGTAATGTCTGCTTCGCAAAGCATCATTAAGTCTTCAATATCCTCTCCTGCATCAAAGAGCAAGCGCCGAACGGCCGAATCGGTTACTTCATCCTTAGAAAGAACAATTGGGCGAAGGTGGAGTTGAACCAACTTCTGCACATACTTCATCTTTTCGTTAAGAGGGAGCTTCAGCTCACGGAATATTCCGGGAACCATCTTTGCACCAACATACTCGTGTGCATGGAATGTCCAACCTTGTTTTTCGTTGTATGACTTTGTGGCAGGTTTTGCGATGTCATGCAGAAGTGCTGCCCACAGTAACCATAGCTTATCTGTGTTGGCTCTTAAGTTTTCCAACACTTTCATCGTATGCGAAAAGTTCTCCTTATGGCCTCGTCCTTCCTTGGTTTCTACTCCTTTGAGTTTTTCTAAGGCAGGAAAAATATAGGTTAAGAGGCCTGTCTTGTCGAATAGAATGAAACCCAACGAAGGCCGAGGAGATACAATTATTTTGTTCAGTTCATCGGCAATTCGCTCTTTCGAAACAATCGTGATTCTATCCTTCATGCTGGTTATTGCCTGAAGTGCCGAATCCTCTATTCTGAAACCAAGTTGCGTTGCAAACCGAATGGCCCTTATCATTCGAAGCGGATCGTCCGAAAAGGTGGTTTCCGGATCGAGGGGTGTTCTAATTATTTTGTTCTTTAAATCTTCAATACCTCCAAATGGATCAATTAGTTGCCCATAATTGGCTTTGTTTAGGCTTATAGCAAGTGCGTTTATGGTAAAGTCGCGCCTGTTTTGATCATCTTCAAGCGTTCCATTCTCCACAATTGGTTTGCGCGAATCTCTTCGGTATGACTCCTTGCGGGCTCCAACAAACTCAATTTCCATATCGCCAAACCGAAGCATGGCAGTTCCAAAGTTCTTAAATACAGATACGTTGGTGATTCCTGCTTTGGCTGCAACTCGTTCGGCCATCTCAATTCCACTTCCTTGAACTACTATATCGATATCCTTTGATGGTCGTTCAAGTAGGCAGTCTCTTACAAAACCGCCAATGACATATGCAGGCAGATTTTTCTCCTCAGATACTTGGGCAACTATTTTAAAAATGGGATTTGTCAGATGTTGATTCATTGTTATTAATTCTATTCGTTGGCTGTTGCTGATTCTACATGATAGTTTAAACACCGATTGTATGCATAGCCATATACGAATTGACATATGACAAATTGTTGCATCGTGCGACAAAATTACAAACATTTTCTCCGTAAAATGGTTTATTCCCTTAAATTCATATTTGGAATGAATTTTGTATGAATGTATGTAGAAATATAAATAACAAAATAAGTAAAACTTAAAAATGAATGGTATGTTGGAGCATTTGACTGTAGAGACATTTAAAACAAAGGTTTTTAACTACGAAACTAACGCTGAGTGGAAGTTTGAAGGTAAACGTCCGGCGTTGATCGATTTTTATGCCAACTGGTGCGGACCATGTAAGGTTGTGGCTCCAATTCTTGAAGAGTTGGCTAAAGAGTATGATGGCAAGATTGATATCTATAAGGTTGATACCGAAGATCAGCAAGAGTTGGCATCGGTGTTTGGAATCAGATCTATTCCTTCTTTGCTGTTTGTTCCTGTAGAAGGTCAACCTCAAATGGCGCAAGGAGCATTGCCTAAGGATAGCCTTAAGCAAGCTTTCAAAGAGGTGTTAAGTGTAGAATAAATTGTCTTGTAACGATGACGAAAGGCCGGATGTTTCCGGCTTTTTTGTTATTGTTAATTTACCGTATCCTTTTACCCGTAATGATGTTGAGGTGCCTTTTCGTATTCCTTGACGATTCTATTTGTTTGTTCCAATATTTTTAGTTTACCTTTGCAGCGTCTTTTAGGGGTGCCTTAATAATTCGGGCTGAGATCATACCCTTTATACCTGATCCGGGTAATGCCGGCGTAGGGAAAAAAAGAGTGCTTACTTGTTTATTTACACCCTATCAAGACAAAATTAACTTCTCGCTATGGCCTTTGCCGGCTTGTGCCATGGTGTGCTGTTGATGCTATGATTGATATAAATCATTGGCTGTTTTGCGTTGAATAGTTTTCGCGCAGATGGCTGAGCAATACCAATTGTGTATTGCTTAAACAAGTAACATAAAATATGAAAAAGTTCTTTAGTGCTGTTTTTATAGCGTTTATTAGCATCTCCGCTTTTGCTACCGGTAGTGTTACTGCCGGATGGCGATTGTCTGGGAGAGTTGTCGATGAAAACAACAATCCGTTAGTTGGTGCCTCGGTTCAATTGGTGCACACATTCAAGGGATCGTTTACCAACGAGGATGGTTACTATCAAATAAAAGGGCTTAAGGCTGGAGCCTATTCATTACAAGTTAGCTTTGTTGGGTATGCCGATTATCAAGTGGATATTCAAGTAAATACCGATGTTGTTCATGATATTAAACTTTCGCCAACATCAGTAATGGGTGAGGAGATAGTAGTAAGTGCCATTCGTGCAAATGCTAAAACTCCGATGACAACCAGCACTATTTCAAAAGCAAAGTTGAAGGAGGAAAATGGTGCCGTTGATCTGCCGCTTATTCTTGGAAGTATGCCTTCGGTGGTTTCTACGTCCGAAAGTGGCGGTGGTATTGGAAATACGGCCTTCAGGATTCGTGGCGTTGACCCTTCTCGAATAAACGTTACGTTGAATGGAATTCCGCTCAACGATGCAGAGTCTCAAACTGTATTTTGGGTTGATTTACCAGACTTAGCAAGCAGTATTAGTTCGCTGCAAGTTCAGCGTGGAGTTGGTTCTTCAACTAATGGTGCCGGTGCGTTTGGCGGGACAGTGAGCATTCAAACCCATACTGCTTCTCCGGAACCATATGGGAATATTGATGTGACATATGGCTCATTTAATACGCAGAAGTTTAACGTTGCAACCGGCTCTGGCTTGGTGCATAACAAGTTTTCGTTTGATGTAAGGTATTCAAAGTTACTATCTGACGGTTATGTTGACCATAGTGGTTCTGATCACACATCGTTGCAGCTTTCGGGTGCTTGGCTAACTGAGAAAAGCGTTCTCCGTGCTAACTTTATTATGGGAGAGGAGCATACCGACATCAGCTGGAATGGAGTTCCATCTTATATGCTGAATATAGATAGAAAGTTTAATCCATCGGGTTTGTATACCGATGCCAATGGTTTGTCGCATCGCTACAACAAGGAGCAGGATAACTATTTTCAGAATCACTATCAACTTATTTATTCGTTGCAGGTGGCTCCCAACCTTAAGTTTAACGCTGCTGCGCACCTAACTGTAGGTCGGGGTTACTATGAGGAGTTTAAGGATGATGCCAAATACTCAAAGTATGGTTTAGGAACCCAACTTGTAGGCGGTAGCGTTCAAAAGAAATCAGATTTTATAACACAGAAATGGCTTAATAATCAGTTTTATGGTGCTACCTATTCGTTCAACTATAAGCCTGGTGTTTTTGAGGTTGTATTGGGCGGTGGCGCAAATCGTTATGATGGCGATCACTTTGGAAGGCTTAAATGGGTTGAGAGGAATGAGAATATTCCTAACAACTACGAATGGTATTTCAATAATAGCATAAAGGATGATTTTAATTCTTTCATGAAAGTTCAAGTGTATGCTACAGATAATCTCTCGTTTTATGGAGATTTACAGTATCGTTATATTTACTATAAAATGAAGGGGCCAGATAGCGATATAGCAGAACTCTGGCAGACAACCCGATGGGACTTCTGGAATCCGAAAGTTGGCATCTCATATAGTCTGGATGGATTAAATGCTTACGCTTCTGTTGCTGTTGCAAATAGGGAGCCTGCAAGGAGCGACCTTAAAGATGCATCAAAGAGTGGAGGTGGAGTTAAGCCAAAGTCGGAGAAGCTGGTCGATTATGAAATGGGCGTTGGATATACATCAAAAGTAGTTACTGTTCATTCCACTCTGTTCTACATGGATTACAAGGATCAACTTGTGAATACAGGTAAGTTAAACGATGTTGGCTATCCGTTGATGACTAATGTTGCTAGTAGCTATCGCACAGGTTTAGAGTTTGATGCAGCATTTAGCCCCTATTCTTGGGTAAATATTTCAGGGAACATATCGCTAAGCCGAAACAAAATAAATGATTTTGTTGAATATGTCGATTTGGTAGATAATCCATCAGATTGGAATGCAATGCCACAAGTTGTAAATCGTTTGGGAAAAACTAATATTTCTTTTTCTCCTGAAGTTGTTGCCGGTGGAGCGGTAATGGTGCAACCAACCAAAAGCATTCGTTTTACCTTTATGGGTAAGCATGTGGGCAAACAATATATCGATAATACTTCCAGTAACTTGCGTAAAGTCAATGGTTATAAGGTTTTTGACTCAAGGCTGGAGTATCGTTTTGGGCTTGATAAATCTACAGTGACCATAATGTTTATGGCAAATAATGTTTTCAATGCTAAATATATTGTAAACGGTTGGGTATATCGTTCTCAATTTGCCGATGGAAGTGCCGATTACATTGAGGATGGTTACTTTCCTCAAGCCGGACGTAACTATGCTTTGCGTCTGTCCGTGAATTTCTAATTATTTCAAATTGCTATATTGGCGTAGAACTTTGCATTATGGAGCAGCTTATACAATGGGCGATTGACCATGTTTGGGAGATAATAGGAACGGTTTCAGGGCTTATTTATCTTTATCTTGAAGTTAAAGAGGTTGTGTGGCTGTGGCCTGTTGGGATTATAACTTCTGGTATGTATGTGGTTGTTTTTTATGATTCAAAGTTTTATGCCGATATGGTTCTTAGTATTTACTATGTTATAATTAGCATTTATGGTTGGTACATGTGGCTGTATGGCAACTCAAATTCCAAGGTCGACAAGGAGTTAGCGCCGCTTCGTATATCTGTAACTCCATCTCATTTGTGGAAATATCTTTTTGGAGCATTCCTTGCTATGTTTCTTCTCATGGTGTGGGTTCTGAAAAGTTTTACTGACTCGCCGGTGCCAATAGGAGATGCCTTTGTAACCGCATTAAGTATTGTTGCTACATGGATGTTGGCTCGAAAATATATAGAGATGTGGTGGCTGTGGGTGTTAGTAAATGCTGTATCTCTTTGCCTTTTCGTATGGAAAGGTTTATATCCTACATCAATACTGTTTTTGTTTTATACTTCAATGGCTGTTGTTGGCTACTATCATTGGAAGCGACGAATGAATCGTGTAGTTCAAAACACAGTTGTGTAGTTCTTCTTATCTTTGTTCTTTTTGTAGAAAATGTTGCTAGATAAAGAATTTGATGCAGTAATACTTGCCAATGGCAAGTATCCTGAGCACGAGATACCGGTAAGGCTTTTACGCAATGCAAAGTACTTGCTCTGTTGCGATGGTGCTGTGGTGAAGCATTTAGGTAAGGGGCGTGTACCCGATGCCGTGGTTGGTGATTTAGATTCTCTACCAATGGAGGTGAAGTCGGTTTTTGCAAATAAGCTGCACCACTTCCCCGATCAGAATAGCAACGACTTAACGAAATCTATAAAGTTCTGTCAAGAGAGAGGGTTTAAATCGGTTGCGATAGTAGGCGCTACCGGGTTGCGCGAAGATCATACAATTGGCAATATAGCCCTTTTGGTCGGTTACGCTCAACAGGGTATGGACGTAGTAATGGTAACTGATACTGGTCTGTTTTTGCCAATGCTTACCTCTGGTATGGTTAGAAGCTTTGAAGGTCAACAGGTCTCGATCTTTTCGTTTTGCAGTGAAACGCGCATAACGACACATAACCTACAATATCCAATTGAAGACATGCCGCTTAATATGTGGTGGCAAGGTACGCTAAATGAGTCGTTGGGCGATTACTTTGGGCTCGAGTTTACTCCTGGTCCGCTGGCTGTATACTTGCTATTTAAGGATTGTAGGTAGCTTGTCCTTCTTTTAATTAGAAGATTTTTATTGCTAAAACGCGAAGACTGTCGGCGCCAATATTTCTGATCATGCGTGGTTCTGCAGCAGAGATTTCTATGCACATGTCCGGCTCTACTGTGATTTGTTCGTCGGGAGTTTCGATGATTCCGGCGCCTTCGAGAACATAAAAAACGACATCGAAGGGGTTAGAGTGCATTTCAATTACCTCTCCAAATTTTATATCTAGGTGGATAATCTCAGTTTTTGGACTTGTAAACATCTTGCGTCCGTCGACGTTGAAGCCAACTTTTTCTGCTCTTTCAATAAGCTTTACGTTCATGGCATGACTGGTTTTATGCAGTTGCTTCTTACTATTTGTAAAAAAATGCAATTATGGGTTGGTTAAATATATAAAAAAAAGGGGCAGTTGCCCCTTTTTACCCAAAACTAACCTAATCTAACTAACCCTAATCTTTATCTCTGAGCAACTAAGCTGTGAAAATCTTTTTTTGAAATGCTGTTGACTTTTGCCTCTAATTTATTTGCAACAAGTAGGGAGTGATCTAGTGTTCCTACACCCGATGTTTTTAATGTTGCCTTTGTTGCTTTGCCAGA
>JACCEE010497046.1_pt1 | contig 11105 bp, 9 predicted proteins | sample 7449931 | NCBI WGS metagenome assembly JACCEE01 (sample SAMN15323457, study PRJNA562643) | freshwater metagenome | isolation source: river surface water | place: USA:Blue River Watershed | collected 2017-08-19 | reverse complement strand
TTCCGTTACCCAACCACCGATAGATGTCAATCACTTTCATCAAGTTCATGTCGCTGACAACCCGGCTGAGTTTAGCGATGTTGAACTTGAGTGTCATTTCCACGATTGTGAAGCTTGGGATACTCGAAGGGATATCGACTGGAACGATGTGGATAGACTCATTGTCGCAAGACAGAGCTTGCTTGACGTTCCACCACAGCGTCTTTTGTATGTTCTCGAACTTGCTATACTTGGACGTCAGAGACGTCTTGTACTTGTACATGTCTTTGACGATGTTGTAGTTAAACACAGAGACAACATTCATGTCTGTGTTAGGGAACTCCAACAGGTCTACAGGTTTGAAAGTCTTGATGTTGGCGCGTTCCCACTTACGGATGTCAGCTGTGACAGTGCGAAGCTCAAGTGTCGATACATCTTCTTTGTGGGTAAGATCACTTAAAGTCTGGATAGGGATTCTCTTAGATCCAGGAGTGTCTTTAAAGTAATACAGGTCTTTTACCGGGAAGTGGGAAGGGTTCTGTTGGTCTAGATAGTGAAGAACCGCAAAGCGCGGAAGGGTGATGTCTTCTTGTTGCGTAACAGGCGGATTAAGCAGGTAAATCGGTGAACGCACTGCTTGCTTAAGCAAGAACTGATTGATCAAAAGCAACATATGCTTTCCTTTAAAAGAGGTTCACAACATAGATTTTCTAGTACTTTTGCACGCACATCCGCGATGATTTGACTGTCTCTTAAGGGAAAAAAGAAATGACCATTCTGTTTGGGACAGATTGGGGAAATTACCCCAATGCCTGCATCCATTACGAAACAAAGAATCAATCGTTCCTTCATCTTGCAGAAGTGTATCATGCCTTAGGCGTAAATAACTGCGCTTTCCATTTGGCTTTACTTCAGCCAGAACTCAAAGACGTTGATCCGTTCGATGAGAATTTGCCCATCGATGTGAAAGCCAGTATCCTCTACGAATGTAAACACAACTTCTGGTACTTCCTAAGAGAAGTGATCCGTGTTCCGGTGCCGGGTAGTTTGGTGCCAATTCACTTCCAAGCTAACCGAGCCAACGTGGCTTTATATTGGTTCTTCATGAACCACGTTATGGTCCTGATCGTGATCTTGCGTCAGACCGGTAAAACCACCATGCTGATGGTGTTGGTCGTTTACTTGCTTAACTTTGGGTCAACCAACGTCTTCATCAACCTTCTTACTAAGTCAGAAGGTCTGAAGGCAGAAACTCTCAAGAAAGTCAAAGACCTTTTTGACGAACTGCCAGAGTACCTTAACTTCTCTACAAAAAAAGACATCTTTAACAGTGATGAAGTCAAGATTGGTGCTTTTGACAACAAGTTCAAAGGCAACTTGTCCTCAGCGTCACCTAAGCAAGCTGAAAAGGTGGGTCGTGGTTTCACCTCACCTATCAACATCATCGACGAAGCGGCGTTCATTGAGAACATCGCCATCGCTATGGGCGCCATGCTGATGTCCGGTAACGCGGCTCGTACCGCAGCTGAACTCAACGGTAACCCTTACGGCACTATTCTTGCAACAACGGCGGGTGACACTGACGACCGAGACGGTGGTTACGTTTATAAAATCGCTAACGCGGCAACACTTCTTGACGAGAAGTTCTACGACGCGCCAGACCTTAAAACACTTCTGGATCTAATCTACACAAACTCTAACGCGTCTAAGAACGAAGCTAAAAGACCTATCGTCAACATCACGTTGAGCTATCGTCAACTTGGCTACGACGACGAATGGCTGCAAAAGAAACTCTCAGAAAACATTTCCACACCTGAGAACATCAAACGAGACATCTTCAACCAGTGGCTCTCTGGTTCTAGCGCTTCACCTATTCCTAAACAGTACATCGAGATCATGAAAGCCAACGTCGTTGAGTTGGCTCGCTCAGAGTTCTATGCTCCCTATAACTACCTGATCAAGTGGTATGTCTCTGAAGATGACCTTGTCTACAGAGTCAAGTCTGGTCACTCGTTCATCCTGGGTGTGGATACCTCCGATGGTGTTGGTCGAGACGACATCGCAATGACCATTCGTGACCACACCACAGGTCAGATCCTTGGAACAGCAACCTTCAACGAAATCAACCTGATCACGCTGGCTGACTTCTTTGTCTCGTTCCTGCTCAAGTATGAAAACAGCACGATGATCATGGAACGTCGCAGCTCAGCGGCAACAATCATCGACTACATTATCATCAAGCTACTCTCGCACGGCATCAACCCGTTTACGAGAATGTACAACACCATCTTCCAGAACAAGGAAGTCTATCAGAAGGAATTCGAAGAGATCATCCGAGCAAGACCTCACGATGAACACATCTTCACCAAGTACAAGAAGCACATCGGTTTCGTGACTTCCGGAACTGGCGTGACCTCTCGTTCTGAACTTTACAGCACCACCTTGATGAGCATGCTTCGCTATACGGCACACACCCTGTATGACGGAAGACTTGTCCAGCAAATCTCCTCTTTGGTGATTAAGAACAACCGTGTCGATCACCCTGAAGGCGGTAACGATGACATGGTCATTTCCAGTTTGCTCTCGCATTGGATGTTGACCATTGGTAAGAACCTGTCTCTGTACGGTATCGATGTACACACACTGCTGAAGTCTAACAAGGTCTACCTTGACGAGAAATATGCTTCAGACGACAAAGACTACGACGAAGAAGAAGCCAAAGAACAAGAAGCTTTGTTCAACGACTTGATCGAAGACTATAAGAAAGAGCGAAATCCTATTATCTCAAGACAGCTTGAGTTGCGTATCCGCAAGATCGCTAACGAGATGTCAACAACCACCAACGTAATCTCTGTTGAGGAGTTGTTTGCAAACATCAACCGAGACAGACGCATTTACCACAACCGCTAAATATAAGACAGACTAGGGTCTCCCCTAGTCTGTCTTAGTTATCGCTTACCTCTCTTCAATGTCTTTCAAGATGTTGTCCAGATAAATATCTATTAACAGCTTTGTTAGTACGTCGTAGTTGATTTTAAAGAGGTTAACCTTAACAACTACAACTACTTTGTTGTTGATGGTTTTATCCTCAGGAATCAACCCTTGTGGAATACCTAGCTCGATGATGTAGATGATGATAGAAGAATCCCTATCAGAGTTACGTCTGCTCTTTCGGCGGTCTTCTTTAAAATAGAAAGTAAAAACACCTCGATCGGTGTTAACGTTCACAGTGCAAAAAGTGTGTAGACGTTCATACGCGACCACGCTGGATCGGTTAAGAACAATCGTCTTCTGTATTAGTAGTCGATAAAATAACCTCAGAAGAGAATCCCAGATTCGTTTCAACATGACCTCACCTCACAGTCAGAGAAGAGACGCCTAATTTAAGATACCCGCTGATAGTTTCTTTGTAAAAGACTACTTCAACGTTAGCGAATTGCGGGACCTGGGTCGGGAATACAAAGTCCGAAGCATATTCAGAGATAGAGGCAAACACCGTTTGATTGAGGTAAACCACTTCAATGTGTGTTGGCTCTGGCGCTTCCAGTTCTGTCAGAGGGTTGAACAAAGGAAGTGTGCTCTTATAAAGTTTATTGACAAATTCGGTTTGCGTCGCAAAGCTGTTACCGACACGGATCTTTGTTCCGGTGGCCGGATCTCGTGTCGCACGAAGGTTCGTGCCAAAGTAAGGAACAGTCGTAGGAACCTGAGAGCCAACTTCCCAGATGTTGGTTGCGCTGGTATCGTTAGCCGGTGCGCGTAAGATGATATCTACGGTTTGTACATGCAAGAATGTGCTATAGATACCTGAGACCCGAGAGAGTTCAATCGCAAAGGTCAGGCGTTGTGTGATGCCGTAAGCCATCGGGTTAAACGACGGCGAGTTGGTGGCCAGCGTGACAAGGTTCGTGACGTCGAACAAGACGTTACGATCCAGGTTCATCAAGAAGGCTTTGTACTTATACCCGTTAACCGAGTCTACCCAGACAGGATAAACGAACAGCTTGACGTTGTAGCTGCGGTTAGGGTTACTCACAACCAGAGTGTAAGGTCTCGTGACGTAGACGTTGTCAGTGTCAACAGAGGCCAGTGCAGACTCAGTTGCGTCCATCCGATAGCTCAGCACCAGAGGAACACGGTGCCCAACAATGGTAGAGACAAATTGATCCAACCCAAACAGACGGAACTTGTCCCCGTCTACAGGGTACTCGATCTGACTGCCGTCGTTGTACTGAACCACACCAATCGGGTTGAACGAAGGAATCGGAAGGTTGACAGGATAATGAATCTCAGAGTTCTGAGTCGTGTCAATGAAGACGCTCTTCAAGAAGATCTGAGTGATGTACTTTTGCTCAGCGTAGGCTTGCGCGATATAGGTGGTCTCTTCCGCCACACACATGACCTTAGAGACGACCTTACCGTTGGTATCGAATACAACCACGCAACATGTTTCGCCGTCTTTGAGGTCGATGTTCGTGTTACAGGTAGGGATGCTCTTGATGGCGTAGTTGTCATGGCTGTTAAAGGCCACCACCTGAAGAGGGATGTCGTGACCAATAAAGTTACCGCTGTTGTCATAGCGCCGAGAGATGATTTTTGTCGGTTCGACAAACGTTCCCTGGTAAACACGCGCGTAACTGGCGGTTGACGAGTAAACTCGCAGCAGACCGTCTACCGCCAAGGTGTGCGGGGTGATGGATTTATCGAAGTAGATTCGATAGTTGTCATTGGTAGATGACGTGATGGTGTCAACAGAGACAGACTGTTTGACTTCAACAGGCTTGAGTTCTGGGATGAATGTGACGTTATCGAGACTCTGTACCACGTACATCAACCCGGTCTCCGGTTCAACGACATAATCGTTGACCTTAGGAATGTGCTTATTGTGCCCTTCCCCACCCATGTAGATATCATGAATACCCCAGATCGCCCATCGTGCGTCCGGAGCGTAGAGTGGGGTGTACCCATCTCCCCCGACAATTCCGATTGCTTCGTTAGCCATAGGAAACCTTTACAAGAGAAAAAATCAAAAAATGCCCTTTTAAACAGTGCAATTTATCACTCACACCGAGTACGCCCCGGTGTGAGTGATTTAGAAGTCAAAATAATCTTCAGAAGGCGTTTGAATTTGATTCTGCTCTGTGAGAGGTGTGGCCAGGTTATAGCGGATAAGAATGTTCATCCAATCCGTTTTAACCTCGTCCATACTGAGTTTAGAGATCAGCTCTTGGTTCTTACTGTTGAGGGCCTCAGATAGAAACCTCAACCCGTTAACGGGTAAGTTGCTGTTGAGCTGCTCATAACGAGAGAAGATATTTTGCATGTCACCACCCCCTCGTTCCATGAGGAGGTTATTGGTATGCAAAAGTGCGGGAACCATGAACAGTACTTGGTCTGTGCCGTCTTTGACAACACCCACTTTTGCCATGGGTGTACCGGCCACACTGACCCACTCCATCACCCAGTTATGATTCTGGGCATTGCCCATAAAGCAGGGTAAAAAGTAGTTTACAAAAATACTCTCAGGGATACGGTTGAATAACTGGTTATCCAGCAGCCCGCTGAAAACGATGTTTTTGCTTTCCTCCATTTGACCAAGGAGAGCTTTTCTAACTGAGTCTATTTGCGCGTCGATGGACATGTCGTCTCCCTTGTAGCTAAATGTCGGGTCCTCACAGATTTACTCACTGCTTTTAAATAAACAAAGCTGTACGCGCAACACAACCCGAAGGCTCCCCACTGGTTTGCCTCGACCGCGCTGTAAAGCCAGAACGGCTGAGCAGATAACCCGACAAAGGGAGCCCAGTATTTAGCAGTCTGTGACTCAGCGACCATTGACATGTACAGGGCAGCTAACCCCAGCGCAGCAAGGAGTATTTGACTGATGATTTTCAATGTCATAGATTTACCAGTAACGTTCGGGCGTCTCCGCGGTTATTGATTTCAACAATCCGCCTCAAGCCAGTCGAGTCAATTTGAGTGACCCTGCTGAGTTCGATTTTGGTGTTCGTTTCATCAACAACACTGGCGTAAATGAGAATCGCGTAACGACTATCTCCTAGATCCTTGGCTTCGGTCTCTACGTCAACCATCTGGAAGTAGCGACTCAGAAGGCTTTCTAAGTCTCTGGTCACCGCGCTGGCCATCCCGTCTGGGTCATTGATATATTTGTAGTATGTTTCTGGTAGATTGATCAGGTTGTTCTGATACGCCAGACTTTGCGCGGCATCAGTCAGAATGTAGTAGCTGACCAAGTTGTTGAGTATCTTTTTACTCTCAGTGATCCATCCTTGTTCGGACAGAGAGGGGATGACTTTAGTCATGCTACTTTCCTTTTATCGGTAAGGTGGGACAGTGAGTGACTGTGTCTGCATCATCTCAAAAAGCATTTTAGCAGAAGCGTGAAAACCAGACGCTTGGGCGTGTCCACCGCCACCAAAATGCATAGACAACTTAGAGCTGTCCACACCTTTGGCTGACCGGACAGAGAAACTGACGTCTTCAACAGACTGCAAAGAATAAGCAATGGCAATGTCATAGCCATCTTTGATGACACTATTGCACAAGTCAGACGCAATGTCTAGAGAACTATTGACAATTGCGCCCTTGTAGTCATTTCCGTGCAAGGTGATTTTCACAGGAAAAACACCGTGGCGTTTGGTCTTTTTAATTCGAGAGAGCACTTCTTTTTTCTGTAGCTCACCCAAATGCAAGATGAACTCAAAATTAGTCGTCGCGTAGTCTAAGACCTTTTGTATGTTCTCTTCATTGAGCAATCGGACGCCGTAGTGGAAAAGGTCTGTTTCCTTTTTCTTGAACTGCCACAGATCACGATCGCTGACTAACTCAATGAAATAAGGAACAGGCTCTTCTGGGTTAAAGTACCGATGAACCAACATTGCCCCGGAGTCTTTTTCAGAGAAAACAAGTTTGGTGTTCTCACTGGGGTGCATGGTGAGCCAACCTTCCTTAGTCTCACCTGTCAAGTACTTTTCACCGTAAGCCTTTGCGGAAGTTACATGGTGATCTAACGTTAAGATGGATTTGAACAACTTGCTGTAAACTTCCAGGTGTCCGACTGGAAAACTGTAGTCTACGATGAACAGATTGACGTCTTTATAGTTCTCAGGGCGCACGTCTTTGAGGGTATAGAGACTGTTACCTTTGGAGAACAACTCTTCAGAATACTCGGGGTTAAAAATATACTCCAGAGCTTTTTCAGGAGTGAGGTCTTGGATAGGTTTGTAGTTGACAGGAATGTATAGCGCTTCTTTACCAAACTTCTTGTAAAGTGTAGCTGCTGCAAAAAAACCATCTTGACAGTTGGAGTGGTAGAGAACAATTTTCATTTACTTCTTTCAAATGTAAGGAAAAAAAAAGAAAGACCACGTGTTAGGTGATCTTTCTTTAGGGCAATGTCACGTGATACCCAAAAGGGCTTTGAGTTGTGGCGATGCGTTTTGATTACGTTTGGTTAGATTCTTCTGAAGCCAAACGTAATTGGAACCAGTCGAGCCGACTTCTTTACGGAAAGGAGGCAGATCAAGTTTCTCTGTAGCCAGGAGCCGGTTGAGTTCGGCAACTTGTTCAGGTTTGAGGTTCATAGTGATTAGCGATTGATTTTGGGTGGCTCTTCTCCACTGCACGTGAAGTCGAATTTACAGGTATCCAAAAGGTGATCGATGAAGTCGTAGGTTGTCAGGATCTTGGTCTTTTCTCGATGATCCAATTCCCTGTCTCCAGGCATCAGATCGTCAATGTAGTGCTTGACCACAAACCCATCTTCGGTGTCAACAACAACGCCGTCCATCACGCGCCGATAGTTGTAATCCTGCTCACCTACTTCTTTACCAAAGACATTTTGGTATGAGTTGCTGTAGCCGTCGATGTTCTGCGAAAGGTACAGCTGACGCACCGCAGGGTGCGCCATGACCCATCGCTGCATCGTCAGGTTAGCGGTTTGTAACCCTTGGAAGGATGTGATGTCTACATAGTAGTTGTCCAGTGCTTGTAAGCCTTGGTTTTGGAGTTGGTTCAGCAAGCCGTATTGGGTCAGCTTGTCGTTGATGAAGTTATAGCTACTTGCAATGCTGTCGTGGATGCGTTGGCTGAAAGCATTGAAAGCTGGCTGGATCTGAGCCATTTGGTTGGCTAGATAATTGTTGAGGATGTGGGCCTTTGAACCGTAGAGGTACATGTCCAGGGAAGGCTCACTGAGATTAAGCACCATGCCCATGTTAAAGGTCCTGGAAGTTAGTGTCAAATTGTATATATGTCATCAAACTCATTTCTGTCGCAGTGAAAAAGAACAGTCAAGCGGCACAAAGACCGCTTGACCACATCAAGAAGAGAACCAGTTACTCAAGGTAGAGACCACTGTCTTAGGCAGCTTGATGTTGCTACTGAACTCATTAACGCCTGTCAAAGACAAGACGTTGTGGTGAGGTTCGAAGTTATCCAGATTACGGTACACCTTTTCGGTCAGAGCCAGTGTAAGGTTGAGCTCATCCATTGTCATTGTACACATTGCTGTGTTTTTATCGCTTCTATTTTAAGTTATAGAAGCTACTGGCTCGCTACACCAGCCGTCTCAAATGGTCCAGATTTGAGACTTCCGATAGTTTCCTACCGGGGGAGACTATATCTTCCTCTTTTCCCAAAGAGGCTTCCCGTTTCGGACTCGCTTGATGTCCTACGCTCTAAGAGCTAGTCGTTGAACGTTCTCCATATTAAAGGAGCTTCGCTGCTGATTGCCCAATCTCAATGATTTTCAAACCTTCACGTTTGAGTTTTCACTCTGCGTTGTGGTTCACTGAGCTCTAAGGGGTTTCCAGCAATTAGAGAAGTTTATAGAACTAGATAAGTTACTAACATTACCTAGTTCAATGACGGCAATGAGGTCTACCGTCATAGTCAGCGTTAAAAGCCGGCGCGATCAAGTAACTCATCGAGAACGTTGTGTCGTTGACGTTGGTCTTGATTTTGGTGATACGAACAGTTTGGATAGAGCCCCGATGAAGGGAAGGGTTGCGGTTAAGCATAGCGCGAACACCCCCGTCGGCAGCTGCGATGATCTCATGGAAGATTTCATCGAGAACAGGAGTGTAGATTCGGTTGTGGTACATCCAGAAATTGATAGCTTGCTTGTAGCTATAACCCCTGGCATAAAGCCGACTAAGGATATGCTCTCGAAAGAGTGAGCAAGACAGACTCCATGGAAGATGAAGCTCGTCGTATTGGTGTACTCCAGGAATGCTGGTGATCACCGCTCGCGCCGTGAAGTGGCTGCGGGTGGAGCTGATGTTCTGTCGGATCAGACCGGGTTTGCTAAAGAAGTTGTTCTTCATGTAAGCACTATAGAACTCAGAGAGCTCGATGATGCTTTTAGCAACCTTGGTTTGTTTAACCGCAGATGGCTTGGTGTACAAGTCGATACCGGTGACCCGACGGATCACGTTAATCGGATTGAGCAACGCTTTGTCAATGAACTTACCCAACTCGTTGCTGTCCATGGCGAACATGATCTTGTTGGGAAACGGCAGGAACCGGCTAAAGAGATATTGACGGTTCTCTGTCAAGAAGTTCATGAATTCTTGACGTTCAGAAATCTTCTCTTTGACAAACTCAGACTCCAGGATCTGGATGATCTTAAAGAAGTTCTGAATGAAACTGTTATAACCCTTCTTGATGTTGTTGGAGCTGAGCAAGAAGTCCAGCTTTTCCAGCAAAGGAAGGTTCTTCTTTTGTTGCTTACGATCGATCTGATAGTTAGGCAACATGATGTACTTGATCAACGGCACGTTGGGTTTGGTGATCTTGTACCGGTTAAGGAGGATCGCCATGATGATCGGTGAGATGAAGTACTCAACTTCTTTAGGGGCTTCCAGCCAGAGTAGGAAAGAGATGTTACCATCAGTCGTCGAAGTGACTGTGGTCTTGCAGATAGGACAGAAGTCACCTACATAGTACTCGCCTTTCAACTCCCCACCTTGACACGAAGGAATGATAGAGAGGTTGTCTTCTGAATAGTTCTTCATGATGTACTGATCAATGAGCTCTTTGTTCTCACTGTTAAATACATCGAGGTTATTGACAAGGATCTTGTCTGTGTTAAGCTTGCTGTAGAGCTCATCAAAGTTAATGAGCTTCAGGGTCATCGGCATGCGGGCTCCTTTGGGTTGTCACAAGCTATATATGTGTATTCACAGGCATTCCTGTGGCAGTAAAAAAGAACCTAGCCCTTGTGGTTAGGATCATTGAGAATGGTGTTGTCAACCTCCAGCAAAACATCCTGACCTCCTTTAGCTTTAAAGGCAACCTCACACAGGTTCTTGACCAAAATCTCGTACATCTGTTTGTAGTCAGGCGTTGCGTTATCTGAGCTATGTACACTCTCCCCCAATCCCTGTCTACGAAGCTTTGTGCTCTGGGTCAGCGTAAGCTGGTTCAAGGTGAGATCGCTTTCGGTGGGTTGTTGGTTTTGACCATGTTCAGGTGTAGGAGGGGTAGGGGTGCTCTGTCCGGGTACCTGAAAGGGCTCGCCGTTGACAATCTGGGCAGCTGTCTCAGCGAGCAACGTTAACCGATGTTCAATTTGCAAGTCTTTGACAAACATCTCGTGCAAGTGCTTAGCTTGCTGAATCTGAGACACAGCTGACTCGTGAGGAGGTTTATCTGGGTTGGCTTTATTTTGTACGTGACTGACCGCGTGAAGAAATACCTCTCGAACGTAAGCTGTTTCCAGACAAGCCAGGATCATCTTGGCAATAGTCGAAGGAGTTGACATAGATGGCTTTCTTTGAAGTGTTAAAAAAATGAAGAAGGACAGACAGGTTTAAACCTGTCTGTCCTCTATCACGTTCTGTGGTTATTCACCAGAGGCAGTGATCGTCCGGTTTACGTCCTAGACTGCCACCCAGCCTGTGCCGTTATGACCGTTGACAGGAATATTTTCTTTACCGGACAAAGTGTTGCGATACTCGATATTGCGGACCAACTTGGAGAGAGTTTGATCCAGAATGTGGGTAACGCGCTGCTCTGCGGCCAGTTTTGTTTCTAGTTCGAAGATTTTACGATCACGAACTGCCTGCTCAAGCTCGGCCAGACTGTCATCGATGTTCTTATGA
>JACCEE012670425.1_pt1 | contig 11109 bp, 10 predicted proteins | sample 7449931 | NCBI WGS metagenome assembly JACCEE01 (sample SAMN15323457, study PRJNA562643) | freshwater metagenome | isolation source: river surface water | place: USA:Blue River Watershed | collected 2017-08-19 | reverse complement strand
GGACTACTTTCTTTTGAACTCTACATGGGTCACAGAGAATTGATGGGTAGAATGTTTGGAGCCAATCTCACGTTTACCTGGAATCAAGTCAGCAAGCAATTAAACCTGCATCGCTATATTCGCAGTGATGAAGGTGTTATCTTACACACCTACAATTACAAGCCTGACGAGGTATTGCTGTCGGACACCAGTTCTGCACCTTGGATCAAAGACTATGCCTTGGCCACTGCTAAAATGGCACTAGGACAAGCCCGTAGTAAGTTTGGTCAATTGGCAGGTCCGCAAGGCGGTGTGCAGTTAAACGGCAACGACTTGATTACCCAAGCACAGGCCGAGATTGAAAAACTAGAAGAAGACCTTAAAACCTATGCCGAAGGTGGCACACCATTGGGCTTTATCTTTGGTTAATTGGTAACTTGACGCTGTGTTAGATTTTTGCTAATATAGCGTATGACTAAACAAATCATTGGCATCTGCGGTTTTATAGGTTCTGGCAAAGACACAGCCGCAGATTATCTTGTCAACTTTCACGGCTTCCGCCGTGATTCTTTTGCCGCTACTCTCAAAGACGCTGTGGCCGCAGTTTTTGGCTGGGATCGTGAACTCTTAGAAGGACGAACCACAGAAGCCAGACTCTGGCGCGAACAAGTGGATCCTTGGTGGGCAGAACGTCTCAACATGCCCGAATTGACTCCGCGATTGGTTCTACAGTTATGGGGCACTGAAGTTTGTCGCCGTGCTTTTCATGACGATATTTGGATTGCCAGCCTAGAAGCACGTTTGCGTAACAGCAAAGACAGCATTGTTATCAGCGACTGCCGTTTTCCCAACGAAATCAAAGCAATTAAAAACGCTGGTGGGCAAGTGATTTGGATCCAGCGCGGCGAATTACCTGCTTGGTATAACACAGCCGTATCTGCCAATGCCGGAGTTGACATAGACAAGCAGGCCCTGGTAAACCTGAAAATTCACCCCAGCGAAACAGCCTGGGTTGGCTCTGCATTTGACGCCACAATTGGCAATAACAGCACTATCGATGCGTTATACAACCAATTGTCCAGCATTGTCCAGAAAAGTTAAATTTCGGTTGTTTCTATAAATAGGCTCACTTTTGGGCCCTAGTGGCTAAATATCACCGAGCAAGGGCTGATGCCCATGAATAAAATATCGGAGATATAAAAATGCCTCAACTCGTTTCCCCAGGCGTAAGCGTATCAGTTATTGACGAAAGCGCATACGCTTCTGCTGGTAACGGAACTGTGCCTGTCATCGCCGTTGCTACTAGATCAAACAAGGCAGCACCTGATGGCACAACCGCACTTTACACCACAGCCCCTTATGCCAGCAAGCCTTTGACAATTACAAGTCAGCGTGAACTTGTGCAACTGTTCGGCGAACCAAAATTTACCATCGTTGATGGAACAGCAGTTCAAGGTCATGAACTCAATGAATATGGTCTACTCGCTGCCTACTACTACCTAGGCGTTGCAAATCGCGTGATTCTTCTTCGCGCAGACCTAAACATGGAAGAATTAGAACCATTGGCAGAGGCACCAAACGGTCCTCCATCAGCCAACACATTCTGGCTTGACACCAGTGCTTCATCATGGGGCATCTTTGAAGGTGATGGTTCAAACTGGGTAGCCAAATCAGTGGATTTGTTTGACGGAACACCATATGGTGGCAACGACGGCGACTATGCACTTGATATTTCTGGCACAACAAAAGAATTTTATAAGAATGTTTTGGGTGATTGGAAAAGAGTAACATCAACTGACCTAGGCGTTACTGTAACAGTATCACCACACTATCAATATCCTACTCCAACAGCAGGTGCTGTTTGGTTCAAGACCACAAGTCCAAACAACGGTCTTAACCTAGTAGTTAAAAAATACAGCGCAACAACTTCATCATGGGTTGTTCAGCAAGTTGGTCCAAACAATCCTGACCAGCGTGTGGCCTTTGCCAGTGATGGCGATGCAACAACAGCATTTGACACAGCACTAAATGGCGGCGACATTTATGTATTGATCGCAACAAGCAACGAAGCAAAGTTTTCATTGCGTCGTTACACAAGTGCCTGGTCTGCACTAGACTATGAAGTGTCACCAACTGCGCCAGTAGGCGACACCGAAGACGGCCGTTTGTGGTATGATGCCGGTGATGTCTGCGACATCTATCGCAAGACCTCAGCAGGCTGGGAACCAGTTGGTGCCGGTAACATCACAGTTGATACAATCGAACCAGTTGGCCCAGGCGTAAATGATGTTTGGGTTGATACCAACGACATGGTCAATTATCCATTGATCAAAGTATATGATGGCACAGACTGGATTCAACATGACAACGCAGATCAAACAACACCAAACGGTGTATTGTTTGCTGACCTAACATCAACATACCAGGATAACTCAGGTATGGGTGGCGTTGCAACTCCAATGGACGACGAAGCACCAAACGACAACTTCTATCCAGAAGGCATGTTGGTATTCAACACCGCAGTAAGTTCAGGTAACGTCAAGCGTTGGAATGCAGCCGCAGGTCATTGGCAGAGTGAATCAGGCAACAGAGATTCTGGTCCTAGAGCAGGTTCAGCCTACATGCGTGACAAGGCACAACGTCGTGTTGTTGTCAAGCGTTTGCAGGCAGCATTCACAGGCACCGAAGAGTTGCGTGAAGAAACACTAACATTCAACTTGATTGCTTGCCCAGGATATCCTGAGACTATCGACGAAATGTTGACACTAAACGTTGACCGTAAGGAAACAGCGTTTGTTATCGGTGACAGCCCAATGAAGTTGGCAAACCGTGTTGCTGACATCAATGCTTGGGCATTAGGTGGCAACGCAGGCACCAACGGTGAAGACGGTCTAACAACACGCAGTTCATCAATTGCTGTTTACTACCCAAGTGCATTGTCAACAGACCTAAGTGGCAATGACGTTGCTGTTCCAGCAAGTCACGCTGTTCTCCGTGCTTATGCCTACAACGACCAAGTGGCTTATCCATGGTTTGCACCAGCAGGTTTAACTCGTGGTGTAGCAAGTGGTATCAGCAACTTTGGTATCGTAACTTCAGAAAACGAGTTCAAGGCAGTGGCATTGAACAACGGCATGCGTGATGCACTCTACGAGAAAAACATTAACCCATTGGTCAACTTCCCAGGACAAGGTTTGTATGTTTGGGGTCAAAAGACTCTAAACCCATATGCTTCTGCTCTTGACCGTGTTAACGTATCTCGACTGTTGGCATACCTACGTGAACGATTTGATGTAATTGCTCGTCCGTTCATCTTTGAACCCAACGACAAGCGCACACGCGATCGCGTTTTGAATGTGTTCAATGGCTTCTTAGCAGACATGATTGCCAAGCGAGCAATTTATGATTTCTTGGTAGTGTGCGATTCTACCAACAACACTCCACCTAGAATTGATAGAAACGAGTTGTGGGTTGACGTGGCCATTGAGCCAGTCAAAGCCGCAGAATTCATCTACATTCCAATTCGTGTTGTCAACACTGGCGCGATTGCCAATGGAACTCGCTAAATAGAGCCAAGGAGATAATTCAAAATGGCAGTCGATCTAAGCAAATTCAACGTTCCAGGGACATCAGATACGGTTTTGGTTAACCCTAAACTGTCATACAGATTTAGGGTATCATTGACCAATTTTGGTGGCGCCGCAGGCGGTGATGACGAAGTTTTAACACTATCAAGTCAGGTAGTAAGCGTCAGTCGTCCAAGTGTCACACATGATGACGTTGTGCTTGACGTTTATAACTCAAGAGTATTCTTGGCTGGTAAGCACACATGGGACCCAATCACACTAACAGTTCGTGATGACGTCACAGGTAACGTTGCAAGAGCAATTGCAAAACAATTGCAAAACCAACTTGACCACGCTAACCAAAGCGGCTTCAGAGCCGGTGCTAACTACAAGTTCACAATGGCTATTGAGAACCTTGATGGTTCTTCTGAGCCATCAGTATTGGACAAGTGGACATTGGGTGGTTGTTATATTCAGAACGTAAACTACGGTGAAAACAACTATGCAACCAGCGATCCATTGCAAATCACTCTGCAGATCAAGTATGACAACGCTAACCACGAAGTGGACGGTCAAGGCATGCTGGAAGGTCAGAACGCAGCCAACGGTGATGATGGTTCTAACAGTGGCGCACAAGAGGAAGCAGGCTTTTAATTAAAGCAGTAGTTTTCTTATAGTGATAAGTAATGCAAGACGGAGACGTTTTGCTTACAAGAGAAGGCAAAAGGGCTCCAAAAAGAGCCCTTTTGTTTTTATATGGCAAACACAATTTTTGATTCTCTACCAGGCAATGTAACCACTACCAAATTTGGTATTGACAACAATAGTGAGAATGGCGGTAATGTTTCTAACCTTTACCCCTATTACAAATACACATGGACTGCATCGTTTTCCTTTGACGAATCTTCCAAAGGAGCAAAGGCCACAGATGCTTCCTCAGACTCATCTGGTGGTGAAGATGCTGGCGGCTCAGTAGGGCAAGATATCAGTGATGTCACTTTAAAAACATTTGAAATGCCTAGGTGGACCACTGACACACAGGTAGTCAACCAATACAATCATAAAACAGTTGTTCAAACAAAATTGAACTATGAACCTATCACAGTCAGTTTCTATGATCAACAAAATGATGTGGTTGATAAGTTGATATGGGATTTTGTCAAAGGACAATTTGATCCCAACGATGGCAGTAAGAAAGCAGAAATAAAACCACTCAAGGTAGTCATTAAAATGCACAAAAACTCAGGTGGTGCATTAGAAAGTAGTGCCAAGACTTATACACTAGGCAAGGCTTTCATTGTTGATGCTCAGCACGACACATTGGATTACTCAACCAGCGATGTTGTTTTGTGGACAATTACACTACGCTATGAAACTTTAGACACTGACGGATTTGAAGGAGCACCTCCTGGGCCTCCGCCACAGAAACCCAAAGAAGAGAAAACGCAACTTACCAAGCCTGAGGCCACACAAACACCACCAGCACCTCCTGCAACACCACCAGCAGAGCCTATTCCTGATGCAAGTCCTGGTTTGATGCAATTAGAAGGATTCTCAGATCCGTATGGAACCACAGATGCCGCTTGGATTGCCAATGCACCAGTGAATCACAATCCCACAGGCCTATCTACTGTGCTAGATCAGCAACGCAGTAGAGACAGAGCAAATCGAACAGTTACACCACCAGGTCCAAGCAGTGGCAACGAGTATTCATACACTGGCTATGAAAGTGCATTTATTCCAACTGCTCCTGGCATAGGCGGAACCACTGTTGGCAGTCCATCAACTGGCGCCAATGGCACAAGACCGGCTCCTACCAATAGTCGTGTTGATCGAGCAACTGCGGTAAACAACAGCGAAGTAAAAGTAGAACGACAGGGCAACACTACTAGAATCACTCAAACCAGAGCCATCACAGACCCAGCCGAAAAGGCTCAGGTTCGTAGAGAAATACAAGATGTAGAAGATCGTGTATGGGCTCGCAGAACAGGACAAACAGTAGAGCAAGTTCGTGCCGGCAGAGAAAGAAACTTCCGTGAACTTGATCGCAAAACCAAGAACATTGATTTCTAACCATGCAAAATTATCCTGTTATTCCACAAGTTGAATTTGATCGAGCAGTTCAAAAACTCCTGACCATTGGCCTGGCCAGAAAGCCTGCTGAAAATCTTGTGTTGAGTTTATGGAAAGCCAGCATTGACTTGAAGATGGACTTTAGGCGCCTAATGGAACAGTCTGTTGCTACAGGACGACTTGATGTAAGTCAAGTAATACTTGACAAGATCAACCGAAGTGCTCCTAAAAACGTGCGCTACAAGAAAAAAGTTGCGGTCAAGTCAGCACCTGTGTTTCGTAGAGAACTACGCTACAACGAATACCAATATGTGACAGAAGATTACATTCCATTGGTATCAGAAACAGAACAGCCACTGATCAAAGAGTAAGGTATGGCCAAGAATTATACACAAGGCTATTATACCGTATTAAATCCACAAAAGTATATAGGTTCAGGTAGTCCCAAATATCGTTCAGGTTGGGAGTTGACTTTTATGAGATTTTGCGACAACAATCCCAACATTACCAGTTGGGGTAGCGAGTGTGTGCGTATTCCTTATAGAAATCCCTTTACCGGCAGAGATACGTTTTATGTTCCAGACTTCTTGGTTACCTATCAAACCAAAGAAGGCACACGCCGTGCTGAACTAATTGAAATCAAACCTAGATCACAAGTAACACTAGAAACAGCCCGTAGCACACAAGACAAGGCTGCTGTGGTGCTTAACATGGCCAAATGGGAAGCCGCACGTCGCTGGTGCGCCAGCAAAGGTGCAACTTTTAGAATCTTAACCGAAGAAGACATCTACAACAAGGCCACTTCAAAGCCTGTTCAGAAGCGCACCAGTCGCCGCTCTTAGTATAAGTAGTGGCATGACTAAGAAATTGGAGGAGGTTTTTGGGTTCTTACCAGAAAACGAACCACAAGTGGCCTCCCTAGACACACAACAAACTGAACCAGCATTGCCTGCTGAAGTTCAGAACGAGTTAACTGTAGCACAAGCAACCATTGACATGGCAGATCGCATTGATGTTGCTTTGCCTACAGTTACTGATATGGCCAGCGCAGAGCGCGAACTTGATGGCCTTGCTCAAACTGCACAAGAACAAAGCGAACGCTTGATGGATCTTGGGTTCAATGTTGATGACAGAAATGCAGGTAAGATCTTTGAAGTAGCCGCACAACTGTTAAAAACTGCTGTAGATGCAAAAACAGCCAAACTAGAGAAAAAACTCAAAATGGTTGAACTGCAATTACGCAAAGCCCGTTTAGATTCGGACAAAAAAGGCGATGCTGCCAACGCTGGCTTTGTTGATGCCGAAGATGCAGTGGTAGCAAACCGCAACGATCTAGTTAAAGCCATATTAAACCGTGTGGGTCATAATAAATAGCACCATGAGAGGATTTTATCATGCCCACCCTATTAGAGTATATTAATCAACTTCAGCGTGAGCATCGCTATCGTATTAAGATGGTGTTTGCACCCTCTGAGCGCCAACTAGAAAGCATTGAGCGTCATATGAAAAAGTATGATGCGCTAGAAGTAGGCCGCCCAGAAAAATTAATGCTACAAAGCATGCCACCTGATTTCCCGCAATATGGCGGTCACGAAATTGTCTTAGTTGACGTTGTGACACGCTTGCCAGTTAGTCCAGCCATGCTAGAAGCAGAACTACGTGGTCTTCTTATGGTTCCAGAAGGAACACTAAGAGCATTCAGCCACGACGATCCAGTTATTCAGCAAGACTCTGCTGAAGAGCCTGGTGAGTATTCTGTCAAAGTTGGTGCCGATTACACTGACAAAGAAGCCAACCCAGTCAAATCAGAAGATGTTGCTGGTGATGCTTATGTAGAAAAAGTTCTTAAAGACGCGGCCAAAGATGACCGTAGGAAAGTAGTCTTGGCCAAGGAAACAGATGCCAAGGCATCAGGACCTGTGTTGAATGACAAATCATCATCAGCCAGCCCATTAACTAAAGCAAAAGGTTGATAGATCATGGACGATATCAAACGTGCCCTTGAAAGCATTTATGCTATTCAAAGTCAACAACAGGCCACTGAGGATACTGTTGGTAATGTAAGCGAAGGCCCAACAGGTGCCCAAGCCGCTCAAGATAATCTTGACAACGAAGCACACCTCAAAGGCAGTTTCAATGCCAAGTCATTTGGTGCATTGCTAGGTATGGATTCTAGCGAAGCAAGTTTGTTGGCATCATTTTTGAACAAACACAGAAATGGTATGCAACCAAGCCGCAATGAACTTTTGGCCGCTGCCGACGTTTTCCGTGCTTTGGTTGATGCTGATCCACAAGTGACTGGCCAAGCCCTTTCAATGCTACGCAGAGTAAGTGCAGAAGAAGGCGCCTACGAGTCAGTGGAACAAGAAATTCAACAAGTGGTCGACGAAAGTATTCGCCTTACTAAGGAAGGTGTTGAAGAGTGCTGGGGCGATATGGCTGCTCCTGCCGCACCTGCACAGGCTGGCGAAACAATGACAGTAAACATTTCAATGCCCAACAAGAACATCAGCGTTACCACAGACTCTGCTGATGAAATCATGAATGTGTTGAAACTTGCTGGTATTGCAGTAGGCACCACAGAACCTACTGCTGACGAACCTGCTGTTCCTGCCGCAGATGCAGAACCTGCAATGGTTGGCGCTCCTGGCATGCCTGCTGATCATGATGCTGATCATGACATGGTCAAAACTTTAGACAAAGATGGTGACGGTGATCATGATCAAGATGATCACGACGCTGAAAAAGACAGCGACGAAAAGAAAGACAAAGCCATCATGGGTTCAGAAGTCAAAGAAGATGACATCGACGAAAACGCATTTAGTCAAGCCGCTGCCGCTGCCTCAAGACTAGGCAAAGATGAGTTTGAATTTCCTGAAGGTTCAGGCAAAATGCATCCAGTAAAGATGAGCAAGGATACTGCACATCAAATGGGCGAAAGCGATGATGGTCAAGCAGAAGCCCGCCGCATTTTGGGTCTTGCTGGTCTAGATGAAACCAAATTGGCCAATAGCCCTGCTGGCACATCAATGGACGAGCCAACCGAGTTTGACAGCCTTCCAAGCGAAAAAGGCACAGGCGCTGGCAAGCCCGACTACGGCACACGCCAATCAAACATGGGTGGTGAAAACCCAATGGCTCTTCATAGTTTAGACATGGAAGAATCATTCCAGGCTGCTATGGGTGAATACAGAAAGTTTGTTGCTGAGAATATCAGCCGCAAGAAGTAATTAAGGAGGCCGGCCTTGGCCTTAGAAAATACTTTTGTAAAGACACCTTTTAAAGTAGAAAAGTTCACGGACGATAAAGTCCGTGAACTTGCCTTGTGCGCTCAGGACCCTGTTTACTTTATTGACAAATACTGTTGGGTGCAACATCCAATACGCGGTAAAGTAAAGTTTCATCTTTACGATTATCAAAAAGAACTTATACATTGTTATCATACCAATCGCTACAGCATCAACATGCTGGGGCGACAGATGGGCAAGACAGCATGTGCGGCCGCTTACTTGATTTGGTATGCAATGTTCATTCCTGACTCTACGATTCTCATTGCCGCACACAAGTTTGCTGGTGCTCAAGAAATCATGCAACGTGTTCGCTACACCTACGAAACTTTGCCTGAGTGGCTCAAAGCCGGAGCAACCAGTTACAACAAAGGCAGCATTGATTTTGACAACGGATCACGTATTGTATCAACCACCACAACAGAAACAACTGCTCGTGGTATGAGTTTGTCATTGATCTACTTGGACGAGTTTGCGTTCGTTAAGCCAAGAATTGCCAGCGAGTTTTGGACTTCTATTTCACCTACGCTGTCAACAGGTGGTAAGTGTATTATCACATCAACACCTAACCAAGACGATGATCAGTTTGCCAGAATCTGGAAAGAGTCAGACAAAAAAGAAGACGAGTATGGCAACACAGGTCCTACACTTCGACTTGGTCGTAATGGTTTTGCCAACATCAAATTTACATGGTCAGAACATCCAGAGCGCGATGAAGCCTGGGCCGCACAAGAGCGAAGCAAGATCGGCGAAGAGCGATTCCGTCGTGAACATGAATGTGAATTCATCATTGCCGACGAAACCTTGGTCAATGCGCTCAAGTTGGTGAACATGACCACTCGAGATCCTATCCAGCGATTGGGTCAAGTCAGAGTCTATCAACCAATCACACCAGGAGCCTATGCCATTGGTTGGGATCCTAGTCTAGGCACAGGTGGTGACATGTCGGCCATTCAAGTGTTCAAACTGCCATACTTAGAACAAGTGGCCGAATGGCAACATAACAAAACTTCAGTAGAAGGCCAACTAAGGACGCTGGTAACAATACTCAAATGGCTCAAAGAAGAGTCTGGGTCTGATTCAGAATTGTATTGGAGTGTTGAAAACAATACCTTGGGTGAAGCCGCATTGGTTTGTATTCGAGAATACGGCGAAGAACATATTCCAGGAACCTTTGTGCAGGAAATACGCAAGGCCGGACAAAGCAGAGGTCGTCGTGGATTTAACACCAGTCACAAAAGCAAAATGACTGCATGTATGCGTCTAAAGAGTTATGTAGAAGGCGACAAAATGGTAGTCAACAGTAGCAACCTTTTGCGAGAACTCAAAAACTTTGTGGCTCGTGGCGCCAGTTTTGCTGCCAAAGATGGCGAAACAGATGATCTAGTGTTGGCCACAATTTTGTGCCTACGCATCACTGAAGTTGTTATGAGTTGGGATCCCAGCACCTACGAGCGGCTAGTAAATGCTGGCACAGATGAAATTTTAAAACCCATGCCAATTGGGTTCTTATAAACTAAATAGTCCACTATGGCAATAGAACAAGAAATCAACAGCGCAGTAGCCGCTACTTTAAACGGACTTTCTCATAATGTTGTTATGAGAAATTCTGACGGTAAACCTGTGATGGACAGCAAAAACGCAACTTATCTTTACATCAAAGACAAAAGCGTGATGGTCATTGTTTTACATGACAAAACTGATGTTGAAATTTGGTTTGATCCTGAGCAGACCGACAAGGACTGGGTCAAAACAGAACTAAAGCCTCATGTTGAAGGAGTAGTAAAACACTACCTTTATGGAACTTCCACCCGCAGTTATAACGGTGAAATTGAACCCAAACAGTTTGTTCACAGAACTGCTGTGAGCGAAAGCCGCAACACTACCAAAACCAGTTATCATCCACTGGGCGAAACCAAAATCATCATTCGTCACAGCAAGGCAGTGACAGAAGAAAAGCCCGGCGCCAGAAGCCGCAACATTGGCGATATCTTTATTGAGCACCGTGGCGAGCGTTTGCGTTACCCACACAAGCACCTAATGGGTGCCAGAGTCATGGCACTACACGTTGACCAAGGCGGCAAGCCCTGGGACGACCTTGGTGAAAAAATCATTGAACTAAGTCGCCGTCGCAAAGAAATCATGGAACTGCTACGTTGGAGCAACCGCCTTGAAGCAACCAGCCAACTGGAAGAAATCAAGAG
>JACCEE010959307.1_pt1 | contig 11110 bp, 8 predicted proteins | sample 7449931 | NCBI WGS metagenome assembly JACCEE01 (sample SAMN15323457, study PRJNA562643) | freshwater metagenome | isolation source: river surface water | place: USA:Blue River Watershed | collected 2017-08-19 | reverse complement strand
GTAACGTGGACGAGGCCGGTATGAAGAACGGCAACGCGCACATCGAGACCGTGCGGAAGGTAGCCGCCGCCGAGGGTGCCGATGTCGTCGTCATCTGCGGCAAGTTCGAGGCGGAGCTCGCCGATCTCGAGAGCAACGAGGAGCGGCTCGCGTTCCTCGAGGAGATCGGGCTTAAGGAAAGCGGGCTCACGAGCCTCGCGCGCGCCGCGTATCACCTTCTTGGCATGCGCACGTTCTTTACCGCCGGCGAGGTCGAATGCCGCGCCTGGACGATTCGCGCGGGCGACACCGCGCCGAAGGCCGCGGGCGTGATCCACACCGACTTCGAAAAAGGCTTTATCAAGGCCGAGGTTTACAGCTTTGACGACTTCGTGAAATACGGCACCGAGCAGAAGATCCGCGAGGCGGGAAGGCTTCGCCAGGAAGGCCGCGATTACGTGGTCGCCGACGGCGACGTCATTTTCTTTAAGTTTAACGTGTAAAGCCAGGAGGTTTCGCTATGGGTAAAAAGGCGGGCGGCCATGCCGCTCTCTGCGTTGCGCTTTGCGCCGCGCTTTGCGTCGCGTTCTTGTCGTCTTGCGGAAAGGGTGGCTTGCTGGGGACAGGTTCAGCAAAGAGCTCGGTTCCCGCGGGCATGACGCTCTCGTGGTCGGATGAGTTCGACGCGGACGGCGCGCCCGATAAAACCAAGTGGGACTACTCGACCGGCGGTAACGGCTGGGGTAACGGCGAGGCGCAAAACTACACCAACACGCGTGAAAACTCGTACGTCGCGGACGGCGTCTTGACTCTTCGAGCCGTAAATAAGGGCGGCCTGTGGACAAGCGCGCGATTGAAGACGCAATACAAGGCCGAGTGGACGTATGGCTACGTCGAAATTCGCGCGCGCATGCCCAAGGGAACGGGAACCTGGCCCGCCATCTGGATGCTTCCCACTTTCGCCAAGTATGGCACTTGGCCAAGGTCGGGGGAAATCGACATCGTCGAGCTTGCCGGTTCCGAGCCGAACGTCATTCACACGACGTGCCATACGGCATCGTTTAATCCCGGCCTGGGAAACCAGGTTACCCGCGTCGACACGCTCAAGGGCGCGTCGTCTGGATTCCATACCTACGGACTCGAATGGAACCCCTCGTACCTACAGTGGTACGTCGACGGCAAACCGTTCCATCGATTTGACAATCCGGGCAGTGGTTTCGCCGAGTGGCCGTTTGACAATCCCTTTTATTTGATCGTGAATCTCGCCATCGGCGGGACTTTCGGCGGAAAAAAAGGCATAGACAAAAACATGAAAGAGGCGAAATTAGTCATTGATTACGTTCGGCTTTATCGCTGATTTTCTAGGGCAATATGCCCGATCGCGCGCTATAAACGGCTCCGGAGGCTTATATGGTTTTCCGGTGCCGTTTTTTTTTATGCGCGTTTTGCGTCGCTTTCGCGATCGGTCCATGTCTATCGGGCTGCGAGGGCGGGCTATCCCGCGCGTGGTCAAGCGCGGATAGGATTGCGGTGATGAACTGGAACGCACAGGCTTTTTTCGACGCGACCGAGTGCGGTTCCGAGTTCGAGGAGTATCGCGGTCGCGACAGTGCGTGGTCACCCGCGCGATACTCCGAGCGGCTCGACCGCTTACGCGAGGCGATTTTGCTCGTTGGCTCGCGCGCGGGGTACGGCGGCGACCGGGGGCCGGACGTCGTCGTGCTCGAGGAGATCGAGAGCGAGTCCGCCATTCGGGACCTTTGCAATCGGATGCCGCGAAACTCGGGATATTCCCATGCCGCCTTCGTTCCTCCGGGCGAGGGGAGCGCCTTTGGTTGCGCCGTGCTCTCGCGGTTTCCCGTCCTTTCGGTTTCCGCGCACTCGGTCGGCACGACCGACGAGATATTGCGGCCGATCCTCGAGGTTTCGCTCGATGTGGCCGGGAAGGAATTCATCGTATTCGCCTCGCATTGGAAATCCAAAGGCGGCGGATCCCCGGGAAAGGAGGAGTCGTCGCCGTTCTCCGAGATACGCGCGGCGCAAGAGGAAGTCCTCGCTTCCCGCATCCGGCAATGCGAGCTCGCTAAGCCCGGCGCCTTCTGGGTCGCTTGCGGCGATTTCAACCAAACGCCCGAGGAATTCCGCGCTATGGACGCATATCAAAACGCATGGTCCGAGGATCTTCCCGGCCTAGGCTCGGATGGCGGACCGACCGCGCCGGGATCCTACTGGTATAAGGGCGAGTGGGAACGGATCGATCATTTTTTCCATCCAAGGGCCGGTCGCGCGTACATCCCTGTCTCCTTCGGTCCGATCGCCATTCGGCCGCTCGTCGACGAGGAGGGTCATCCCGAGGGGTACAAGCTGTTTTCGGGAAAAGGGTACTCCGATCATTTGCCTTTACTGCTGATACTTGATCGCGGAGATTGACGTTTCCCCGGGATACGATACAATCATGCCATGGGTATTTCGCAAAAAAAGGGTTCGTTCTTCCGGACCATAAGGGTCGCGCTGGTCGTGGTTATCGTGATCGCCGTGGGGCTTCCCCTGGCGTGCGCGGGAATTTCTCTCATTGGCAGGATGGATCCCGCGTCGCTCGTTCGGCCTACGCGGCTCGCGCATATCCACGTGAGCGACACCGTGCGCGCCGCCGACAGGATTCTCGCGCATGAGCCCCTGGCCGAGGTGCTTACCGACCCGTCGTTCGCCTCCGCGGCCTTCGCGACGTCTTGGACGCGGGAATCGGGAATACTGCGAAACCCCATCGTGCGATTCCTTGGACGCGGCTCGCTTGACGTGGGGGCGTATGCCGACGGGTCCTGGCTCGCCGCGTACGACGCGGGATTCGTGTCCCCTCTTTTGCGCGCGTTGCCGCTGTTCGCGGGTTCCCTTCGGCAGTATGGCATAGAGTATGAGCGGGATAGTGGGCGTTTCGTCTATGGCGCGGGCACGAGGTACGAGGCGTATTTCGCGACTCGCGCGAATTTGCTCATCGCGTCGAATAAGGCGTCGCGCTTCGAGACCGCGATGGAAGACGCGATGTCGCAAAAAGGCGCCGAGGCGAGAGAATCCCCGGACGCGGTCGCCTCCGAGCGCGCGAAGTTCAAACTGACCGATTCGGACGTGTCGGTCCTCGTTTCGTCGTCGGACGCGCTTAAGGCGCTGTCCGCCGCGGACAACGAGGCCATCGCGTTCGTCCGGAAGATCGGTATGCCCGATCAGATAGAGATTGGCCTATCCGTCGGCGAAAAAAGATTGGACGTCGACGCGCTCCTCGCCGTCGATCCCGCGAAGGGGGGGCTTGAGGCGCTGCTTGGGCGCGATTCGGGCATCCCTGAGTCGTTCGCCCATTTGCCGTCGACCGTTCAATATTACACTCTCCTTTCCGCCGGAAGCCTCGAGGAGGATATCGCCGCTGCCCGCGCCCTCGAGCCTGCCCGCGTCGATTCACTGGTCGAGCGCGCGGAATCCGCGTGCAAGTCCCTATTCGGGGCGGGACTCTCCGATCTCGTGTACTCTTGGACGGGGAACGAGTTTGCCGTCCTTGGGATCGAGGGAAAACCAAAGCCGGTATTCGCCCTCCGCGTAAAGAACGAAAAAAAACGCAAGGAATCGTTCGACCGCATTTTCTCCTCGTTCGCGATCGACGAGGATTCGAGCGTCGTCATGGGCGGGATGACCATTCCCCGCATCACGGTACCCGACTATCTTTTAGGCTTGCTTTCCATCTTCGGGGTCGAGATTCCCGCGCCGTATTATGTCGCGCACGACGGCTTCCTGTTCGTCTCCGAGTCTCCGGAGAATCTCTTCGCCGTCGTGACGAACTTGCGTAAAAACGAAGCCTTGCCCCGGCAGGAAGCGTGGAAGCGACTGACCGAAAACCGGGATATGCGCTCGTCCATGAGCCTTTTCTATTCTCTTGACCGGACTACGCCTTTTTTCATGCGCGGTAAGACGCAAGTACATCGGGTACTCAGAATATATCGGCAGGGATTGGCTTCGCTGTCGGCGAGGGACGGTATGCTCCGCGTTTCCCTATCGATGGTCTCCGGCGCCGGTAAGGGACTCACGCCCGTACCGGGCTTTCCCTTGGAATTGAGCGGTAGGACCTCGGGACGCGTCGATGGTATCGAGTTCGCCAAGAAAGGTCAGAACCGACTATTCGCCATCCTTGACGGAACGAGGGCCGTATCCGTGGATCCCGCGTCCGGAAAGGTTTGCGAGCTCTCCGGCGCGGAGTCGTCGTGGTGCGTGCCCGCTGCGTCGCTTAAGCCCCGCGACGCGCGCGATCCCTCCGGGTGGGTCGCGTCCTCGGACGGAACGGTGACGCTCGTCGACGGCGACATGGTTCCCGTCGCGGGTTTTCCCGTCGTTCTTGAGGCTAGGCTCATTGGCGCGCCGGCCGAATCGGGCGGAAAGCTGTATCTTCCGAACGCGAACGGCGGGCTTAGCGCGGTGGACTCGACAGGCTTTGTCTCGCCCGTGCCCCTTCCATTCGCGGAACCGCTTCGCTCCCCCCCTAGTTTCCTTTCGGCAAGCGGTCAAACGTACATGGCGGCGTATCCCAAGGGATTCTCGGGTAGTCTGTGGTTGATGGACGTAAGCGGCGCTCCGCGCGACGGTTGGCCCGTCGAGCTTCCCGGCATCGGCTTTGGGTCCCCCGTTCTCGCTAAAAACGGGTCGGGTATTATCGTCGCGTTCCTTACGCAAGCGGGAGCTCTTTCCGTCTTCGATGCCGCCGGTAAGGCACTTCCCGGGTTTCCCGTGCGGCTTCCCGGGGTGTTTTACGCTCAGCCCGCCTTGGGCTCAGGCGCGTTGTGGGCCGTGTCCGCCGACGGTACGCTGTTTAAGGTCGGGCTCGACGGGACAATTCTCAGTCAGGCTATTCCCGGCATGACGGCGGAGGAAGGCGGCGTTTCGACGTTCGACGTCGATGGGGATAGAGACCCTGAAATTTTCGCGTACGGGGATGGCAATCAACTATACGGCTATACGTCCTCGTTCGCCCTCCTCGACGGATTTCCCTTGTCGATTTGGGGACGGCCGTATTTTAGCGACTTTAACCGCGATGGCAAACCTGAGTGTTCAGGCGTGGGGCTCGATAACTCCGTGCGAAGTTGGCAGTTTAGGTAGGTGCATATGATGAAGCGCGCGTTGTATGTCTTGATCCCGATTCTGTTGGTTCCCTCGCTATCCGTCCTTTCGTGCGCCTCCTTGCAAAGGGACGTACACGTTTCCGCCGCCGGTGAACCGATCACGGCGGAGCTCGTCGGGGTTTCGGCGCGAATCGTCGCGCTTGACGCCCCGGGCGCGCTTTCCGAGTCAGGCGTCAACGGGGTTCGGGAGACGGTGACTTCGCTGGAGCGCTCGTCGGTTCGCGACGCCGCCTTCGAGGCGCGTCTCGCCGCATGGTCGGGTCGATTGTTTCTCCTTGAGGGAAAACGCGTAGACGCCGAGGCGAAACTGAGGCGCGCCCTTCAGTTGGACGCGACGGATGTCGCGGTTATCGTGCTGAAATCCCGATTGGAAGGCGATCCCTCGAAACGGCTTTCGCTGTTGGACGCGGAGATCGCGGTCTCGGATGACCCGGCGCCGCTCATCGTCGAGAAAGCGCTGACTATGGTCGCGCTATCCCGATACCGCGACGCGGTCGCCTTGTTCGACGACGCCCTGCCGCGACTTCCCCGCGTCTATGCCGAAACCTATAGAGCCGCCCGCGACGGCGCATGGACGCTCAGGGACGCGCGCGATGGCTCATCCGGGGCAGTCGCGGCGATACTCCCGAAAGCGTCGGTAACCTGGCGCGATACGCTGGACCTTGCGCTCGCGGAGACGGATTTACTCGCCGGGTATCTTTCCGGCTCGGGCGATGGCGCTCGCGATCCCAACGGCTCTCGCCCGAAACAAATCCCGCGCGAGAACGCGGATTCGCGCGCGCTTTTATTCGGGACTCTGATCGATCGCGGCATAGTGCCCTCGGTTAAATTCACCGACGGGAAATACGCGGATGGCGGGGACGCCCGTTCGGCGAGGCGAGTGGCCGAGCGCATGAACGAGCCGATCCTGCGCGCCGACGCGGCGTGGTTTCTTTGGCATCTGTACGCGGGTTTACGCGATGACCCCGCGCTTCTTTCCCGCTACTCGCGCGGTCTTTCCGAGCGGCGAGTAGCCGCGAGCCCCGTTCCCGACGTTCCGACGTCCTCGCCGTTTTTCGATTCGGTGTTGGGTTGCGTCGAATGGGAGTTTATGTCCCTGCTCGACGGCGTATCGTTCGCGCCCGAAAGGCCCGTCGACGGCGCGTCGCTGTTACGGATGTTGCGAAAGATACGGAAATAAAAAAACCGCCGATCGGGTATCCGATCGGCGGCCTCGTTTTTAGGTGACGTTGAGCCCGTGAAGAATGTCGCGTTCCGCGACATTCTTCTGACTTAACGCCTTAGGCGTTAAGTCGCTTTTCCAGCGCGTCGAGCTCGGCGGCGAGTTCCTTCGGGAGGTGATCGCCGAACTTCGCGTAGTGGTTCTCGCGAATGTCCTTGATCTCCTTCTTCCAGCCCTCGATGTCGACTGAGGTGATCTTCTTCATGTCGTCGGCGGAGACGTTCAAGCCTGAAAGGTTGAGCGCGCCGTCCTTCGGCATGTAACCGATCGGGGTATCGATGGCGTTGTCCGCGCCGTCGCAGCGGTCGAAGATCCAGGCGAGAACGCGGCTGTTTTCGCCGTATCCGGGCCATATGAACTTGCCGGCCTCGTTCTTGCGGAACCAGTTGACGTAGAAAATCTTCGGGAGCTTATCCTCGGTGGTCTTCTTGCCAAGGCTGATCCAATGCGCGAAGTAGTCGCCCATGTTGTATCCGCAGAAGGGGAGCATGGCGAAGGGGTCGCGGCGAACCTGTCCGATCTGGTCGGAAATCGCGGCGGCGGTAACTTCGGAACCGACTATCGATCCGAGGAACACGCCGTGGTTCCAGCTCTTGCTCTGGTGCACGAGCGGGATGGTGGAGGGGCGGCGTCCGCCGAAGAGGAAGGCGCTTATCGGAACGCCCTTCGGGTCGTTCCATTCCTTGGCGATGCAGGGGCACTGCTCGGCAGGGGCGGTAAAGCGGGCGTTCGCGTGAGCGGCCGGCTTCTGCTCCTTGTTGCCCTTGTCCTGGATCCACTCGTTGCCGTTCCAGTCGATGAGTTTGCCGGGGGCGTCGTAGCCGATCTGCTCCCACCACACGTCTCCGTCCTCGGTGAGGGCGCAGTTCGTAAAGATGGTGTTCTTGCTCGCCGCGAGCATGGCGTTCTTGTTCGATTCCATGTTCGTTCCGGGAGCGACGCCGAAGAATCCGGCTTCCGGGTTGATCGCGTAGAGGCGTCCGTCCTTGCCGAACTTCATCCAGGCGATATCGTCGCCGATGGTCTCGACCTTCCATCCGGGGATGGTGGGGATGAGCATGGCGAGGTTGGTCTTTCCGCAAGCCGACGGGAAGGCGCCGGTGACGTACTTAACCTTGCCCTTCGGGTTGGTGAGCTTGAGGATGAGCATGTGCTCGGCGAGCCAGCCTTCTTCCTTCGCGATGACGGAAGCGATGCGGAGCGCGAAGCACTTCTTTCCGAGGAGGGCGTTTCCGCCGTATCCGGAACCGTAGGACCAGATGGCGCGCTCTTCCGGGAAGTGGGAGATGTACTTGTTATCGATGGAAGCGCAGGGCCACTTTCCGTTATCCTTCTCGCCTGCGGCAAGGGGCTTTCCTACGGAGTGGAGGCAGGGAACGTACTCGCCGTCCTTACCGAGTACGTTGAGGACCTTCTTGCCGACGCGGGTCATGATGTCCATGTTGCATACGACGTACTCGGAGTCGGTGATTTCGATACCGATCTTGGCGATGTCGGAACCGACGGGACCCATGGAGAAGGGAATGACGTACATCGTGCGTCCCTTCATGCAGCCCGCGTAGAGGTTCTTCATGGTCTTCTTGAGCTCTTCGGGGTCGATCCAGTTGTTCGTCGGGCCCGCGGCTTCTTTGTTCTTGGACGCGATGTAGGTGCGGTTCTCGACGCGCGCGACGTCGGAGGCGTCGGAGCGGAACAGCACGCTGTTCTTCTTCTTGGCAAGGGGGGTACCGAGCCCAGAATCGATCATCTTTTTCATCAGGGTATCGTATTCTTTTTTAGAGCCATCGCATACGTAGACGCTTTCGGGCGTCGTCAGCTTAGCGATTTCTTCGACCCACGCCTTGACTTTGGCGTGCTTGATGTCATTGAGTGTCATAAAAGCTCCTTGAAACTAAAGGTAATGAAGGCAAAGTGACTTGGCTTCAATCGATAAAAAGATACAGGATTCTGTATAAATATGCAAGATATGTAAGGCCCGGTTTACATGCTATGAGCGTTTTTTGTTAGGCGACGAGGTCTACGACGGCGCCCATCTGGGGCATCGCGGGCTTGTAGGGTAGGTTTTCCGCGGTCGCCGCGGCGGTTTGGATCTGGCCTTGATATTGTTTGATTAAGGCGTCGATTTGATCACCGGAGATCTCGGTCGGTTCGGCAACCTTTTGCATGACGTTTTTTTGTTTCATCGTGATAAGTTGATCGATCAACGTGTTGAGGATTTTGATCTTGTCGATCGATACTCCTTCCTGTCCGTTTGACGCGGGATAGCCCGCAACGTACTGGAACTGAGAGTAGCCGAATTCCTTGGGATTTACCGGAACGTACGTCCGTCCTCCCGAGGAGACAGCGGGCATCACTGTGTAGGAAACCGTCCTGAGTGGGCCAACATTCGACAACATCGAAAAATCCTCCGACACTATCTAAAGTATCGGAAGAATTTATCGGGGGATTAGGCTAAAAAAACGACCGGCCGATCAGTGCGCCTTTTTCCAGTCGGCGATTCGGTCTTCCAGGGTCTCTAATTCCGCCGCCTTGCCCTCGTCGGCCTCGACCGCCGCGGTGAGGTACGGGACGAGGATTTCCCTCTTGAGGGTTTCCCAGTTGTTCGGGAGAATGCGCGGAACCGCGAGGCTTTTCGCCGGGGGAAGGTGCCCAAGAAGCGAGGGATAGTAGAGCGGGAAGCTTTTCTCGTTCACCGACACGATCGCGGAAAAACCGCCTGAGATCCCGAAACTTCCGTCCATGATTCCCATCTCTCGGCTCTTGTCCAGAAGGGTTTTTTGAGTTTTTTCGGCGAAGAACCAGGAGAGAAAAGCCTCCGCCCCGTCGAGATGGCGCGCGTTGCGGCATATTCCCATGTAGATAATGCTGTCTTTAACCGGCGTGAGCCCGTCTTGGGCTATCCAACGAAAGTCGATATTCTGGATTTTTTCGTGGGGGAGCACTAAGAGGTCGCCGCTCGTGATATAGGAAAAGAGGTTTCGCCCTCCGGTGACGAGTTTGTAGGGAGGGTCGTACAGGTACTTGAACTCAAAATCGTCCTCCGCCGCGGTCGAGGTGTTGACGTTGGCGGACCAGTCGCGGATATAGGCGACGGCCTCTTTCAGGGAGGTTTGGTCCCACTTGAACAGTGGGTCGCTTTCCTCGAATCCCGCGTCGAAAAGTTTGGCGACGATGTACAGGAATTCGCTGTTCCACCTTGGGGAAAAGCCCATCTTTGCGTACGAGCCATTTTGTTTCAGGTTGAATTCCCTCGAAAGCTCGCGGACTTGGTCGAGCGAGACCAAGGAGTCGTTGCCGGGAAGGATCTTGGTCTCGGGCGAGAAGATCAGCGCGGTCAAGTTGAAACTAACCGGGAGCAGGTACTGCCTGCCGTGCACGTTTCCGAGATCCAGCAGGGGTTGGTAGAATTGCTTGGAATTGATGCGAAGCTCGTTGAAAAGGTAGTCGACCGGGACGAGCCGGGATCGCGTGCGCTCGCCCTTGAGCCAAGGGCCGACGACGACGTCGGGAAGATTATGCCCGTCGAGCAGGGCGTCGGCCGGGTTTTCCTTGTATTCGACGCTGACCTTGTATCGGGATTGGCTTGCGTTAAAGATCTCGGCATAGGCCGCGAATTCGCTTTGGTCCGTCCAGATGACCGTGATGCCGTCGTTCTCTCGGGCGCAGCCGGAAAGCAACGCGATCGTCAGGGCGAGAATCGACGGAAGGATCGGGTTTTTCATGCGAGTACTGTAGGGGCGGGAGGTTTTGCTTGTCAATCCCGGAAAGTGCCGATATACTCAGGATTCTATGATAGTAAAAGACGCAGGCGTCATTAACCTTATGGTGAGCGTCGCCGAGCATTACAACACGAATATCTCGACGCGTTTTCTCCGGCCCCTCCTAACCAGCATTCTGTCCGAGACCGACATCTCGCGGCAGATTAACGATATGACCGAGCGTCCCGACCAGTATATCGCGCAGGGGATTCACATTGACGAGTTGTACGAGCAGGTACTCGCGATGAGCCGTTTCATCTTCCGCGTGCGCGCGGAGATCCTGCCGAACCTCCGGAGCCTCGCGGGACCCGCGCTTCCGAACGACGCGAACCGCATTTACCGGGACATGGCGCTCAATAATTTCGGCGCGAACCTCGGTATCCTCGCGGACTACGTGTACGATTTGTATAACCGGGCCGTCGAGTACGACCGGTCGAAGAGCGGCAACGCGCGTCCCGTATACCGCGACATTCACGCGCTGAACGAAGTCCCCCGGTTTCTCGGGAAGAAAACCTAACCCTGTTTGACTGAGCCACTTGCGACGGGCGAGTCGCGATACACTAATCGCGGCGAACCAAATACGGCGAACCAATCACGACGAACCCGTATAAGCGAAAAAACCCCGGAGTTAATCCCCGGGGTTTTTCTTTATCTGTGGGAGCGCGCACGCTCCCTTTCGCTATTTCGCGAGGCCTTCGGCGACCTGGAAGATCGTCGTGAACACGGATTCGATCTTTTCCGTGTCGACCGACGAGAAGGCCACGCGAAGGTGGTTTTCGTCGATTGCGATCGTTCCCACGCCGAAATCGTGGAGCAGCTTGAGCCTGAGTTCCTCGGCCTTGAAGCCGTTGCAGCGCATGCTCATGAAATATCCCGAGTTGAACGGCAGAGCGGTAAGCGCCTTGCTGTCCGCATGGGCGTCGATGAACTTCCTTACGGCGCGGTAACGCTCCTCGAGCAGTTTTCGGAACGTGGCCTTCTCCGGCTCGGTCCTT
>JACCEE010105640.1_pt1 | contig 11110 bp, 10 predicted proteins | sample 7449931 | NCBI WGS metagenome assembly JACCEE01 (sample SAMN15323457, study PRJNA562643) | freshwater metagenome | isolation source: river surface water | place: USA:Blue River Watershed | collected 2017-08-19 | reverse complement strand
CGACATCGTCACCATCATCGTGCAGGAGAGTGTGAGCTCGCAGAACTCGCAGTCCTCGAAGGCCGACAAGGCGAGCACCGCCAACAACGCCATCACGCAGTTCCTCTTCCCCCTGGCCGCCAGCGCCGCCGGCACCAAGGCCGGCACGTATCCGGGCACCGCCTTCGACGGCTCCAGCAACGTCGCCTCCAGCGGCGAGATCAACAACAAGGCCTCCCTCACGTCGCGCGCCGCGGTGCTCGTCACCGACGTGCTGCCCAACGGCAACCTCGTGCTCGAGGGCGTGCGCCGCGTCGCGATGGGCGGCGAGCGCCAGTACATGGTCCTGCGCGGCATCATCCGGCCCGAGGATATCAGCTCCACCAACACGATCTCCTCCACCAGCATCGCCAACGCCACGCTCGAGGTCATCTCCGAGGGCAGCCTCACCGATACGCAGAAGAAGGGCTGGCTCACCCGGATCTACGAACTGCTCCGGCTCTACTGAGCCCGCGTCCCCGCCATGTCCCCCATGCACCGTTTCCTTTTCTGTCTCCTGCTCGCCGGCGCGACCGTGTTCGCCCGGGCCGAGGGCTCCCGCCTCAAGGACCTCGCCGTCGTCGAGGGCGGGCGCGACAACCAGCTCGTCGGCTACGGCATCGTCGTCGGCCTCGCCGGCGACGGCGACAAGAACTCCGAGGCCACGCTGCGTTCGATCGCCAACGCCCTCCAGCGCTTCGGCATCTCGATCCCGTCCAGCACCCTCAAATCCTCCAACGCCGCCGCGGTCATCGTCACCTCGGACATCGGACCGTTCCTCAAGCCTGGCGCTCGCATCGATGTGAACGTCGCCGCGCTCGGCGAAGCCAAGAGCCTCCAGGGCGGCGTGCTCATCCAGACGCCCCTGCTCGGCGGCGACGGCGCCGTCTACGCCGTGGCGCAGGGCCCGGTCGCGGTCGGTGGATTCCTCGGCGGCGCCGGCGGCCCCGGCGGAGCCACCGTGCAGAAGAATCATCCCACCGTCGCCACCATCACCAACGGCGCGATCGTCGAGCGCGAGATCCCCGCCACCGTCGTGCGCGACGGCACCCTGCGCCTTCTCCTGCACCAGCCCGATTTCACCACCGCCGCGCGCGTGGCCGACGCCGTCAACGCCCAGTTCCCCGGCATCGCCCGTGCCCAGGATGCGGCGACGGTGGCCGTCGCGCTGCCGCCCGCCTTCGTCGGCAACGAGGTCTCGTTCGTCGCCTCGCTCGGCGCGATCGAGACGAAGCCCGACACCGCCGCCCGCATCGTGCTCAATGAGCGCACCGGCACGATTGTCGCCACTTCCACCGTACGGCTCTCCCAAGTCGCGATCAGCCACGGCGCACTCACGATCAAGATCGCCTCGACGCTCGGCGTCTCCCAGCCCGGCGCGTTCAGCGAGGGCGGCACCACCGCGGTCGTGCCCTCGACCCGCACCGAGGTGACCGAGGTCAAGGGCGGCTTCCAGGTCGTCGACGACATGCCCTCGGTCGAGCAACTGGCGAAGGCGCTCAACGCCCTCGGCGTGTCCTCGCGCGAGATGATGGCCATCTTCCAGAGCCTGAAACGGGCCGGCGCGCTCCAGGCCGAGGTCGTGATCAACTAGCCAACCGCCGCCACCCATGTCCACCGTATCGCTTAATCCCTTGCTCGGCGTCAGCGATCCCACCGCGCTCCAGCGTTCGATGCAGGCGGGGCGCAACCAGCCCTCGGCCCAGGCCGCGGCGGAGCAGTTCGAGGCGATCCTCGTGCGCCAGCTCCTCGGCGACTCGCTCAAGCCGATGTTCGGTGGCGGCGAGGAGAAGGCGCCGGGCAGCGATGTCTACCAGTATCTCGTCACCGATGTCGTCGCGCAGAGCGTGGCGCAGGGTGGGGGATTGGGCATCGCCAAGATGCTCGTCGCACAACTTACCCCGAAGGGCGAAACAGCCGATAGGACGGAGACCAAGCCATGATTTTTGCCGACACGCTTCCTCTTCCCGCGACCGCTCCCGCCTGGACCCCCGTGGTCGAGGCGCTCCGCAGCGAACTCGCCGAATACGGCGGCCTGCTCCAGCTCATCGATGGGCAGCAGAAGAAGATCTTCGCGCTCGATTCCGAGGGCGTGGCCGAATTCGTGCCGCAGCTCGAGGAGCAGGGCGAGACGGCCCGCGAGCGCCGTGGTGAACGCGAGGCGGCCGTGCGGCAGTTCGCCACCGCGCACGGCCAGCCCGTGCACCTCCCGCTGCGCCAGCTCCTGCCCGCGTTCCCCCCCGAGGTCCGCCCGCTCCTCGAGGCGCTCATCGACGAGATCAACCAGCTCCTCCACCGCACCAAGCAGCGCACGCGGCAGAACCAGATGATGCTGCACCGCCTGGTCGATCTGCATCGCGAACTCGCTCCGGCCCTGCGGCCCCAGGCTTTCACCAAGACCTACTCCCGCCACGGCCAGGTCGCCGTGACCACCAACGCCGTCGGTCCCACCTATCGCGCCACCGGTTGAGCGCCTTCCCGCCATGTCCGGCCTCTTCTCCAGCCTCTACACCAACACCAACGCCCTGCGGGCGCAGAGCGCCGCGCTCGACATCATCGGGCGCAACATGGCCAACGTGAACAACACCAGCTACGCGCGCCAGCGCGTGGTCTTCGGTGACAAGGGCTCGGTCGACACCCCGCTCGGCGCCCAGAGCCTCGGCACCGAGCCGGTCGCGATCCAGCAGATGCGCGACCGCCTGCTCGACGGCCAGATCACGGAGGAAACCTCCAATACCGAACTGCTCCGTTCGCAGTTGAAGTACCTCCAGCAGGCCCAGACCGCCCTCGGTCAGGGCATCTTCGGCAACGCCGGGACCGTGGACACGATCACCAACAACCCGGAGCTGCCCTCCGGCATCGCCGCCTCCCTCGACGCCTTCTTCAACGCCTGGCAGAGCTTCGCCACCGAACCCGCCAGCGTCGTCAACAAGCAGCAGCTCATCGCCAACACCGACGATCTCGTCGACAAGATCCGTCTGGCCGATACGCGGCTGGCCGCGATCGCCCTCCCGGCTCCCGCCGCCGGCAACACGCTCACCGGCCAGATGGACGAGGATGTCCGGCAGGTGAACGGCCTGCTCACCACCTTGGCCGATCTCAACCGCCAGATCGGCCGCGTCGAGATCATCAACCCCGGCACCGCGGTCGACCTCCGCGACCAGCGCCAGGCCAAGCTCGAGGAACTCGCCAAGTATATCGACTTCACCACCACCCAGCAGACGGCCGGGCAGGTGGGCATCCAGGTCAGCGACGGTGGCGGCGGCACCGTCGACCTCCTCAATCTCTCCACCGTCACCGGCACGCTGGCACGCAACGGGGCGAACTACGAATGGACGCCCACCTCCGCCGCCGCCGTGGCCGTCGATTTCAGCGGCGGCAGTCTGGCCGGCTACCAGGCCGTCGGCACCACGGTGCAGGGTTATCGCACGCAGCTCGACGCCTTCGTCAACGCCCTCGTCACCGGCGTGAACGACGCCTACACGAACAGCGGCGCCAATCTCAACGGCGACTTCTTCGACGGCGCGAACCTCACGGCCGGCACCCTCTCGCGCACCGCCACCGTCGCCACCGTCCAGGCCGGCGATGCCGGCGGACCCACCGGTGCCAACACCCGCGCGCTCGCGGTCGCCTCGCTCGCCTCGGACAGCACCTTCCTCAACGGCACTCCCTCCCAGGCCTACACCCGCATCGTCACCCAGGTCGCCCAGGATGTATCCAACACGAACCTCCGCGCCGACGACCAGACCGCGCTCCGCGACCTGCTCGCCTCGCAGCGCGATTCCTACGGCGGCGTGTCCCTCGACGAGGAGACCGCCGACATGATGCGCTTCCAGCGCGCCTACCAGGCCTCCGCCAAGATGATGGCCGTCATCGACGAGCTGCTCTCGGAGGTCATGAACACCCTCGGCCGCTGAACCCCCGACCGCCGCTGACCCCCTCCCGCCATGCTCCGCATCACTTCCAACACCCTCGCGTCGCGCCTGACCGGCGACCTCACCCGTCTCTCCAGCACCCAGAGCCGATTGACGCAGGAAATGGCCTCGGGCAAGCGCCTCATCGATGCCAGCGACGATGTGCCCGCCACGGGTCGCGTGATGGCGTACGAGAGCGAGAAACGCACGCTCCAGCAGTTCGAACGCAACGCGCAGCGCGGCCTCACCAACATCTCGATCAGTACCACCGCGCTCAACTCCATCAAGTCGATCGCGAACAAGATCTTCAACCTCGCCCCGTCCGCCGCCGCTTCCGGCGATCCCAGCCAGCACACCGCTCTCGGCACCCAGATCGACGGTCTGCTCGAACAGGTGTTCTCGCTCGCGAACAACCAGGTCAACGGCACCTACCTCTTCGGCGGCCAGGAGACCGGCGCCGCCCCCTTCAGCGCCACGCGCGATGGCAACGGGCGCATCACCGCCATCACCTACAACGGCGACACCGGCGCTGCGCCCGAGGTCGCCGTGAGCGAGTCCGCGCGGGTCGCGACCCTCAACAACGGCACGCAGAACCAGGAACTCGAGAGCATGATGAACAACATGGTGGCGCTGCGCGACGCGGTGTTTACGGACAACAAACCCGCCATTGGTGCCGCCCAGAACACCCTCGGCGACGACGAGGACAATCTCGTCACGATGCTCAGCACGCTCTCGACCTCGCAGTTCCGCATCAAGGCCACGCAGGAGCAGAACACGGTCCGGTTCAATCAGCTCGCGAACCTGTCCAGCGCCGAGAGCGACATCGATCTGGCCGAGACCATCATCAAGTACCAGAGCGCCGAGCGCTCCTACGAGGCCGCGCTCAAGGCCGGCTCGAATCTCCTCCAGCGCTCGCTGCTCGACTACATCTGAGCCAGGTCCTCCGGCCCGGCTTCCCGTTCCCGCAACCGCAGAATGCCAACATGACCTCGCAGGAATTCTCCTCCCTCACCACTCGTGCCGACGCCGGCGACCCCGAGGCCCAGTATCGCCTGGGCGTCTGTTATGACCAGGGCGAAGGGGTCCCGCAGGACTACGCGACCGCCGCGCGCTGGATCGCGGCGGCGGCCGAACAGGGCCTGGCCCAGGCGCAGAGCACCCTCGGTCTCTACCATTCCAAAGGCGAGGGCGTGGCGCAGGATTTTGCCCTCGCCGCCAAGTGGTTCCGCGCCGCGGCCGCGCAGGGCGAGCCACGCTCGGCCTTCAACCTCGCACTGCTCCTGCAGGCGCAACTGGTGCCGGAGCAGACACCGGGCGAGGCCGCCGCTTGGCTGAAGCACGCGGCCGTCGCCGGCATCGCCGATGCCCAGCTCAACTATGGCATCGACATCCTCGCCACCGCGGAAAGCCCCGCCGACAAGGATGTCGCAGCCGAATGGATATTCGCCGCCGCCAAATCCGGCCTGGCCGAGGCCCAGTACCAGCTCGCGCTCATGCTCGACACGGGCGAGGGGGTCGCGCGCGACCAGTTGCTCGCCGTCGGATGGTACGAGCTGGCCGCCGCGCAGGGGCACACCAGCGCCCAGTACAACCTCGGCCTCCACTTCGAACTCGGGCACGAAGGCTTGGAGCCCAACCGCGAGCGCGCCTGCGCGCTCTATCGCGAGGCCGCCGCCGCCGGCCACGAGAAGGCCATCGACTCGCTCATCTCGCTCACGCTGTGAGCGTCCGGTCGCGCGAGCGTGGAGACGCCCGGGCGGCCGCGGCGGGGAGTGGGGTTTATTCCCTAGACGGCGCCCCGGGCGGTCGCCTGAGGGGTTGACGGGGGAATTCCCCAGGCTACCACCAAGGCCCCCATGAAGCCGGTTCTCGCCATCGTCCTCGCGACCGCCCTGACCGCCACCGCCTCCGCCCAGACGCTGGCCTCGGTCGGTCTCCACGACACCGGTACGCTCCTCGATGGCGCCAACCCGTACGTGCTGCGGGCCGCGCCGTCCGGGAGCTACAACCTCTACGTGCCGCCGTCCACCGTCTGGCCGATCAACGGCCCCTGGCTCGACAACACCGCATCCACGCGCTGGATCTCCGTCTATGCCGGCCCGGCGGTCCCCGGCGGCGAGGTCCCTTCCGTGGCGCCGGGCAGCTACACCATCCGCCTCGATTTCAACCTCGGCGGCCACCGCCCGGCCGATGTGCGCTTCGGGTTCACGGCGGCGGCGGACAACCTGCTGGCGGTGAGCCTCAACGGGGCGGCGCTGCCGAACCTCGGCACGCCGGTCGGCGACACGAACTATGGCAGCCTGGGCGGCTACATCTACAGCGTGAACGGCACCGGCCTGCTCGCGGGGGCCAACTATCTCGACTTTGTGGTGACGAACAGTGCGGGAGCCACGGGCAACCCGGCCGGACTCTTCGTGGATTTCACCTCCTTCACCGTGGTGCCGGAACCGTCGACCTACGCTCTCCTCCTCGGGGCGGGCGCGGTCGCAGTGGCCTGGGTCCGGCGCCGGCGCTCCGTCTGAGGTTCGCTCCTGCGGTGCGTGCAGGCGCGGGTTCCAGTTGCGCCGGGCGCCTTGCGGTGGGCATAACGACGGGCGTGCCGCCACCGCTCACGTCCATCGTCCACCTCGACGCCGACGCGTTCTTCGTCGCCTGCGAACAGGCGCGCGATCCGTCGCTGCGGGGGAAGAAGTGCGCGGTGGGCGGGACGACCCGGGGCATCATCTCCTCGGCGAGCTACGAGGCCCGCGCGGCTGGCGTCTACACGCCGATGCCCACGGTGCAGGCGCGCCAGGTGTGCCCCGATCTGGTGCTGATTCCGCACACGCCGGGGCTCTACGGGCGGGTCTCGCGGCGGATGTTCGACCTGTGCGAGACCGTCACGCCGCAGGTCGAGCGCCGCTCGATCGACGAGGGCTATCTCGACGTGGGGCCGTGCGGCTTCCGTTCGCAGGAGGAACTCGTGCGGCGCATCCGCGCGCTGGATGCGGCGATCGTGGCCGAGCTGGGCCTGTCGATCTCCTGGGGCCTGGCGACGAACAAGCTCGTCGCCGCCATCGCCAGCAAGCTGCGCAAGCCGAAGGCGTTCGTCGTGGTGCCGCCGGGCGGCGAGGCGGCATTCCTCGCGCCGCTCGGTGTCGGCCGGCTGCCGGGGATCGGCACGAAGACCGAGCCGCGGCTGGCGGCGGGCGGGCTGCGGACGGTGGCCGACCTGCTGGCGGCGCCCGAACCGGTGTTGCGGCGTTTCTTCGGCGACGGGTATCGCGCCCTCCTCGCGATGGCGCGGGGCGAAGACGCGTCGCCGGTCGAGACCGTGGAGTGGGACGCGAAGAGCTATTCGCAACAGGAGACGTTCGCCCACGACATCGCCGACTTCGCCGAGATCGAGCGGATCGCCAAGGGCATGGTCGACGAGCTCGTGCCGAAGTTGCGCGAGGAGGGGAAATGCGCCCGCACGATCACCGTGAAGATTCGCTACCCGGGGATGGAGGATGCGTCGGCCGGGCACAGCCTGCCGGTGGCGAGCGATCTGGAGACGGATTTCTACCCGCAGATCGCGCCGTTGTTGCGGAGCGCCTGGCGGCAGCGGCGCCCGTTGCGCCTGGTGAGCGTGCGGCTGTCGCAGGTCGAGGACCCGGTGCGGCAGCTGGAGCTGTTCGGTGCCGTCCAGAACGAGAAACGCCACAAGCTCGCCGCGGCGGTCGACGCGCTCAATCGCGGGAAGGGCGGCAGCGCCGTCACGCGCGGGCACCAGTTGCGCCCGGAGGCGGGGGAGCGGCCGCCTCCGCCCGGGCACTGAATCGGTTCACGCGGCGCCGGCGGGATGGTCGACGTGCGAGAAGTAGAGCGTCTGTTTCGGTGTCGTGATCACCGGGATCTTCTCGCCGGCGAGCGTGTGCTGGCGGATGCGCTCCTGCATGGCATCGAGCGCGGCCTGCTGGTTCGGGGCGCGGGTGAAGAAGTTCAGGTTGGGGCAGAACACGACGAACTCGTCCGCGGTGCCCCAGGTGAGGAGATGGGCATCCTCGCTCGGGAAGTCCGGGCGCTGGACCCACGGATCGACGATCATCTTCGCGATGAGCTCGCGGAAGGCGGGCACGTTCGGCGGCTTCGAGATCGTGGCGTTCACGCCGGCCACGAAGAGTTTGCTCACGAGGAAACGGTCCGCGACGCTGGTCAGCACGAGGATCGGCAGCTGCTGGGGCGAGTAGCGGTGGCGGGCCTGGAAGATGAGCTCGAAGGCGTCGCCCTGCGGAAACATGAAGTCGGTGATGATCAGGTCGTATTTGCGCGACTGGATCGAGTCCCAGCCGGCGGAGAGGTTGTCGAGGATCGTGAGCTCGTAGTCCTCGGGCAGGTACTTCGTCATCAATCGCTGGAACGTCCGCGAGTCTTCGATGAAGAGAACGGCGGGCGTGGGGCGGCTTCGGCAGCGTGGTTGGGGCGCGGGCGCGGGTAGGGGAAGAACTCGGTGGGGATATCGGCCGGCGGTGGGGCGAACTTGAGCGTGGGCGGGCGGAAACCGCGCGGGCGCGGGTTTGGCGGCCCTCGTCCGGGGGCGGCGGTGGACGGTCGCGCGCCCTTGAAAATAAGAGTGGCATAGTCGTTCTCGATTCTGTGAGTTTCCCTTCCGGTATGAACCCCGTGCTCAAGCTCCTCATGGAAAACAACCGCCTGTCGCCCGTGCAGATGGCGCAGGTGCTGGGCGTGCCGGAGGCGGAAGTCACCCGCCAGCTCGACGAGCTCAAGGCCAAGGGCATCTTCCTCGGCTGGCGCCCCGTCCTCAACCTCGCCAAGGAGGAGACCGGCGTCGTGCGCGCCGTGATCGAGGTGAAGATCCGCCCCGAACGCGGCGGCGGGTTCAACCGCCTGGCCGAACGCATCGCGCGTTTCGACGAGGTCGACTCCTGCTACCTCAACTCGGGCGGCTACGATCTGCTCGTCTTTGTCAGCGGCACCAGTCTCCAGAAAGTGGCGGCGTTCGTCTCCGAACGTCTCTCGACGATCGACGGCGTGCTCTCCACCGCGACCCATTTCATGCTGCGCACCTACAAGGAGAACGGCGTGCTCATGGAGCAGCGCGAGGAGGAGACCGGTCCGTTGCAGGTCACCCCGTAACGCCCGCCGCGCGCCGCCTTGCTGTCCGCCATGAGCGACCCCAATCGTTTTATCGCCCGCCACGTCGTCGGTCTCCCGCGCTCCGGCATCCGTGATTTCTTCGACGTCGTGGCGAAGATGAAGAGCAGCGACGTGATCTCGCTGGGCATCGGCGAGCCCGATTTCCGCACACCGTGGCACATCCGCGAGGCGGCGATCTACTCGCTCGAACGCGGCCGCACGCACTACACCGCCAACCTCGGCCTGATCGAGCTGCGCCGCGCGATCTCGGCCTATGTGGGCGAACACTTCGGCATCGAGTACCGGCCCGAAAGCGACGTGCTCGTGACCGTCGGCGTGTCGGAGGCGCTCGACCTGGCCTTCCGGGCGTTCATGAACCCCGGCGAGAAGGTGCTCTTCCATCAGCCGTGCTACGTGAGCTACCACCCGAGCGTCACGCTGGTGCACGGGCAGGGCATTCCGGTGCCGACCTTCGCCAAGGACAATTTCGCGCTCACCGCCGAGGCGCTCGCGGCCGCGTGGGAACCGGGCTGCCGCATCCTGATGCTCAACCTGCCGTGCAACCCCACGGGCGGCACCTGTTCGCGCGCGCAACTCGAGGCGATCGCCAAGTTCGCCATCGAGAAGGACCTGTTGGTCTTCAGCGACGAGATCTACTCGGAACTCACCTTCGACGGCGAACACACCAGCATCGCGAGCCTGCCGGGCATGCGCGAGCGCACGATCTTCCTCCACGGATTCTCCAAGGCCTTCGCGATGACCGGTTGGCGCATCGGCTACGCCTGCGGTCCGGCGCCGTTGATCGAGGCGATGATGAAGGTGCACCAGTACTCGATGATGTGCGCGTCGATCATCAGCCAGGACGCCGCGACCGAGGCGTTGCTGCGCGGTTGGGATGGCGTGCTGCGCATGCGCGCCGAGTACCACCGCCGCCGCGACTTCATCGTGCGCCGCTTCAATGAGATCGGCCTGAAATGCCACAGTCCGCGCGGGTCGTTCTATACGTTCCCTTACGTGGGCGGCACGGGGCTGAGCGAGAAGGATTTCGCCGTCGGGTTGCTTGAGAGCAAACACGTGGCGGTGGTCCCGGGCACGGCCTTCGGCGCCAACGGCGCCGGGCATGTCCGCGCGTGCTTCGCGACCAGCTACGAACAGATCGGCGAGGCCTGCGACCGCATCGAGCGGTTCGTGCAGGAAGTCGCCGCGAAGAAGGAGGGCGCCTGGACAGAGTGCCGCGCCCGCCATTGCGCGGAACGCAGCGAAGCAAGTGCGAGCCCGACGGCCCGAGTCACGCCACTGCTTCCTCGGCTCCGGGCAGAACGACAAAAAGGGCGGAACTGCGGACGCGTGGGCGCACCGCACGAGGCCGCGCTGCTCAAAAACGTCCAGCGCGGATGTCGCGGATCGTCGAAACCGACATCTGTGGCGGAATTATCGGCGCCCGGGGAGCGCTGGCACCGCGATTGCTGGAAGAGACCGACTATGCTCAGCAAAATCCTCTCCCTCCGGTCGCTCGTGCTCGCGCTGGGGTTGGCTGCAGCCTCGTGTTGCAGCTTCGCCGCCGATGCGCCTGAAGTCCCTTCCGCCGACGAGCGCATCGCTGCGCTCGAGGCCTACGTCAACAATACCGACCCCGGCAAGGCGCTCACGGGCGTCGCCGGTCCCGGCCACAACGCCTGGATGATGACCTCCACGGCGCTGGTGCTCTTCATGACGCTGCCGGGACTCGCGCTGTTCTACGGCGGCCTGGTGCGGAGCAAGAATGTGCTCTCGGTCATCGCGCAATGTCTCGGCATCGCCGGCCTGGTCACGCTCCTCTGGTGGGCCTTCGGCTACAGCTTCGTCTTCGGGAAGAACTTCTCGGAGAGCGGGAGTTTCCTCGGGCATTTCCTCGGAGGCACCGAGTACCTCTTCCTGAAGGGGGTCGGCTCCGCGCCGAACACCGATTACAGCTACTGGGTGTCGCACAACGTCTTTGCGATGTACCAAATGATGTTCGCGATCATCACCCCGGCGCTGATCGTCGGCGCGATCGCCGAGCGCATGAAGTTCTCCGCCAT
>JACCEE011408847.1_pt1 | contig 11112 bp, 10 predicted proteins | sample 7449931 | NCBI WGS metagenome assembly JACCEE01 (sample SAMN15323457, study PRJNA562643) | freshwater metagenome | isolation source: river surface water | place: USA:Blue River Watershed | collected 2017-08-19 | reverse complement strand
TTTCAAAATCTTTGCTGGCCTCTTGAAAGTTCTTTTTGTCGATTTTTTCAAAACCCGACTTCAACGCAGTGCTGTAGTCTTGACCAAATGTTGCTCCTGCAATGCCAGAAAGCATTAGAATTAGAAAAAAAATGTGTCTCATGTTCAATTCTTTTCTGGGGGTTAATTTGTGCTATCCCCTGCGTCAAAAAGTATTCTATTTTTGATGGATCGGCTCAGCGTAACCTCATCAGTATACTCCAACTCGTCTCCAAATCCAACTCCTCTAGCAATGGTTGTTACCTTTATAGAGTAGTTTCTAATTTTTCTAAAGATATAAAAATTAGTTGTCTCTCCCTCCATTGTTGTGCTAAGTGCTAAAATTACCTCTTTTACGGTTCCGCTTGCGATTTTGTTGACAAGGGAATCGATTTTTAAATCGGAGGGTCCAACACCTTCCATTGGAGAGATTATTCCGCCCAGCACATGGTAAATTCCCTTGAAACTGCCTGTGTTCTCGATGCTCATAACATCCCTTACCGATTCCACAACGCAAACTAACCCATGGTCGCGTTTGGATGAGGCGCAAATGCTGCAAGTCTCTGAATCGGATATGTTATGACAGATTGAGCAGTATTGTGTCAGGTTGCGCATCTCAATAACCGATCGCCCAAATCTTTCCACCTCTTCTTTTGGCTGTTTGAGTAAGTGCAGCGCTAAGCGAAGTGCTGTTTTCTTTCCTACTCCCGGGAGTTTCGATAATTCTTCAACTGCGTTTTCCAAGTGTTTGGACGGGAAGTGGGTGAGGTTCATGTTTTATGTTTTGGCTGCAAATTTATCATTATTGTGTGAATGTTGCTCCTGTTTTTTAACCATTAGCCTAAGTTGCTTGCGTTATCTTCTCGAACATCTGATGTCGCAATCTCATCTTTAGCATAGGTTGTTGGTTTTTGCAGTTTGGCGTTTGTGGTAATTATATTTTCTTTGTTAAAAAATACAGTAATATATGTCTCCATTATTTGTTAGCATCATCATTGTCTTTTATTTTGCGCTACTTGTTGGGATTTCCTACTTAACAACTCGTAAGGTTGATAGTAAGAGTTTTTTTAGTGGAACAAGAAAATCGCCCTGGTATATTATTGCCATTGGAATGATTGGAACCTCAATATCGGGGGTTACTTTTATATCTGTCCCCGGGGCAGTCTACTCCGACCAATTTGCCTATTTTCAAATGGTGTTGGGTTTTCTTGTTGGATATTTGGTTGTTGCCAACGTTCTATTACCTTTATACTATAGGTTAAACCTTACCTCCATTTACTCATACTTAGAGACTCGTTTTGGTTTCTTCTCATACAAAACAGGTGCGCTCTTTTTTCTGTTGAGCCGAACTATTGGCTCAGCATTTCGACTTTACATCGTTTCGATGGTTCTTCAAACCATTATCTTTGATAAGATTGGCGTTCCATTTTGGGTTTCGGTTACGGTAACAATTGGCCTCATATACCTCTACACTTACAAAGGTGGGGTGAAAACGATTATTTGGACCGATCTTGCTCAAACATTTGCCATGATTGCCGCAGTAGTGCTCTGCTTATTGTTTATTTCCGATGCATTTGGCTTCTCAATTATTCAAATGTTGGAAACTGTAAGGGATAGTAGCTATTCAAGAGTGTGGCATTTCGATGACCCTTCTAGTAAGCTCTATTTCTGGAAGCAGTTTTTGGCTGGTATCTTTATTCCTATTGTGATGACCGGTTTGGATCAAGATCAAATGCAAAAAAACTTAAGTTGTAGGAGCCTTTCTGATGCCAAAAAAAATATGTATTGGTATAGTTTAATGTTTGTGCCAATCAACTTATTGTTTATGTCGGTTGGTGTTCTTTTGGTACTTTATGCTCAAAAAATGGGCATTGCAATTCCTGCAAAAACCGATACCCTCTTTCCAATGATAGCAACCGGGGGATACTTAAATGCAGCACTAGGTGTTACTTTTATAATAGGAGTAGTTGCAGCGGCTTATTCCAGTGCCGATTCTGCCCTTACTGCGTTAACAACATCATTTACTGTTGATATACTTGGTGCAACTAAATATGAGGAACCTAAGTTAAAGCGAATTCGCACAACGGTTCACCTTGGTATGTCGTTGCTGCTAATTGCAACTATACTATTTTTTAAAGCAATAAACGACGAGGCCGTTATAAAGGCAATATATACTGTTGCCGGGTATACCTATGGTCCGCTGCTTGGCCTTTATGCATTTGGTGTGTTTACCAAGCGCAGAGTTAGAGATTACCTAATTCCTGTAGCCGCGGTGCTTGCCCCTGTTATCTGCTATGTTGCAACACGATTCTTTCCAGTTGGGTTTGAATTGTTGATATACAATGGTTTTGTTACATTTGTTTTAATGTGGCTTACGGGTATTGGTTTAAAGTCGAAACCTGAGAAATTGATTGTTTAATCTTAACTATTTCGAAACAATGAAACAGCTTGTAGTGACAATTATATCTATTGTTTTGTTCTTATCTGCCGGAGCGCAAGAGGTTGTTCCGTATAAGATTTTTTCTTCCGATGGAAGTATCGTTAGTTTCGAAAAGGTAGTTGAAAAGGCCAACGCCTCTGATTTAGTATTCTTCGGCGAACTACATAATAGCGCAATTGCACATTGGCTGGAACTCGAGTTGGCGGTTGCAATGCAAAAACAGTTTGAGAATAAGTTAGTTTTAGGTGCAGAAATGTTTGAGGCAGATAATCAGCTGCTGCTTGATGAGTTATTGGGTGGGCTTATTCCAATTAAGAAATTTGAAGAGGATGGTCGCTTTTGGCCCAACTACAAGACTGACTACAAACCGTTAGTAGAGTTTGCTCTTTCAAATAAGCTTAAGTTTGTGGCTACTAATATTCCACGCAGGTATGCTGCTGCGGTTGGTAAGGATGGTTTAGCTGCGTTGGATATGTTTTCGTCTGATGCAAGGCGGTTCATTGCTCCTCTTCCAATATCGTATGATGCAAATCTTCCATCCTATGTGAGCATGAAAAGTATGACAATGGCTTCGGGAGGACATGGCCCTAAATTTATTGTAGATGCACAAGCTGCTAAAGATGCCACAATGGCTCATTTTATTATTAGGAACTTAGTCGATGGTGGAGCTTTCTTGCACTTTAATGGGAGTTTTCATTCCGATAGCCACGAGGGAATCGCTTACATGGTAAGCAAGAAGATGCCAAAGTTGAAAATCATTGTGATTACAACTGTGGAGCAAGATCAGGTAGATGTGCTGGAAAAGGAAAATGAAGGTAAGGCCGATTTTACTGTTGTAGTGAGCAGCCGAATGACAACAACATATTAGTTGTAATTTCTTATAGGTAAAGAGGCTGCCCAAAAGTTTCGGACAGCCTCTTTTTGTTTGATTAACTATTTCTTTATAACCAAACAGTCGGACATTATATCGTGGAGCGCCTGCTTCTTGACTGTGAAACCTGCCATGATAAATCCGATGTAGATGGTCATACTTGAGATTATTTTCCCAAAATAGCGACCTGTCGCGCGTGCAAAGGTTATCTTGTTGCCTACAGTATCGGTTACTTTTATTCCAACTGCTACCTTGCCTAGCGTACCTTGGTATTTAGAAGATTCTAACAGTGCATAGTAGAGCCATCCTACTATTAATGAGATGATAACTATTACAAATACAAAACTCATAATAACCCCAACAATTGCAATTATCTCGGGCCCTTCACTTGCCTCTTTTGAAGCAGCGATGATGCCTGTGATCATCCCCACCATAAATGGCAAAGACATAATGCCAACAACCAGTTGCAATACTATATAGTCGATAATATAAGCGGCTAGTCGCAACCAAAATCCGGCATACCTTACCTCTCTAGGCTCAATAATTTCCATCGTTTATCAGTTTTAGGTGGCACCAAAATACAATATATTTAAGTATAAGCGCCGGAACTCTGCCGGTGCTTATACTTTTAGTTGCCCTTATTGAGCAATGAGAGCAATTGCTTTGTTGATGGCTGCTTGCATACCTTCTAGGTTTTTTCCACCTGCAGATGCGAAAAATGGCTGACCGCCACCACCACCTTGGATATCTTTGGCTGCTTCTCTAACTATCGTTGATGCGTTCAACCCCTTCTCCTTCATCACGGAGTCGCTGAGCATGATTGTGAGCGAAGGTTTTCCACCTGCAATGCTGCCTGCTACAAATGCAAGATTGTGTATTTCGCCTTTGAGCTGGTATGCTAAGTCTTTTATTGCTTCAGGACTGAGGTCGAAAGTTTCGGCAATGAGTGTGATTCCATTGTTCGCTTTTGCTTTAGCTTTGAGCGATTCCTTAACCGAAGCAAGTTTCTCCTTCATTAGTCCCTCTAGTTCTTTAGCAAGTCGCTTATTCTCTTCTTGCAACTTTTGGATGCCTTGGGTTATGGCGCCAGTGTTGTTAAGTAGCAGTTTTGCCTCTTTGATTTGATTGAGAGAATCGTTGAAGAACTGTTCTGCTTTATCAGCGGTAATGGCCTCAATACGACGAATACCAGCCGAAATTGCACCTTCCGAAGTGATTTTGAAGATGCCAATCTTGCCGGAAGCGTCCACGTGAGTTCCTCCGCAAAGTTCCACTGAGGTACCAAATTGAATTACACGAACGCTGTCGCCATACTTCTCACCAAAGAGCGCCATTGCTCCTAATTTCTGAGCTTCGGCAATAGGCGTGTTTCTTCTCTCAATTAGGGTGTAGTTTTCTCTAATTTTCTTGTTGACAATCGTCTCTACTTTTGCAATCTCATCTTCAGTTAACTTCTGGAAGTGAGCAAAGTCAAATCGAAGGTTTTCAGGATTAACTAACGATCCCTTTTGCTCCACATGCGTTCCCAGCACTTCGCGTAATGCTTCGTGCAGAAGGTGAGTGGCAGAGTGGTTGTTTGCAGTAAGTTGACGCTGTTGAGTGTTGATTGATGCGTGGAAATTTGCCGATGGATTCTCCGGTAACTTTGCAGCTATATGAACAATCAGGTTATTTTCCTTTTGGGTGTCAATTATCTCAATCCGATCACCATCGGACTCAATGAATCCCGAATCGCCAACTTGTCCACCCGATTCAGCGTAGAATGGGGTTTTGTCAAAAACGAGTTGGTAGAGCGTCTTGTTTTTTGTCTTAACGGTGCGGTAACGACAAATTTTAACGTCGGCTTGGGTGAAGTCGTAACCAACAAACTCAACTGTAGTTAATGGTCTGATTTCAACCCAGTCATCGGTTTCGGTTGCCGCCGCAGCTCTACTTCTTTCCTTTTGAACCTCCATAGCCTTGTTGAAGCCGTCACGATCTACGCTCATTCCCTTTTCACGAAGAATAAGTTCCGTAAGATCAAGAGGGAAGCCAAATGTGTCGTATAGTTCAAAAGCACTTGGTCCGTCAATCTCTTGCTTGCCTGCCTTTTTTGCTGCATCAATATGTTGATCGAGCAACCTGATTCCTGTATCGAGTGTACGAAGGAAAGATGATTCCTCTTCGGCAATTACTTTTTCAACTAGCTGCTGCTGGTTTTTTAATTCGGGATAGGCTGCCCCCATTTGGTCTACTAAAGTAGCAACCAACTTGAATAGGGTAGGCTCAGTAAATCCTAGAAAGGTAAATCCATAGCGCACTGCACGGCGCAAAATGCGGCGAATAACGTATCCTGCTTTAACGTTCGATGGTAGCTGACCGTCGGCAATAGAGAAGGAGATTGCTCTTAAGTGGTCGGCAATAACGCGCATAGCCACGTCAGCTTTATCGTCTTTGCCGTATGTTTTTCCGGCAAGCGATGCAATCTTCTGTAGGATTGGTTGGAACACGTCAGTGTCGTAGTTGCTCTGCTTGCCTTGAACGGCCATACAGAGGCGCTCGAAACCCATTCCTGTGTCCACGTGTTGAGCAGCAAGCGGCTCAAGTTCGCCACTTGCCTTTCTGTTGAACTGCATGAACACCAAGTTCCATACTTCAATAACTAGCGGATCGCTAGTGTTTACCATCTTTTCTCCGGGAATTTTTGCTCTGTCTGCTTCAGACCTTAAGTCGATGTGGAGTTCGCTACAAGGACCGCAAGGACCGGTGTCGCCCATTTCCCAGAAGTTGTCCTTCTTGTTTCCCCAAATAATTCTATTCTCAGGAAGGTATTGTAGCCATAGTTTCTTAGCTTCGTTGTCGGGGGCAATACCTTCTTCGGCGTTACCTTCAAAAACGGTAGCGTAAAGTCTATCCTTGGGAAGGTGCAATTTTTCAACAAGAAATTCCCAAGCCCAGTTAATGGCCTCTTCCTTAAAGTAATCGCCAAACGACCAGTTTCCCAGCATCTCGAACATGGTGTGGTGGTAGGTGTCGTGTCCTACTTCTTCCAAGTCGTTGTGCTTTCCCGAAACGCGCAAACACTTCTGGGAGTTGGCTACGCGGGGATTTTTTGGTGCTGAAATGTTAAGAAAAATATCCTTGAACTGATTCATCCCTGCATTAGTAAACATGAGGGTTGGATCATTCTTTACGACCATAGGAGAGGACGGCACTACTTCATGCTGCTTGCTTTGAAAAAACTCCAAAAAGGCAGTCCGAACTTGGTTCGAATTCATAAATTGTTATATTTTAGTTGTTTATTATTGGCTACTTCAAACTTTAATATCATTATTTTGACGAAAATAGGTTGTAAAATTAATTTATTTCGTCTAGTTTTGGAGCTTGAATAGATTTTTCTTTATTAAAGGTACGAGTTAAATGGCAAATCAACACTATCGGTTCAACCCTATCACCCTAAGCTACGATGTTATATCCATACCATTCAAGCGTAAGGTTCTTAGAGTTGTTGCCTATCTGGTTGCTGGATTTGTAATGGCAACGATTTCCAGTTTCACATTTACCTACTTTTTTGACACCCCAAAGACTTTAGCCTTAAAGCGGGAACGAGCTGATCTCCTTGTAAAATACGAACTGCTTGAAAAGCGACTTGGCGATGCAACTGAAGTTTTAACCGATATACAGCAAAGAGACAACAATATCTATCGTAGTATTTTTGAGGCGGATACCATTCCTACTTCCATCAGGGAAGCTGGCTTTGGAGGTAATGAACGATTCGAGGTGTTGTCCGAAATAAAGAACGGGGCTATTGCTATAAAGGCAACAATGACCCTCGATAAAATTACACGGCAGGCTTACATTCAAAGCAAATCGTTTGATGATGTTATTAAGCTTGCTAAGCAGAAGGAGCAACTTGCTGAGAATATGCCTGCTATCCAGCCGGTTTCTCTTCGTGATCATATGCGTTTAACCGATTTCTTTGGGTTTAGGCGCGATCCATTCAACCGCTCCATTAAGTTTCATGAAGGTATAGATATCTCTGCTCCACTTGGAACCGATGTTTATTCTGCGGGGAATGGGGTTGTTGAGGTGGCTGATATCTCAAATCACGGTTACGGCAATCAGGTTGTTGTTAACCATGGATTTGGGTATAAAACCCGATACGCTCACTTGAAGGCTATAAAAGTTACAGTAGGACAACGGATTAAGCGAGGTGAAATTGTTGGTTATCTTGGAAATACAGGTAGGAGCACAGGCCCTCACCTGCATTATGAAGTTGTTTACCGTAACAAGCCTGTAAACCCAATAAACTATTTTGGGGATTTAGATCAAGCCGATTTTGACAAAATAATAGACCGTGCTGCACTGCTTTCAGGTGTTAGCCAGGACTAATAAATGCTAGTTAATGCGAAAGAGTAAATACCATTTTAATCCGGAATCGCTTAGTTTCGATAGGGTTAGGACTAATCTGCGTACCAAGTTAATACGTGGGGTTACATATTTTTTTGCGACTGGGGTTATCGCCGTAATTTACTACATCTGTTACTCTTTTTTCTTTGATACTCCGGTGGAGCGAGGGTTGAAGCGTGAGAACGAATTGCTCTCTCTACAATTCGAAATGTTGTCGGGAAAGTTTGACCAGCTTGAGAAGGTTATCGTAGATTTAGAGCAACGCGATGAGAATATTTATCGCACTATATTTGAGGCAGAACCAATACCATCTAATATTCGCCGTGCAGGGATGGGCGGGGTGTCACGCTACGATGAGCTGGAGGGGTTAAGCAACCCGAAACTTGTAAAAGAGTCATTTAGTAAGTTAGACAGGCTGGCTAAACGAGTTTATGTGCAAAGCAAGTCGTACGATGAGCTAGTGGAGTTGGCAAAGAGCAAAGAAGAGATGCTGCAAAGCGTACCCGCGATTCAACCGGTTAGAAATAAAGATTTAAAGCACGTTGCTTCTCCGTTTGGTGTTCGTATTCACCCATTCTATAAGGTGTTGAAGATGCATACGGGGATGGATTTTACTGCAACATCAGGTACCGAGGTGTTTGCTACCGGAAACGGTGTTGTTGTTAGGGTTGACCAGGGACAACGGGGGTATGGTAATGTTGTAATGATAGATCATGGTTTTGGCTTTAAAACTCTGTATGCTCACTTAAGCGGATTTAACGTAAGAAGTGGACAGCATGTGAAGCGAGGCGATGTAATAGGCCGAGTTGGTAACTCTGGAATGTCCATGGCACCTCACTTGCACTATGAAGTATGGAAAAATGAAGTTCCCATAAATCCCATTAACTTTTATTTTAACGACCTTACTCCTGAAGAGTACGATCGACTTATTGAACTTGCAGCAAATAGTGGTCAATCATTAGATTAAAGTTGTCATGCCATACAAAGAGAGGAAAGTAGAAAAGCTTTACTATACCATCGGAGAGGTTGCTGAGATGTTTGATGTAAATACGTCGCTCATCCGATTTTGGGAGAAAAGTTTTGATATCATTAAGCCAAAGAAGAACAAGAAGGGAAACCGTCTTTTTACTAAGGACGATATTGAAAACTTCCATTTAATATACTACTTGGTAAAAGAGCAAGGTATGACTCTTGTTGGTGCTCAAAAGCGAATTAAGGAGAACAAGGAGGGTACTGTTAATACGTTCGATATTGTTAAAACCCTTACCGGTATTCGAGAGATGCTTCTTGAAGTAAAAGAGACGCTGTAATTAATCGCCGATGAATCGCTTGCTTGTATCTGATATAACTTCATGTATAGAACGCTTCGCTCCACTGGCATTGCAGGAGGGATATGATAATTCCGGTCTTCAGGTTGGCAATCTATTGTCCAATGTTGAATCGGTAATGCTCACCGTTGATATTACTGAGGAGGTGATCGATGAGGCAATCGTCAAGGGGATTAACATGGTTATCGCTCATCATCCTTTGATCTTTTCAGGGTTAAAGAGGCTTACGGGCAAAACTGAGGTTGAGCGAATTGTCGAAAAGGCAATTAAGCATAACGTTTGCATCTATGCTTCACATACAAACCTTGATATTGCCAGCAACGGTGTTAGCTTTAGGATGGGTGAGAAACTTGGACTGAAAAAGTTAAAGGTGCTTGAACCACTTGAGGATCGCCTTCAAAAAATTGTAGTTTTTGTTCCAACTGCTCATCTTGACGCTGTTCGTCAGGCAATGTTCGATGCCGGAGCCGGAAATGTTGGCAACTACAGTTCATGTAGCTATAGCCATCAAGGTGAAGGAACGTTTAAGGCCGAGGCTGGTGCTTATCCTTTTGTGGGGAAAGTTGATGAACTCCATGTTGAATCAGAAATAAGACTTGAGGTTGTATGCCCATCCTATTTCTCAGAAAAAGTGGTCCGTGCAATGGTTACCGCACATCCATACGAGGAGGTTGCTTACGATATTATTCCTCTTGTAAATAAAAATCCATACCTAGGTCTTGGTGCCGTTGGGGAATTTGTGGAGCCAATTGCCATTGAAGATTTTCTGTTGCACGTCAAGAAAACATTTGGTGCGATGGGTGTTCGTTATACTGCTCCTTCCTCTACAACCATTAGCCGTGTTGCTATGTGCGGTGGAAGTGGATCGTCGCTAATAGGGAAAGCTATTGCTTCGGGAGCACAGGCATTTATTACCGGAGATATTAAATATCATAATTTTTTTGATGCAAAAGGCAAGCTTTTGCTGATGGATATAGGTCATTTCGAAAGTGAATATTTTTCTTTAGAGATAATTTCTGATTTATTAAAGAAAAATTTCCCTAATTTTGCCGTTTACATTGCAGAAACAAAATCAAACCCGATAAATTATTTGTAGGCCGTATGGTGACAGACAAAGGTAAGGTTGCTGAATCCAGCGAGTTGTCGGTATCCGACAAACTCAAAGCATTACATGATCTTCAGATCATCGATTCACAAGTTGATAGAATTAAGCTTCTTAGAGGTGAGTTACCTTTAGAGGTTCAGGACTTGGAAGACGAGATCGAAGGCTTAGAGACTAGGCTTAAAAACCTAGAGCAAGAAGTTGTTACTCTCGACGCCTCCATTACTAAGAAGACTCAGGACATTGCTGAATCAAAGTCGCTCATCAAGAAGTATGAAGAGCAACAGAAGAATGTAAGGAATAACCGCGAATTTGACTCGTTGAACAAGGAGATTGAGTTTCAGAATCTTGAAATCGAATTGTGTGAGAAGCGTATTAAAGAGTTTTCCATACAGAGCAAGGACAAGAAAAAGTTTATTGAGGATTCAATTGTTTTATTGACGGAGCGCAAAGCCGATTTGTCAAATAAACGTCAGGAACTTAATGAGATTGTTTCTGAAACGAAGAAGGAAGAGGATGCTCTTTATGAGAAGTCTGAAGCTTGTCAGCGTCTGATTGAACCACGGTTGTTGTCAGCCTATAAACGGTTGAGAGTGAACGCTCGAAATGGTCTCGCTGTTGTAACTGTTAAGCGTGATGCTTGTGGCGGTTGCTTCAATAAGATTCCACCACAGCGCCAACTCGACATTCGCTTAGGTAAGAAAGTTATTGTTTGTGAGTATTGTGGTAGAATCCTTGTGGACGATACCGTTGCTGGCGAAGAATTAGCATAAATAAAAAGGGACTCAGAAGAGTCCCTTTTTATTATTACCAGCTTCCACCGGCACCTCCGCCGCCAAAGCTTCCACCACCGCCGCCGGAAAATCCGCCACCGCCGAAGCTTCCGCCTCCAGACCTGAAGTTGCCGAAACTGCTTGCGGCTGCTCCTGCCATTAACCAGAATGGGAGACTGCTTCCGCTTGAT
>JACCEE010819117.1_pt1 | contig 11112 bp, 7 predicted proteins | sample 7449931 | NCBI WGS metagenome assembly JACCEE01 (sample SAMN15323457, study PRJNA562643) | freshwater metagenome | isolation source: river surface water | place: USA:Blue River Watershed | collected 2017-08-19 | reverse complement strand
TGGGCGGAGTTCCACTTGCTAAAGATTTGATTGATACAATTATAGAAGATGTAAAAGAGAAGTCGAAAGATTTGAGTGATAAGGATTCACAGGCTGTCGCAATTTCTGCTTTGAAGTTTACAATCCTTCGTGCAATGGCCGGAAAGAATATAAACTTTGATCCGGAGACATCACTATCATTCGAAGGGGATTCCGGTCCTTATTTGCAGTATAGTGTCGTCCGTGCCAATTCTGTTTTGAGTAAAGCCCTTGCTCTTGGTTTCAAGCTTGATTCCAAGGTGACATCCGCTGGAGAAATAACAGATTTTGAAAAGGTTATGTTTAGATTCCCAGATATTGTAAATCGCTCTATTGAAGAATGGGCACCACATCATATAGTAGTGTACTTATTAGAGCTCGCCAGAATGTTTAATAGTTGGTATGGAAATACAAAATTGATTGATGAAAGTAATCCCAATATGATGTACAATATTGCTCTCACAAAAGCCTTCACTGAAACCATTAAAAATGGTCTTTATCTATTGGGTATCGAAATCCCAGAAAAAATGTAAAAATATATGAAAATAATAATTTTAAATGGAAGTTCTTGTTCTGGTAAAAGTTCTATAATAAAAAACCTAATGAGATCAAAAGAAAATTTATTTCATTTGCACTATGATTCATTAAAGTGGTTTTTTTCTAATTATTCAAAAGATAAACAATACAAAGATGTTCAGAGAATAATATTTGCTATTGCAAATGAGGTCTTTGATATGAAATATGACATTATCTCTGATTCATCATTAAACAGAGATTTTAGAAATCAGCTTATTGATTTGGCTAAAAACAATAATTATGAAGTTATTGAAATTAATTTAGAAGCAGATTTTAATATCTTACTCAAAAGATTTAATGAAAGAGTAGAAAGTGCTATAAAAGTACCAGAAAAAGATAGAAGAATATCAAATCTTTCTGTTGATAGATTTAAGGAACTTTATGATATTTATAACAAAGAAAAAAATCCAGATGCTATTATTTTTAGAGCCGACAAAGAAAGCCCAGAGGAAATTGCTGAAAAAATAAATAAAATGTTTTAATTATTTTTTATATATGGAATCCAAAACACCACAATTCGATGCATTACTAGATGGAATACTAGAAAATCTAGTTCCTCATAAGCGTGTTTGTAGGTGGAAAGGAGAGCATAAATATTGTGAAGGAGAATTTGAAATTACGAAAGAAGATATAGAATTTTTGAAATTACTCCGTGCTCCAGCACCAAATTTTTGTCCGACATGCAGGAAGATGAATCGTTTTGCTTTCGTTAATGGTATAAATTTATATAAGATTCATAACAAAGCACCCGGTAAAGATAATAAAATAATTTCATTTGTGCCCCCTGTTTCTCCACTTACAGTTTATGATCTAGAAAGTTATCGTGAAAATTTTGATCCATATACCTATGGTACTTTTTACAATGAGTCAAAAAAATTTTTGGATCAATTTTGGGATTTGAGATTAAAAGTCCCTCAACCAGCTATTATTCGTGATCCTTCAAATATAAATAGCGAGTATTCCTTAAATGGTAGGGATTTGAAGAATGGGTACTATGTTAGCGGAGGATGGAGATCAGAAAATGTATGGTATTCGAATTTGGTTACAGACTCTCGTAATGTCATGGACTCTTTTGCTGTTCATTTTATAGAAAATTCTTATGAACTAGTTTCTTGTGAGAAGTGTTATAACTGTCAATATTTATATTTTTCAGATAACTGCATAAATTCTATGTTTATGTATGATTGCAATAATTGTCAGGACTGTATTGGTTGTGTAAATTTAAGGAATAAAAGTAATTGTATTTTTAATAATCAGTATTCTAGAGAGGAGTATAAAGAAATAATTTCTCAGATGGATATAGGTAGTAATAAATCCTTATCTCAAATAAAAGATGAATTTTGGAAATTAGTTAAGACACTGCCAGCTAGAGCAGAAAGACATGAGAATGTTTACAATGTTTCTGGTGTTAGTATTGCAAACTCAAGAAATTGTCATGATGTATTAGATTGTAATAATACGGAGCATGTTTTGCATTGCGACCAAGTAGTGGGACACAAGGATTCCATGGATGCATCAGTCTCGGGTGGATCCGAAAGACTTTACAATACAATAGCGGTTGGTTCGAAGTCTTCTAGCGTGAAATTTTCTTTTGCGTCAAAATTTATAATGGAATCAGAATTTGTTATTAATTGTAGAAATGTAAATAATTGTTTCGCTTGTATTGGGCTTGAGAATAAGAGTTATTGTATTTTCAATAGACAATATGAAAAAGAGGAATATTACAAAGAACTCGATAGAATAAAAACTTCATTATTAAAGAATAATGAATATGGAGATTTCTTTCCGTTCAAATTTAGTACTTTCGCTTACAATGGCTCACTTGCGGATATGGCTTTCCCTCTAGAAAAAGATGAGGTTGAAAAGATGGAGGCACTATGGCAATCAGAGACTGAAAGTAATGCTAATGGTATGGATATGATAAAACCCGATGATATCCCAGATACTATAGAGGAGGTTTCAGATGATATTTTAAATAAAGCTTTAATATGTAAAAAGACAGGTAGGCCATTTCGTATTATAAGTACAGAGTTGGAATTTTACCGATTAAACAATATACCATTACCACATATTCATCAGATCAGAAGAATGAAAGACAGATATAGCCATATTGGTAATTGTGTTGTTTACAATACAAAGTGTAATTTTTGTAATAAAAATATAATGACATTATATAATCCACACGATGGTTGGAATCTTTATTGTGATGATTGTTATAAGAGAGAAATACTGTAAAATATAAATATATGGAATCACAAAATAAAATCTGTCAGAATTGCAAGAAAGACTTCGTAATTGAGTCTGAAGATTTTAACTTCTATGAAAAGATTAAGGTTCCTGCACCAACCTTTTGTCCAGAATGTAGATTCTTAAGAAGGATTACTTTTGGAAATTATTATAATTTCTATAAGAGAGATTGTGATTCTTGCGGGAATAATGTTATTTGTATTTATTCAAAAGAAGGTGGCGCAAAAATGTATTGCAATAATTGCTGGTGGGCAGATAATTGGGATGGTACAGAGTATGGTGTGGATTATGATAATAATAAATATTTCTTTGACCAACTAATTTCATTAAGAAAGAAAACTCCTTTCATGGCGTTTGAAGCTTTATATCCTTCGCTCGTTGATACTTTATATACTAATCATGCCTCATATCAGAAAAATTGTTTTTTGACGATAATGGCTGATTATAATGAAAATTGTGCCTATTCTACCTTGATTACCCATACGAAGGATTCAATGGATTGCTACAGAATAAATGAGTCTGAATTATGTTATGAATGTATAGGAACTTCCAAATCTTATAATTGTTCTTGGAGTGAAGAGTTGGACAATTGTGTGGATTGTCGTTTTTGCCAGTCTTGCAATGGATGCTCCAATTGTCTTGGTTGTGTTAATTTGAAAAATAAAAATTATTGTATTTTTAATGAACAATATTCTAAAGAAGAATATAATAATATTTTAAAAGAATTAAATTTAGAAAATTATAGCAATTTAAAAGATTTCAAAAATAAAGTAGAAGAATTTTGGATTAAAAAGCCTAAAAAGTATTACAAAGGTAATGGTCTAAATGTTAATGTTACTGGTGATTATATTTATGAATCAAAAAATGCAAAAGATTCATATTTAGTTACTGGTCTTGAAGATTGTAAATATACTCAATTTGTCACTCTTAGAACATCAAAGGATTGTTTTGATTATACGAGTTGGGGTAGCAATGCTGAGCTAATGTATGAATGTTATATTGTTGGTGAAAATTCATCAAATATTAAATTTAGTACTGAATGCTGGCCAAGTTCAAGAGATATTGAGTATTCTTATTATTGTATAAACTGCAAGGATTGTTTTGGTTGTGTTAATTTAAAGAAGAAGCAATATTGTATTTTAAATAAACAATATACCAAAGAAGAATATTTTAATTTGAGGGGAAAAATTATTAATGATATGAAAAATAATCCCTGGAAGAATAAGGCTGGGCATATTTATTCATATGGAGAATTTCTACCACCAGAATTATCTGCTTTTAGTTATCAGGAAAGTATTTCCAATGAATATAATCCTTTGGAAAAGGGGGATGCCATCAAGAGTGGTTTTAACTGGGTAGATATTCCTTCAAAGCAATATAAAATAACTCTTGGTTATAATGATATTCCACTAAACATATCCGAAACAAAAGAAAATATAAAAAATGAAGTTATTGAATGTGAATCTTGTCATAGAGGTTACAATATAAGTAATATAGAGTTTGATTTGTTAAATAAATTAAAACAACCAATTCCTCATAGCTGTTCAAATTGTAGGCATAAAAGAAGATTTGATAGAACAAATAAACCAAATTTTTATGATCGTAATTGTGATAAATGCGGAATTGAAATCAGGACCTCATATTCACCAGACAGGCCAGAAATAATTTATTGCGAAAAGTGCTATCAGCTGGAGGTTTTTTAGTTCTTGCAAATATTCATTTTAATGTTATTATTTGAATATACGTTGAAAGGGTCCTGTCTGCGTAGGCAGGGTATCGCCCTGGAGTATTGGGAAGAAATCTACTAGGCAAAACCTAGTCGAAAGTAGAACCCTGTAAATGAGTTCCGCTTTGCGGAAGAAAAAAGGTGGTACCACGGGTATAGAAACTCGTCCTTATATAACAATCTTGGATTGTTGTATGTGGACGAGTTTTTTTTAATTAAAAATTAAGAAATAAAAAAACTTCGCAAATTATATTCTGAAAAAAGTCCTCGGACGAGGGAGGACGAGGGGCCAGACATTTTTTCATAAAATAATTTGCTTCGTTTGTTAAAATTATGGAAGAAATAAAAAAATCACAAAGAGCGCAAGCTGAAGAAAAAGTTTTAGAATTCTGGAAAGAAAATAAAATTTTTGAAAAGAGTTTAGAGAAGGAGTCTCCAAAAGGGGAGTATGTTTTCTATGATGGACCCCCTTTTGCGACCGGACTTCCTCATTATGGTCATATTCTTGGAAGTACTGTTAAAGATGTAATTGGTAGATATAAAACCATGAGTGGTTTTAATGTTCCTCGCCGTTGGGGATGGGATTGTCATGGTTTGCCAATTGAAAATATTGTAGAGAAAGATTTGGGTATTTCTGGGAAGAAGGCTATTGAAGCTCTTGGAATTGATAAATTTACTGAACATGCTCGTAGTAAAGTTTTGACTTATGTTGGTGAGTGGAAAAAAACAGTTGATCGAATGGGTCGCTGGGTGGATTTTGATAATTCTTATAAAACCATGGATAATTCTTTCATCGAAAGTGTATGGTGGGCCTTAGGAGAAATGAACAAAAAGGGATTACTCTATGAGGGTGTTCGTGTTTTAGCTTATTGCCCTAGATGTGAGACTCCAATAGCAAATTCTGAAATAGCCATGGATAATAGTTATAAGGATATAACAGACATATCTGTGTATGTTAAATTTAAGATATTAGATGAAAAATATAAGGATACTTATCTTCTGGCTTGGACTACAACACCTTGGACTTTACCAGGGAATACTGCAATCGCGATAAACAAAGACTTGATTTATGTTTTAGTGAAGAATGTTACGGAAAAAGGAGAAGAAATCTATATAGTAGCAAAAGATTTATTTGAAAGTCTAAGTAGTAAATTTAATAATGGATTTATTGTTAAAGAGGTAAAAGGGGAAGATTTAGTTGGACTTCCTTATGAGCCTATTTTTTCTTATTACAAAAATGCAGAAATGCCAAATAAAGAAAATATTTGGAAGGTTTGGCACGCGGATTTTGTGACAGTAGAGAAGGGTACTGGTATTGCTCATCAAGCTCCGGCTTTTGGTGAAGACGATATGATTTTAGCAAAGGCAAATAATGTCCCATTTATCCGTCACGTAGAACCAAATGGTGATTTTTCAAAAGAAGTTGTTGATTTTCCAAATGTTAAAGCTAAACCAAAAGAAGATCATCAATCAACTGATATTTTGATTATTAAATATTTAGCCTCGTCAGGGCATCTTTTTGCAAAAGAGAAAATAATTCACTCATACCCTCACTGTTATCGTTGTGAGACTCCGCTTTTGTATTATGCTCTTCCTTCTTGGTTTATAAATATACAGAAAGTAAAAGAAAATCTTTTAGCAAAAGGAGAAGATATGAATTGGATTCCTTCACACCTAAAAGAGGGTCGTTTCCGTCAGACTATGGAATCAGCTCCTGATTGGACTATTTCTCGCAATCGTTTTTGGGCGAGCCCTTTGCCTATTTGGAAATCAGAAAGTGGAAAAATAATGATGGTAAATAGTTTAGATGACTTAAAATCTAAAACCAAAAAATCTGGGAACAAATATTTCATGATGAGACATGGAGAGTCTGAAGGAAATGTTAAGGGGTTAGTAAGTATTTCTGTTAATAACGATGATCATCTAACTGCTGTTGGTAAAGAAAAAGTAAAAGAAAATGCTTTACTTCTAAAAGATAAAAAAATTGACATAATAATATGTTCACCCTTTGTTAGAACAAAAGAAACAGCAGAGATCGTCGCAGAAACTATAGGAATAAATAAAGACTCTATCCTTTTTGATGATCGTTTGCATGAGATGTCTGTTCCTATGTATGAGGGGAGAACATGGAAAGAATATTATGCAGATTTTCCTGATGTAAAAAATAATTTTCATAATCAAATAGAAGGAAATGAAACTGATAACGATGTTAAGAAAAGAACAATGAGTTTCCTGTATGAGATTAATAATAAGTATGAGGGTAAAAATATATTGATTGTTACTCATGGGGGACCATTTTGTTTGTCTTTTGCAGGGTCTCTTGGTCTTACAATAGAAGAATCTATCAAAAAATTAGATAATGATTTTGAATATCCTAAAAATGCTGAATTTAGAGAATTAGATTTCATCCCACTACCTCATAATAAAAATTATGAATTAGATTTACACAGGCCTTATATTGATAATATCGTCCTTTTTGATGAAAAAGGAGAAGAGTACAGAAGAATACCTGAGGTGATTGATTGTTGGTTTGAGTCTGGGTCAATGCCTTTTGCTCAAGATCATTTTCCTTTTGAATATCAGGATTGGCAGAAGGATAATTTTCCAGCTGGCTTTGTAGCCGAGTATATTGCTCAAACGAGAACTTGGTTTTATTACACTCATACTATATCAACAATTCTTTTTGGTGATGCTCCCTTTGAAAATGTGGTTACTACCGGGACTGTTTTAGCAGAAGATGGGAGTAAAATGTCCAAATCAAAAAATAACTATCCAGACCCATGGTTACTATTTAATAAATATGGAGTTGATGCACTTCGTTTTTATCTGGTATCAAGTACTTTGATGAAAGGGGAGGATGTAAATTTCTCTGAAAAATTAGTTCAAGAAATTTCTAGTAAAATAATTAGTAGGTTTGATAATGTTGCCACTTTTTATGAATTATATAAAGGGGAATTTGATGCATCTAAAGAGCATGAAGTTTCTAAAAACATATTAGATCGCTGGATTATTGCTAGATTACAGCAATTTATACTGGAAGTGACAAATGGAATGGAAAACTATGATTTGTCATTAGCCACAAAACCTTTTGATTCTTTCATAGAGGATTTGTCGACATGGTATTTACGTCGATCCAGAGATAGGTTAAAAGATAATGATATTCAATCGAAAGAGACTTTGTATTTTGTTTTAAAAGTAACAGCTCAAATTTTTGCTCCATTCATGCCATTTATTGCTGAAGATGTTTGGAAAAAACTAAGGTTTGAATCAGATCCTATTAGTGTTCATTTAACAGATTTCTTTGATGGTATAGATATCGAGAAAATAGACATGGAAGTTATCAAAGAAATGCATGAAGCTCGTGAACTTGTCACATTGGGACTACAAGCCAGACAAAAAGCAGGAATACCTGTTCGCCAGCCTTTAAACAAAATCACAATTACAGATGAAAAGCTTAGTGATGAGTATATTGAAATCTTGAAAGATGAATTGAATATAAAAAATGTTGAATTTATAAGTGGAGAAGCTAAATCCAATAATATTGGATCGCCCGACGTTTCCAAGGAAGCGTTTAGGGAACAGAAAGTTGAACTCGATACTTATATTACAGAAGAGTTAAAACAAGAGGGGAATTATCGTGAACTCGTCCGTGCGATTCAGGATATGAGGAAGAAGATGGGGCTAAATCCTACTGATATAGTTACTCTTTCTGTTGAGACTTCTGTGGAAGGTCAGGAAATTATAAATAAGTTCAAAGATGAACTTCTAAAAATTGTCGGAGCAAAGTCTTTGCAAATTAAAGAAACAGATGGTGAAGAAGTAAAAATAAGTGACTTATTATTCAAGGTCAAAATAGAAAAATAGCATTAAAACACAGCCTGAAATCGTAGATTTCAGGCTGTGTTTATTTGTGATAAAATGGAAGTATGCTCGAAAAGGAATTGTTTTATAAAAACCCCTTAAGTATATCTGAAGAAAATATTGCAGGTTTTGAAGTTAAAAAGGCTGCCAGAGCTGTAATTATTACTTCTCTAAATAAGGTTATTTTGATAAAAGATAATCGCGGTTTTCATAATCTTCCTGGTGGAACAGTAGAGGAGGGGGAAACTATTTACGATGCTTTGTTTAGGGAATGTAGAGAGGAGGCTGGTTTTAACGTGAGTATCATAGCTGAATTGGGTTATGTAAAAATAATAAGAAAAAATTATGTCTCCATTAATTTTGGTTTTATTGCTAGGGCAGAAGGTGGTCAATTTGAATTAACCCTAACAAATGAAGAAAAGGAGCTGGGTCATATTTTGGAGGAATATAGTCTAGATGATGCTATTGACGTTATTAAAAACGATTTGAAAAATCACAGTAAAATGGACGAACGTGCCTCTGTTCTTTTAAAAGAAGCCAAAAAGTATTTTAATAATAATGATAAAATAATGTTATGAAAAAGGTGTATATGATTCATGGTTTTAATGGAAGTCCTGAAAGAAACTGGTTTCCATGGTTAGCTAAAGAGTTGGGAAAACAGAATATAGAAAGTTTTATTCTTTCTATGCCTACACCACGTTACCCCATAAAGGATGAGTGGATTGAAAGTATAAATAAAAATATAAATATCCCCAATAGAGATTTATTTTTGGTTGGACACTCATTGGGGGCTGCTACCATTTTAAGATATTTAGAATCTTTACCAGAAGATCAGGAAATTGGTGGGGCTGTGCTTGTTTCTGGTCCTATAAAATTTGTTCCTGGACCTGGAGATCGATATGATTTGCTCAATAAATTTTTAGAAGATTCTTTTGATTTTGAACACATAAAAAAAGTTTGCAAAAGGTTTATCGTTATCCATGGGGTCGATGATCCTATTGTTCCATTTTCTCATGCAGAGGAAATATCAAAAAATCTTGGTTGCGAAATTATTGCTATCTTAAACGGAGGTCATTTAAATGACAAAGTAGGATTTACAGAGCTTCCAGAAGCATTAAATTCATTATTAAAAATGATAAAATAAATATATGAAAATCAAAAAACTAGGACATTGTTGTTTTATAGCAGAGCCAAAGGAGGGGGTGAGGATTATGACAGACCCTGGGGTGTTTTCTGGTTTGCAGAATGAGGAAAAAGGAATAAAAGCTATACTTATTACACATGAACATGGTGATCATTTACATGTTGAGTCATTAAAGAAAGTTTTAGAAAATAATCCAAATGCTGTCGTTATTACCAATACTTCTGTTGGAAAAATATTAGATGGGGAAAATATTACATATACAAAAATTGAAGAAGGAGAGAAAATAGAAATAGAAGGAGTAACAATCTCTGGTTTTGGTGATATTCATGCCGAGATTTATGAAGATTTCGGTAAGGTTCAAAATACTGGCTATATGATAGATAATCTTTGCTATGGCGGGGATGCTTTTAATTACCCGGATGCAGATGTGGATATCCTAGCTTTACCAATAGTTGGGCCATGGATGAAATTGAAGGATGCTATAGAATATGCCAAAAATATCAGGCCCAGAATTTGCTTCCCAGTACATGATGCGATTGTCCAAGAATCCGCTGCTTTCTTCTGGAAGACTCCAGAGCTTCTTTTAAGTAAAGATAATATTTTATTTAAAAAATTAGAATTAGGAAAAGAAGAAAAAATATAATATGGAAAAATTACCAAAAATAGAACAACAGACAAATATTCAGGATAATTCTAGAAGATTTGAAAATGTAAAAGAGGAGCTTTTAGATTACCAACTTCAATACGTAGAGAAATTAGATTCTGGTGAGTTAAGTTTTTTAGAAGACAGTAATGAAAAAAGGGAATTCCCTGAATTATTGAAAGATTGTACCTTCTTGGTTCATAGAATTGAAGATGAATTTTGTAAAAGATATAAAGACATGGGTTCTGTCTCCAGGGATGAATTTGATCGTCAAAGAGGATTTTTTGCAGGGACTGTTGTGCGTGAGATTAATGAATTATATAAAAAAGATAAAGATCACTGGAAAGATGGAATAAAAAAAATAGTAGAAGATAAGTTGGCGGAACTAGGTCCCGAAATAAGAGAATTACCAAAACCAAAGAACGAACAGGTTGGTTTAATAAATTTTAATATTGTCACAACAAATCAACTTGAGGAATTTGGGATTAAGGATACAGATAGTTGTTTAAGTATACATTTTGAGGATTTGTTTAAACAAAAGAAAAATGATCCATCTCTTTCTTTGTTCTCTATAAGAGAATCATTTTCTAAATTAGCCTCAAACATAGTAGAGAAACATCCAGACGTACAGGCTGTGATTGCTAGGTCTTGGTTGGTTGATTCTGTTGGAAAAGCCATAGGACTTACTGTTTACAAAAAACACATAAAAGCATTGGATGGTGGTGGTTTTTGGGGTCAGTTTATAAATGAAAATGGTGAGTTGAACAAAGAGAGAATGGAAAGGTTTATAAAAACAGGCCAAGCAGAATTTTACCCTGCAGAAGGTTTTATTAAGACTGAAGATTTTCTTAAAAAATATTTACCAAAGGAAGAAAGAGGTGTGATAAATCTTAAGGG
>JACCEE010161055.1_pt1 | contig 11114 bp, 8 predicted proteins | sample 7449931 | NCBI WGS metagenome assembly JACCEE01 (sample SAMN15323457, study PRJNA562643) | freshwater metagenome | isolation source: river surface water | place: USA:Blue River Watershed | collected 2017-08-19 | reverse complement strand
GCAGTGATCACTTCACCCGTGCGCATTTCGGAGCGCTTGAGCGATTCTTCAAACAGGGCGGCAAAAGATTCAGACATGAGATTTCCTTGTTCCGACGACGGGAAAGACCCGTGCACCATTGCACGAGACGTGGGCCTGACGACGGCTGGGGGTGCGGCAAAGCCGCGGTTCAAGTTGTGATCCACACCGCCATGGCGCATGCAGCGCGGGAGGGAGCGTTGTGGGCCTGTGCAGCCCCGGGTCAGAAGGGCTGCCTGCCTTGCCACCAGGACAACACCTGCTCCACCGAGGCTTCGATGGAGAGGCTGGAGTTGTCCAGCATCAAGGCATCTTGTGCCGGCACCAGGGGAGCAACGCTGCGACTGCGGTCGCGGGCGTCACGTGCCTCCAGGTCAGCACGAAGATCTTCGAGTTTAACCGAAAAACCCTTTGAAATCAGTTGCTTATGGCGCCTTTGCGCGCGCTCGGCGGCGCTGGCGGTCAAAAACACCTTGAGCGGGGCCTGCGGAAAGATCACGGTGCCCATGTCGCGGCCATCGGCCACCAGGCCCGGCAGGCGACAAAAACTGTGCTGCAACTCGACCAGGGCCGCGCGCACGGCGGGCAGGGCGGAGACCCTGGAGGCGTTCATGCCCGCCTCTTCGGTGCGGATGGCCTCGCTCACATCCGCCTGGTCCAGCCAGATCTGCTCGCCCTCAAAGCGCACCGGCAGGGTGCGCGCCAGGTCGGCAATGCGGGTTTCGTGCGAGGGGTCCAGCGTCAACCCGGCGCGCACGGCGGCCAGCCCTGTCAGGCGGTACAGCGCGCCGGAGTCCAGGTAGTGGTAGCCCAGCGCCTTGGCCAGTCGCGCGGCCAGGGTGCCCTTGCCCGACGCCGTGGGACCGTCAATGCACAGCACCGGCACCCCCCCCGTGCGCGGGGTGGTCACGCTGAACAGGGTTTCGAAATAGTCGGGGAAGGTCTTGGCCACGCAGGCCGGGTCTTCGATGCGCACCGGCACCCCATCGGGGTTGAACGCCGCCAACGAAAAGCACATGGCCACGCGGTGGTCGTCGTAGGTGTGCAGGCTGGCCGCGCGCCAGTGGCCTGTCGGCACGGGATGCACACGAATCCAGTCCTCGCCTTCATCCACCGTGGCGCCGAGCTTGCGGCACTCAGTCGCCATGGCGGCGATGCGGTCGGTTTCCTTGACGCGCCAGCTGCCGATGTTGCGCAAGGTGGTGGGGCCATTGGCATACAGGGCCATCACGGCCAGCGTCATGGCGGCATCCGGAATGTGGTTGCAGTCCAAGTCGACCGCTTTCAGGGGCCAGGCGTCGCGGCGTACCTCCAGCCAGTTGGGCCCGCTGGTGATGTGCGCTCCCATGGCCTGCGCGGCTTCCATGAACCGAATGTCGCCTTGGATGGAGTCGGCCCCTACGCCGTGTATGCGAACACCGCGATCGGAGGCCAACGCTCCCAAGGCGATGAAATAGCTGGCAGAGGAGGCATCGGCTTCCACATGGATCTCGCCCGGTGAACGGTACTGGCTGCCTTGCGGCAGCGTGAACCGGGCCCAGCCCTCGCGCTCCACCTGAATGCCGAAACGGGCCAGCAGGTTGAGGGTGATGTCGATGTAGGGTTTGGAGATCAGTTCGCCCACCACCTCGAGGGTGATGGCCTGCTGGGCGGTGGCCAGCGGCAAGGCCATCAGCAGTGCGGTGAGGAACTGGCTGGAGACATCGCCCCGAACCTGGATGGGGTGCGGAATGTTGAGTGTGGGCTGACCGATGCGCAGCGGCGGATAGCCCTCCACGCCCAGATACGCCACCTGGCAACCCATTTGACGCAAGCCATCCACCAGGTCGCCAATCGGGCGCTCGTGCATGCGCGGGACACCTTGCAAGGTGTAGTCGCCGCCCAGCACCGCCAACGCGGCGGTGAGCGGGCGCATGGCGGTGCCGGCGTTGCCCATGAACAGGGTCAGCGGGTCTTGATGTGCCGTGTGACCACCCAGGCCCTTCACGGTGACGCGGGTGCCTTGCACGTCCACTCCGCAGCCCAGTTGTCGCAAGGCTTGCAGCATGACCCGGGTGTCATCTGAATCGAGCAGGTCGTGGATGTGGGTCGTGCCCTCACACAGGGCCGATAACAACAACACCCGGTTGGAAATACTTTTGGAACCGGGCAGGGTGACGGGACCGTTGGCGTGGTCCAGTGGCGGCACGTCGAGGAAGGTGGTGGCGTACATGGCCGGTTGGGTGAAGTCTTAGGGCTTGGTCGAGGCAGGCGTGAGGGTCGAGGCCTGACCCGCCGGCCCCGGCCAGGCTGCTCGTGCATCGCGAGCACGCGACACCGCGTGCTCCAGCGCCTGTGCATCTGAACGCTCTATCGATTGTTCGAGTTGCTCCAGCGCCTGGCGGAACAAACGCGACTGGTGCAACACCTCGGTGCGGTTGCTCAGCAGAATGTCGCGCCACACGGACGGGTCACTCGCGGCGATGCGGGAGAAGTCGCGAAAGCCCGGACCTGCCACCGCCATGAAGTCCACGCCGTGGTCTTGATCGATCAGGGCATGCATGGCGGCAAAAGCAATCACGTGTGGCAGATGGCTGACAGCGGCCAGCGCAGCATCGTGTTGCGTCGGGTCCATGGTGGTCACCTGGCTGCCCACCGCCTGCCAGACGTGGCGCGCGCGCTCGATCTGGGCTGGGGTGTTGGCGGGCAGGGGGGTGAGGATGGTGATGCGCTGTTGGTACAAGGCCGCGTCCGCATGGTCGATGCCAGACAACTCCTTGCCAGCTATGGGGTGTGCCGGCAAGAACTGACCGATGCGTGAACCCAGCGCCTGTTGAGCCGCCGCAATCACATCGCCTTTGGTGGAGCCCACGTCCATCAACAGTGCGTCGGGCGCCAGATGGTCCCGAATGTCTTGCAGGCAGCTGAGCGTGGAACGCACCGGCACGCCCAGCAACACCACGTCACTGCCTTGCGCCGCTTGCGCCGCGGTGTCGGCGCGTTGATCGATGATGCCCAACTCCAGCGCACGTCGCGTGGTGCGCTCGGAGGGGCTGAAAGCCACCACGTGCTTGACCAGCCCCGCACGACGCAGAGCCAGCGCAAACGAGCCGGCCATGAGGCCGCAGCCCACCAGTCCCAGTTGATGAATCATTCGCTCACCGGGTAGGAACCCAGCACCTTGTAGAAGGCGCACAGGCTTTGCAACTCCTGCAAGGCAGAAGCGACGTGGGGCTGGGTGATGTGCCCCTGGATGTCGATGTAGAAGTAGTACTCCCACTGTCCCGACTTGGCCGGACGTGACTCAAATCGCGTCATCGACACGCCGTGGCGCTTCAAGGGCACCAGCAGGTCGTGCACCGCGCCCGGTCGGTTGGGAACCGACACCACCAGGCTGGTGCAGTCCTTGCCTGAGGCGGGGGGCGTGGCCAGCGTTTGCGGCAGGCAGATGATGGAAAACCGTGTGCGGTTGTAGGCCTCGTCCTGGATGGCATGGGCCACGATGTGCAAACCGAATTGACTCGCTGCACGCTCGCTGGCAATGCCTGCCCACGCGGGGTTGGTGGCGGCCAAACGAGCGCCTTCGGCGTTGCTGGAGACAGCACGTCGCTCCGCGTGGGGCAGGTGTTGCGACAACCAACCCTGGCATTGGGCCAGGGCCTGGGGATGCGCCAGCACGACCTCAATGCCGTCGGCCGTGTTGCTCTGGCGCAGCAGGTTGTGGCGCACCAGCAGGCTGACTTCACCAATCACATGGACCGGCGAGCGCAGGAACAGGTCGAGCGAGCGGGCCACCACGCCTTCGGTGGAGTTTTCCACGCCCACCACCCCGTACTGTGCCGTGCCGGCGGCCGTGGCGTGGAACACTTCGTCAAAGTTGGTGCAGTAGGTGAAATCAGCAGCGCTGCCGAAGAATTCAATCGCGGCTTGCTCGCAAAAGGTGCCTTGCGGGCCCAGCACCGCCACGCGCTGCGGCGCTTCAAGGGCCAGGCAGGCTGACATGATTTCTCGCCAGATGCTGGCCACATGACGGTTGTGCAGCGGCCCCGGGTTGGCCTGTTCAATGTTCTGGATGACCTGCGCCACGCGATCTGGGCGGAAGAAGGCCGACCCTTCCTTGCGCTTGATCTCGCCCACTTGCTCGGCCACATGGGCGCGTTCGTTGAGCAGTTGTAGCAATTGTTTGTCCAGCGAATCGATTTGCTGGCGCAGCACGGCCAGATCGGCTGACTGTTGGGGCTGGGTCATGCGTGTGCCTTTTCGAAATCGTGCAGGTACTCCACCAGGGCTTGCACACCCTCGAGCGTCATCGCGTTGTAGAGGCTCGCGCGCATGCCGCCCACCGACTTGTGGCCCTTGAGTTGCAGCAGGCCGCGTGCCTTGGCCCCTTCCAGGAAGGCGGCGTTGCGTGGGTGTGCGGCATCGAGCAAGGGTTGGCCGTCGTCACCCCGCAGGAAAAAGGGCACGTTCATGCGCGAGCGACAACCCAGCTCAACCTCGTTGACATACAGCTGCGAGTGATCAATGCAGCGGTAAAGCAACTCGGCCTTGGCGATGTTGCGCTGCTCCAGCGCCGCCACACCACTCAAGGTGCCTTCCCGCTGGCGAGCAATCCACTGAAAGGTCAAGCCTGCCATGTAGATGCCGTAAGTGGGGGGTGTGTTGTACATCGAGTCGCTGTCGGCCACCAGCTTGTAATCGAAGGCGCTGGGGCATGTCGGCAGTGCGCGGCCCAGCAAGTCTTCGCGAACCACCACCAGGGTCACACCGGCCGGGCCGATGTTTTTTTGCGCGCCGCCAAAGGCCAGGCCCACGCGCGACCAGTCAATGGGACGCGACAGAACGTGAGATGAAAAATCTATCACCAGCGGTGCGTTCGACCCCAAGCCCTGCAAGTCAGGCAGGGTGTGGCACTCAACGCCGTGAATGGTTTCATTGGTGCACAGATGCACGTATTGCGCCTGAGCGTCGAGCTGCCAGGAGGACGGGGCGGGCAAGGACTTGAAGCCACTGGCCTGGCTGCTGGCGGCCACCTTGGGGGTGCAGTAGCGAGCAGCTTCCTTCAATGACTTCTGGCTCCAGCTGCCGGTGACCACGAAGTCCACCACACCGCCACGGCTCAGGTTGAGGGGCACGATGGCGTTTTCTGCAATACCACCGCCTTGCATGAAGAGGATCTTGAAATGTGACGGAACTTGCAGCAGGGTGCGAAAGTCGGACTCGGCCTGTTCGTAAATCGAGATGAACTCCTTGCCGCGGTGGCTCATCTCCATGACGCCCATGCCACTGCCGTGCCAGTCGGTCATCTCGGCTGCAGCTTGCTGCAACACCTCCAAGGGCATGGCGGCAGGGCCGGCTGAGAAGTTGAACGCGCGCGTCATGCGGGAGTTATTCCTGCACGGGGGCGTCGTCACCGGCGTCGTCATCGGCCGATGCTGCAGCGTCGTTTTCCACGATGCGTTGCAGGCCGCTGAGTTGCGAGCCCTCATCCAGCGAGATCAGCGTCACGCCTTGTGTGGCACGACCCAGTTCGCGGATTTCGGACACCCGCGTGCGCACCAACACCCCGCGATCGGTGATCAGCATGATTTCGTCGTCAGCGTGCACCAGGGTGGCGGCGACGACTTTGCCGTTGCGCTCGGATTGCTGAATCGCGATCATGCCCTTGGTGCCACGGCCGTGGCGGGTGTATTCGGTGATGGAAGTGCGCTTGCCAAAGCCGTTTTGGGTGGCGGTGAGCACGCTTTGTTGCTCGTCCTCGGCCACCAGCATGGCGATGACGCTTTGGCCTTCTTCGAGCATCATGCCGCGCACACCGCGTGCGTTGCGGCCCATGGGACGTACGTCGTTTTCGTCAAAGCGCACCGCCTTGCCGCCGTCCGAGAACAGCATCACGTCATGCTTGCCGTCGGTGAGCGACGCACCGATCAGATAGTCTCCCTCGTCCAGGTCCACCGCGATGATGCCGGCCTTGCGTGGATTGGAGAACTCGGACAGCGAGGTCTTTTTGACCGTGCCCATGGAGGTGCCCATGAAGATGTAGTGATCGTCCGGGAAGCTGCGGAATTCCCCGGTGAGGGGCAGCACCACGTTGATCTTCTCGCCCTCAGCCAGCGGGAACATGTTGACAATGGGACGGCCACGCGAGCCACGCGATCCGGCCGGCACTTCCCACACCTTGAGCCAATACAGGCGCCCACGGTTGGAGAAACACAGGATGTAATCGTGTGTGTTGGCGATGAAGAGCTGGTCGATCCAGTCGTCTTCCTTGGTGGTGGTGGCCTGCTTGCCACGTCCCCCACGTTTTTGCGCGCGGTATTCCGACAAGGGTTGGCTTTTGATGTAGCCCGAATGCGAGAGCGTCACCACCATGTCGGTGGGGGTGATCAGGTCTTCGGTGGCCAGGTCTTGGGCATTGTGTTCCACCACGCTGCGACGGGCACCCAGCTTGGTCTGGCCAAACTCCTGCTTGATGGCGGCGAGTTCGTCGCCAATGATGGTGGACACGCGGGAGGGCTTGGCCAGAATGTCGAGCAAGTCGTCGATCTCGGCCATCACCTCTTTGTATTCGTTGACGATCTTGTCCTGTTCCAGGCCGGTCAGGCGCTGCAAACGCATTTGCAGAATTTCCTGCGCTTGCGTGTCGCTCAGACGGTACAGGCCGTCAGCGCCCAGGCCGAACTGGCGCTCGAGGCCGTCGGGGCGGTAGTCGTCGGCGTTCACCACACCGCCGTCTTCGCGCGCACGCGTGAGCATCTGGCGCACCATCTGGCTGTCCCAGGAACGGTTCATCAGCTCGGCCTTGGCCACCGGTGGGGTGGGCGCGTTGCGGATGATGGCAATGAAGTCATCGATATTGGCCAGTGCAACGGCGAGGCCTTCCAAGACGTGGCCACGTTCACGTGCCTTGCGCAGCGTGAAAATGGTGCGGCGGGTGACCACTTCGCGGCGGTGCTGCAAGAAGATGTCGATCAGGTCCTTCAGGTTGCACAGCTTGGGCTGACCGTTGACCAGCGCCACCATGTTGATGCCGAAAGTGTCCTGCAACTGCGTCATCTTGTACAGGTTGTTGAGCACCACCTCGGGCACTTCGCCGCGCTTGAGCTCAATGACCAGTCGCATGCCGGATTTGTCGGACTCGTCCTGGAGGTGGCTGATGCCTTCGATCTTCTTCTCGTGCACCAACTCGGCCATGCGCTCTTGCAGCGTTTTCTTGTTGACCTGGTAGGGCAACTCATCGACGATGATGGCCTGTCGCTGACCCTTGTCGATATCCTCGAAGTGGCACTTGGCGCGCATGACCACGCGGCCGCGGCCGGTGCGGTACCCATCGCGAACGCCTTCCATGCCGTAGATGATGCCGGCGGTGGGGAAGTCGGGGGCCGGGACGATCTCCATCAGCTGGTCCACGCTGGCCTCGGGGTTGGCCAGCAGGTGCAGACACGCATCCACCACTTCATTGAGGTTGTGCGGCGGTATGTTGGTGGCCATGCCCACTGCGATACCGGCCGAGCCATTCACCAGCAGGTTGGGCAGGCGGCTGGGCAGCACCAGAGGTTCTTGCTCGGAGCCGTCATAGTTGGGGCCGAAATCAACCGTTTCCTTGTCGATGTCGCCCAGCATCTCATGGGCAATCTTGGCCAGGCGGATTTCGGTGTAGCGCATGGCCGCGGCGTTGTCGCCATCCACCGATCCAAAGTTACCTTGTCCATCCACCAGCATGTGGCGCAGCGAAAAATCCTGCGCCATCCGGACAATGGTGTCGTACACCGCGCTGTCGCCGTGCGGGTGGTACTTGCCGATGACGTCGCCCACAATACGGGCGGATTTTTTGTAGGGTCGGTTCCAGTCGTTGTTCAACTCGTGCATCGCGAACAGCACGCGTCGATGCACGGGTTTCAGGCCGTCACGGGCATCTGGCAAGGCCCGTCCCACGATCACACTCATGGCGTAATCGAGGTAGCTGCGCCGCATCTCCTCTTCGAGGCTGATGGGCAATGTCTCTTTGGCGAATTGGGTCATGAACGGGGGACCGACTTGCAGGTAAACCCTCAATTCTAGGCGCTCAGGTGTACCCTAAAAATGTGGCGGGTATACAACAATGTGCGGGTGTCTGGACGGGATAGCACCTTGAGTTACATCCCAGGCTGGCGATCACTTGTCTGTGTGGCACAATCACCCATGAATCAGAGGATTTGCTTGGTTCCTATCTCGCAAATTTGTTTTGGAGCCTGGCTCCCGTTCTTATGTCCCCCAGAGGAGTAACATGAAACAACTCAAACAACTGGCAACTTTCCTGGCCGCAGCCACTTTGGTCACCGTCGCTGGTGCACAAGATATCAACAACTGGCGCAGTGCCAGCGGCGACGTCTGGAAAAGCGCGACGGGCGAGTGCTGGAGAAACGCTTCCTGGACCCCTGCCACCGCAGCGCCTGGCTGTGATGGCGCTATCGCACCCGCACGTGCTGCGGCACCTGCCCCGGCTCCTGCCCCCGCACCTGCTGCTGCCCCGGCTCCCGCTCCCAAGGCTGCTGCCCCGGCCCGTCCGCCTGCAGCTGCTTCCAAGGTGACGTATGCTGCCGACGCTTTCTTCGACTTCGACAAGTCGGTGCTGAAGGCTGAAGGAAAAGCCAAGCTGGACGACCTGGTGGGCAAGATGAAAGCCATCAACCTGGAAGTCATCATCGCCGTGGGTCACACCGACTCCGTGGGTTCCGATGCCTACAACCAGAAGCTGTCGGTTCGCCGCGCTGAAGCCGTGAAGGCCTACTTGGTGTCCAAGGGCGTTGAAAAGAACCGCGTCTACACCGAAGGCAAGGGCGAGAAGCAGCCCGTGGCCGACAACAAGACCTCACAAGGCCGTGCCAAGAACCGCCGTGTCGAGATCGAAGTGGTGGGCACCCGCCCCAACTGATCTCTGATCGATCTGTTACAAACCCCGCTTCGGCGGGGTTTTTTGTTGGTCCCTGGTATTCTTGCAACCTGGCCTCTGCGACACTGTGCTGCGCCTATTTGACACACACATCTTGTCTCGTTCCCGACCTCAAGGTCACCTCACACCGTTACCCGGAGCCCCTGCCATGACCGGCCCCTTGAATGCCGACCCGGCCGAACTGGCCAAGTTTTCTGAACTCGCTCATCGCTGGTGGGACCCGGAGAGCGAGTTTCGGCCTTTGCACGATATCAACCCGTTGCGTCTGGACTGGATACAGTCGCTCTCGCCATTGGCTGGACAGGCGGTGATCGACATCGGGTGCGGCGGAGGCATCTTGGCCGACTCCATGGCGCGTGCCGGCGCTACCGTGACCGGCATTGACCTGGCCAGCAAGGCCCTGAAAGTCGCCCAGCTGCATGCGCTGGAGGCCAACACCCCTCACATCACCTACCGTGAAACCAGTGCTGAAGCCATGGCGCAGGAAGCACCCGGCAGCTTTGATGTGGTGACTTGCATGGAAATGCTCGAGCATGTCCCCGACCCCTCCTCGGTGGTGCACGCCTGCGCGCAATTGGTCAAGCCGGGCGGCTGGGTGTTTTTCTCCACGCTCAACCGCAACCCCAAATCATTTCTGATGGCCATTGTGGGCGCGGAGTATGTGCTCAACATGTTGCCCAAGGGCACGCACGAATATGCCAAGTTCATCCGCCCGAGTGAACTCGCCTCCCACTGTCGCCATGCAGGACTCGACGTGCTGCACAGCCGCGGCATGTCGTACAACCCCTTCACCCGTCGGTACTGGCTCAACCAGGACACCAGCGTGAACTATCTCCTGGCCACCCGGAAAGTTGCATGAGTCGCACACGCCCCCTCAAGGCCGTGCTGTTTGACCTGGACGGCACACTCATCGACAGTGCTCCTGATCTGGGCGCTGCGGCAGACAAACTGCGGACCGACCGCGGCCTGCCTTCGCTGGATGCCTCGTTGTACCGCCCGCATGCGGGTGCGGGTGCACGGGGCATGCTCAAAGTGGCGTTTGACATGACGCCTGAGCACCCTGAGTTTCCTGCGCTTCGCGAAGCCTTCTTTGTCAACTACGAGAGCGCCATGACCGAGCGCACCATCGTGTTTGAGGGGGTGTTTGAACTGATTGAGACACTCCAGGCGCGCGGTCTGCTGTGGGGCGTGGTGACCAACAAAATGGCCCGCTTTACCGATCCACTTACCCAGGCCATGCCGCTGTTCAGTTCAGCAGGCACCGTGGTGAGTGGCGACACCACGCCACACCCCAAGCCGCATCCGGCGCCCCTCCTGGAAGCGGCGCGCCGCTTGGGCGTGCAGCCCGAACACTGCTGGTATGTGGGAGATGACGAGCGCGACATCCAGGCCGGCCGCGCGGCAGGCATGGCCACTGTGGCAGCGGCCTATGGGTACCTGGGCCATGAGGCTGACCACGCGCAATGGGCGGCCGACCACACCATTGAGCATCCCTTGGCACTGTTGAAATTACTGGAAATGTCTTACAATTGAAGCCTTGGGGCTGCATTGGTTTCGACATGGGTTCGGACGCGCGGCAGGGCATGTCGAGGTTCTGTCACCTCGTAAAACCGCAGAAAAAAAACTAACTGCAAACGACGAACGTTTCGCACTCGCCGCTTAATCCGGTGAGCCTTGCAACAGCAGGCCGATAGGCTGGGCAAGGGGGTCGCAAGACTTCCAGGCTGCAAGGGAATTCATATCGGCTGGCTCGCTGCCGTGCACCTTGGTAGCGCGCGAGATTCAAGGGTGCTGGCTGGTCACGTAGCGTGTCGCTGCGCGGCGTGATCGGCGAGACTCAAATCAGACGACTACACATGTAGAACTGTTCGAAGAAGGCTTGTGGACGGGGGTTCGAATCCCCCCAGCTCCACCAATCACCACCTGGGGTCAAATTCATCGCTGAGTTTGACCCCTTGTTTTTTCTCCATGCGAATTAAGCACTTAGGCTTCCAGCCTTAGGAACATGGAGCACTTGGCTCAACCCCATATTCACTCCTTCTAGCGGACATATGTCGCTGGTTTATCGCTGTTCTCGCTGTGACCCTTAGGTGCGCACCGCAGGCAAACCCCGTATTCATGCGGAAAAACACCGATGAGTTCGAGTGAACAACTGGTGGAGCATTTGGCTCAAAGTGGTGGCAAT
>JACCEE012700579.1_pt1 | contig 11115 bp, 9 predicted proteins | sample 7449931 | NCBI WGS metagenome assembly JACCEE01 (sample SAMN15323457, study PRJNA562643) | freshwater metagenome | isolation source: river surface water | place: USA:Blue River Watershed | collected 2017-08-19 | reverse complement strand
GCCTCGAGCACGATGCTCCTCGCGATTCCGAGGGATTCCGCGAGCTCGCGGGTCGACGCGAGCCTTGCTCCCCCGGGAATGGACCCGTCCGAGATCCGCGCGCGGAGCTGGTCGACGAGCTGCCGATATTGGCTGAGCGACGATTTTTTGTCGAACGCGATTCCGTACATATTTCCATGCTACACGGGGTTTGCCATTCGGGACAAGTGGTTCGGAAAACTCCCGTGTAACTGGCGCTAACGGCGCCACTTTAGGCCGTGTATCTTTGCGCCATGGAGGATGAAAATGAAACAAGTACGGTTTGCCGACACGGACTCGCGCGTTAGCGCGATGGCGCTGGGGTGCCTTCCTTTCGGGAGTAAACTCGATCGGGCGCGCTCCTTCGAGATTCTCGACTACTATGCGGAGGTGGGGGGGAATTTCCTCGATACCGCGAATAACTATTCATTCTGGGACGCGGGCGGCAAGGGCGGCGAGAGCGAGACGGTGATCGGCGAGTGGCTTAAGGAGCGAAAGGCCCGCGATAAAACCTTTATCGCGACGAAGCTCGGCGCCTTCCCCAAGGTGAGCCGCGACGAGTTCTATTCGTATGCGGGTAACCCCTGGGCCGATTTGACCGAGGGACTGTCGCGGAAGAGCGTCCTTTCTGCCGTGGATGGCTGCTTGAAACGCCTAGGGGTCGAGCGGATCGACCTTCTGTACGCGCACGTCGACGATCGTCGCGTCGATCAGGAGGAAACGCTCGAGGCCTTCGCCGAGGTGGTCCGCCAGGGCAAGGCCAAGTACATTGGCTGCTCGAACTTTAATGTTTGGAGACTCGCGCGGGCACGGACACTCAGCGCCGAGCGTGGGTGGCCCGAGTATAAGGCCGTCCAAATGTTTAACACGTATTTGCAGACCGAGAAGTTCGCGAATACCGGGATGGCGGATCAGATGGGCGCGGAGATTTTCGATTACGCGAGTTCCGGCAACCAGGTCGCGCTCCTTGGCTATACGCCGCTTCTGTGGGGTTCGTACACGCAAACCCATAAGGCCGCCGAGATCGATAAACTGAAGAATTTCGACCGCCCGCAGAACGCGGAGCGCCGGGCGCGGCTCGCGGTGGTCGCGAGTCGGAATGGCATGACGGTGAATCAGGTCGTGTATGCCTGGATGATGCAGGGATCGCCGTCGGTCATCCCGCTCGTCGCCGTTAGCAAACTCAATCATCTCAAGGAAGATCTCGCTTCCGTCGACTTTACCCTTTCCGCGGAAGACCTCGAAACGCTGAACGCGCCGATTAACTAAGCGCAGCGAAGGCGCTCGCGGGCGCGGGGATCACTCCCCGTGCTCGCTTTTCCATTTCCGGAATTCCTCGCCCTCGCGATCTTTGTCGTATTTTTTCTTAGATTCCTCGAAAGCCCGTTTCTGCTCGGCCTTCCATTGCTCGTAGTCGCCCTTCACGATTCCGTCCCAGGTATCCCAAGGGGATGCTTTGCGCGCGGGTTGCGCGGGCTGCGCGCGTTTCTCCGGCGCGGCGTCGGTTTTTGCGGGCGTGGGTTCGGGCGCGGGTGAGTCGGTTTTCGCCGGGGTTGGTTTCCCTGGCGCATCGACTTTTGCCGGGGACGTTGCCGGCTTTGCCGGCGCGGTAGCGGAGTCCGTGAGCACGCGGGCCGAGCTGTGGTAATGTGCTTTCCAGTAGCGCGCGTCGAGCGGCGTCACGCGGACGCCCCGCTCGGGCCCGTCGGAAATTGCGTGGATGATCTCTCCGTTCCCGATATACAGCGCGACGTGCGATATGGCGCCCGGCGTCCCCGTCGTCGCGAAGAAGACGAGGTCTCCCGTCCTAAGCTGGTCTTTCGCGACGGGCCTTCCGAAGTCGGCCATGTCCCGCGAAAGGCGGGGAAGGCCCGGGACGAAGGGTCTCATCACGTATCCGACGAATCCGGAGCAGTCGAACTCGCGCGGTTTAACGCCGCCCGTTCGGTATTGGCAACCGATGTACTCCCGCGATTTGTCCACGATGTCCTTTTGCACGTCGAACGCCCATAGTCCGCTCGACGTTGCCATTGCGAGAATGATCGCGAACGCGAGCGGCCTGGGCTTCAGGATCACTTGGCCACTTTCTCCGAGGGATTGCGCTTTTTCGCATAGAGGAAGCGCTTCACTTTGTTCGTAGGGGTTTTTTGGAATTCCTCGTTTTGGAGGACTATGGCCGCGACGCGTCCGTACTCGGGAAGTTGCTTGTTAAGCTCGACGCGGTTTTTTTCCATCGTTTCGGCAAGGGTCTTTTCGTCGAGCCCGCGGGCCTTCGCCTCCGCGAGGTCCGGGAACACGAGCGCGGTCAGCGTTCCCTCGTCCTCGAGCACGAGCGACTCCGCGACGAGCGGCAGGTTGTTCAGCTTCGCCTCGATCTCCTCGGGATAGATGTTCTGGCCTGAGGCTCCGAGGATCATCGTCTTCGACCTTCCCCTAATGTGGATGAATCCCTTGCCGTCGATGTAACCGAGGTCTCCGGTGTGGAACCAGCCATCGGCGTCGATCGTGCGGGTCGTCTCCTCGGGATTCTTGTAGTAGCCCTTCGTCACGTTCGCACCGCGCACGCAGAATTCGCCCAGTTCGGGGTTCCCCTCGACCTTGATCTCCATGCGGTCGACAAGCCTTCCCGCGGAAGCCTTGGTGCGGTCGCGCCAGTCGGAGTAGCCGATCAGCGGCGCGCATTCCGTCATGCCATAGCCGACCGTGAACGGGAAGCGTATTTTAGTCAGGAATTTCTCGACTTCGGGATTGAACGAGGCTCCGCCGATGATCACGTTCCTAACCTTGCCGCCGAAGAACCCAAGGATCTTTCCGCGGACGACGCGAAGGATTGCGAGCCTGAGAACTGGGACCTTCGCGAGAAAGCCGATCGCCCCCTTCGAAAGCATCGGCTTAACCTGCTTATAGTAAATTTTCTCGATGACGAGCGGGACCGACAGCACCATGCGCGGCTTGACCTCGGCGAACGCGTCGATGAGCACCTTCGTCGCGGGAATCTTGCCAAGGAAGGTTATGTGGCATCCGCGCGAGAAGGGGAAGATGAACTCGAAGGCTTGTCCGAAACAATGGGCCAGCGGGAGGAACGAGAGAATCGTGTCGCCCGCGTCGAGCCTTACGTGTTCCTGCGCGTATACGAGGTTGGAGATGATATTCGTGTGCGAGAGCATGACGCCCTTGGAAAAGCCCGTCGTTCCGGAGGTATAGACGATCGACTGGAGGTCGTCTCCGTCGCTTCGTCCGAGGCGGAATGAGGCGGGGTTGAGCTTTGGGCGGTATTCCTCTTCGAACAGCGCGTTCGCGCGCTCGATCGCCTCGGCGGCGGGGAATCCATCGCGCGCTCGGTATAGCGAGAAGTCCGCGAGGGAGAACGCCGCGTCGAGCGAGGGCATCTTGTCGGGATTGAGTTTATCCAGGAAAGAGGCGGCGGCGAAGAAAAGCCGCGAGTCTGAGTGGGTGACGATGTTCTCTATGTCCATGGGGTGAAAGTCGGGAAGGATCGGCACGATGGTCGCGCCATAGGTCGTGACGGCGAGGTAGGCGATCGCCCAGTTGGTCGAGTTGCGCCCGAGGAGGCTGACCTTGTCGCCTTTCCCGAGGCCCGCCTCGCGCATCAGCGCGTGCAGTCGGTATATGCTTTCGGCGACTTCCCCGTAGCTTTTCGTGTCGGCGCGATAGTCCGTGAACGCCGGCATTTCCCAGTTCTCCCGGATGCTTCTTTCCATATATTCAACGTAGTTTTCCGTCATGTTCGCCCGACTCCTTCGAGGTTTATATTGAGACCAATGTAATTAGGCCCAAATTCCGTAAAAAGGTTGCGTAGTTACGCGATAAATCGCGAAAAAAAGGCCCATAAACCGGTTTGCCGCTACTTTCGCAGTACCTCTGATAGAAACGCGAAGATTAGCGACTCGAACCCATACTCGGAAACGATTTCCTTGCCGAACATGCCGAAGAGCTGATTGCGCGAGCCAACGCCCAGTTTGCGGTACAGAATTCCCAGATGCCCCTTTACCGTGGAAAGCGAGATGGAAAGCTCGGTCGCGATTTCCTTCGCGACCAGGCCCCTCAGTTCCAGGGTCAGAACCTGCGTCTCCCGCTTCGTGAGTCCATAACGTTCGATGAATCGCGGGTCTGGTTGGGTGAGGGATTCTAGAATCGGCTTATAGTCGAGGCCGCTCCAGCTAAGGCGGGAAGAGCCCCTCTCGATCGGGGCCGTTCGCATGAGGAGCGATACCTTGCGGCCGGTTCGCGATTTCAGCGTTAGGTCGCGGTATCCCCGGTCCGAGGCCCATTCGATACCGTCCAGGTTTTCCTCGAGGAATTCGGAGACGTTGAGGCCTCGCTCGATGTCTTCCTCCGTCACGCCGAGGAGGCCCATCGCGGTGTTGTTAAGGTACGCGATTCCCCCGGTTTCCCCCGTTTCCATGATGAAGGTCGGGAGCGACTGCGCGAGATCCCTGAATCGGCGTTCGGATTCTGTGGCTCGCTCAAGCACCTGCCTGAGCGATTTTTTTCCCTCGTCCTGCTCGCGGACGTGTTGGACGTTCAGCAGCACTTCGCTGATTTGGTCGCGGAGCGCGACGAGGACCGCGGGATCGGTTCCGGTGAATTCCGTTATGAGAAAACCGAAGTGCTTTTCGGCCTTGTACAGCGACTGCACGAACAGGTCCGCCCGGGCCGATCCTTCGCGGAGCATCGCGGGCACGATTTGCGAGCTCAAGAACCTTCGTGGCCGATCGGGGTCGACCCGTCGGTTTCCCTCGGCGTCGATGGCCGAGATTAGGTGGCAATACTTCGTTGGAAAACCCTCTTCCCCGTTCGCGGCGTTCAGGCACACGTACGCGGGACCCATTCCCAGGATCGGTATCAGTTTTCCGAGATTCGCCGAAAGGTCGGCTAAGGTAAGCGTTGAGCCAAGGAATTCGGTAACCTGCGATATCCCGGCGATGGCGTGCTTAAGGTCGTAGAGCTGCCGGTCGGCGCCCCTCGCGGGCACGGTGCCCTCATTCGCGCCAGCGCATCCGCAGGATTCCCTCGGTATGAAGCGCACCGGCAGTTCGGGCAACTCCCCGACGGGGAGACCGTCCGCCGCGTCGAGCATCGCCTTGCCGGCTACCCAGGCTTTCTCCTCGATGTGCTGCATCACGGTCGACAGCGTGGGGGTCGAGAGGGCGGCGAGGTCAACGTCGTCGAAGCCCGTGACCCGCACGCGACCCGGCACGTCGACGCCGTGGGCCCTGAGGGTTTCCATCGCGCCGAGCGCCATCAGGTCGTTCGCGCAGACGATCGCCTCGGGCAATCCCGCGCGGCATTCCAACAGTCGCAGGGCGGCGGCCTTGCCGCTCGGCGCGTCGAAGGTCGCGTCGATAACCCATTCTCCCTCGATCGGCAGACCGCGTTCCCGCGCGCACTCAAGGAAGGCGTCGCGCCTAAGGCGCGCGTCTTCGATGTCGGGCGGGCCCCCGACGAAGGCGATGCGCGAGCAACCGTGCGCGTCGATGAGGTGTTCCATCGCCTGCCTGATGCCCCCGCGGTTGTCGGTCATCACGCGAAGTCGCTCGGGCCCCCCGATGGACGAGAACACGATCGGTATACCCTCGAGCTCGGGCGACTCGGCGAGGTACGCGTTAAGGTCGTCAAGATTCCTGAACGCGCTCGTGTCGACGCAGAGCGCGTCGATTCTATCGGAGTCGGCTAGCCGGTATACCGCTTCTTGGTCCCTGAACGAGCCGGTTTGACCGCGCCAGAGCCGGGAGGCGTACACGATGAGGTCGCAGTCGTTCATAAGGCAGAAGCGCTGTAGTCCGCGCCAAAAACGCGTTTGATAGGTGCCGTCGATATGACTTATCAGGAGTCCGAAGGTAGGTCGCGGTCTCGCGTTGGTGAGAAGCATTCCTCACTATATGGCCACTCCCGTGATCTGGCAACAAAAACACGATCAGTCCGGAAGGCTTGGAAAACCAGTACCGCCGGTACTGGTTTTTCCGGACCACGATGCCCGTATCGTGATCGGGAAAGCGGGTGTAGCGTAACATTGTAAAGGAGAAGCATCGACTATGATTAAGCGAATAATCGGAATGGTCGCCGTAACGGCGGCTTTGCTCGTGGGCATCACGGGTTGTAACGGACCCATGGGGCTCGACGGCGCCAAGGAAATGACGATCGGATCGGCGAAAGCGGTTTCGACAAACCAGACGGGAACCCATGGTGGGTATTACTATTCGTTCTGGACCGACGGCGGCGGGTCCGCGTCGATGGAACTTGGCTCGGGCGGAAACTACAGCACGAGTTGGACTAATTGCGGCAACTTCACGGCGGGTAAGGGCTGGGCGACCGGCGGACGGAAAAACGTCACCTTCTCCGGATCCTTCAACCCGTCCGGCAACGGCTACCTCGCGATTTACGGATGGACGCAGAACCCGCTCATCGAGTATTACATCGTCGAAAGCTATGGCTCGTGGACCCCGCCGGGAGGAACCTCCCTCGGAACCTTCAATTCGGACGGCGGCACGTATAACATCTATAAGATAGCGAAGACCAACGCCCCTTCCATCGAGGGCAACAGCTCCAACTTCACCCAGTACTGGAGCGTGCGCACCAGCAAGCGTTCAAGCGGAACCGTCACGACCGGCAACCACTTTGACGCATGGGCCAGCAAGGGCATGAACCTCGGCACGCATAACTACATGATCCTCGAGACCGAGGGTTATCAGAGCAGCGGAAACTCCAACATGACCGTCGGCGAGACGACCAGTTCCGGCGGCTCGACCGGCGGCTCGACCGCGAGCGGGTACTATGCCCTCGCGTTCGACGATGGCCCCTCAAGCAACACGTCGACCCTGCTTAACGTGCTCAACACCGCGGGCGTCAAGGCGACCTTCTTCATCTGGGGCGACCATATCGCGAACAATCAGGCGGCGTTCAAGTCGATCGTTTCCGCTGGCCACTCGATCCAGAATCACAGCTACTCGCATCAGCACATGCTTAACTGGACCTATCAGCAGGTATACGATGACCTTAACAAGGCTCAGCAGGCGATCAAGAACGCCGGCGGCGGAACGCCCACTCTGTTTAGGCTCCCATACGGCGAGAACAACTCGACGATCACCGCCGCCGCGAAAGCCCTCGGCCTTACGCCGATCACCTGGGATATCGATACCAAGGACTGGAACGGCGCGAGCGCCTCGTCCATCGCCGGTACCGCGAGCAGCGTCAAAAACGGCGACGTGTACCTGATGCACGACGGCTACTCCACGACCAATCAGGCCGTCTCGTCGATCGTGTCGACCCTCAAGAACCGCGGCTTCGCGGCTGGCTCGATCAACTCGAGCGGCGACGCGGTCGCCTGGGGCGGAAGCTCCGGCGGATCGACTGGTGGTTCTACGGGCGGTTCGACCGGCGGGTCTACTTCGACGGGATCGGTTACCCTGAACTCCTGGCAGTGCAACAACCGCAGCTCGAGTCTTAATTCTTGGACCGGCGCCGTCGGTGGCTGGAAGCAGGGCGACTGGATCGAGTTCGACAACGTCGACATCTCCGGGAAGACGGTTCTCAACTTCAATCTCGCGACCACGTCGAGCGGCAGTTACAAAGTCGTCATCGACAGCTACAGCGGCACGCAGATCGGCACGGTCAACTATGGCTCAACCGGCGGCTGGAATACATACTCCAATCAGGGTATCTATCTCAACCTGAACGGCAACAGCGGCAAGCACAACCTGTACATCATTTGCACCGGCGGTTCCGCCAATCTCGGATCCCTCACGCTCCAGTGATTTGAACTAAAGTGATTTGAACTAAAGTGATTTGAACTGAATCGCGATGCCCTCGGGAGATACCTTTTCCGGGGGCATTTTTTAGTGTTGCCCGAGCGCGCCGTCGTCAGTCGCGTCGTCCTCGACCTCGATCATCGCGCGGATGAACGCGTGGTCGGAAGGCAGGCGGTTTCGTTCCTCTCGGTTGCGCGGGATTCCTTCCTCGAGGACGCCGGCGTCGAGCACTGAAATATCGTGCGTGCAAAAGATGTAGTCGAGCTGGGAATAATGCGCGCCGTTGCCGAAATAATAATGCGTGCGCCTTTGCGCCGGCGGAATGCCGACTGCCGCGAGCACGTCGTAAACGGGAAGCTCGAGGAAGCGGTCAAACTCGAACTGATGCATCCCCCGGATCAGTATCCCGTTGAAGTCGCCCATCACCACGCAGGCGTTTTTTCTTACGAGCGAGGCGAGCCGATTCACCTCGTCGATGCGGCGGTCGATGCCCCAGTCCTCGCCATGCTGGCTTTTCAGGTGCACGACGAATACCTCGAGCCCTCCCGCCGCAGGTCCCAGCTCCAGCTTTAGGAGATTTCGCGAAAAATCCGCCCGTACGTCGCGCGCGCGCGAGCCGGGAAAGCGCCCTTTTTTGACGAGCGCCCCGACGAAAATTCCCCGTGTCGAGTTTTCCTCGAAGATATAACAGTCGTAGGCCCCGTCCAGATACGCGCGATTGAACGTCTCGAGCGTCTGCGCCCCGCCGACCTCGCACATGCCGAGCACGTCGAAATCGTTCTCTCGGATAATGCGCGCGATCTCCGCGATCTTCCGTCTGTCCTTGTTCGGATTGTAAATGGACGAGTTCATCGCGCGGTACGCGGACTCGTCGAGAGCCTCGATCTCCTCGCGCGAGTAATCGCCGTCAAGGAGTAGGTAGAAGTTTTCCGCGTTGAAGGACGCGATGTGTATGGGGCGCGGCACGGCGTTACTTTACCCCGACCGCGGGGAATTGGGAAGGGGGAGGATTAGGGACTGGATGTGCAAACCTTCGGGGCGTTAGGCGGTTACGTCGACGCGCGCGGCGCGATCGGGATCCGCGATGGCGATCGTCTCGTCGATCATTTTAACGAGGGCCTCTCCCTGAGTCTCGGCCCCGTTCATCGCCATTTTCTGCACGCTGAGCGCGACGGTTTGCTGAATCATCACTGTCGATAGCGGCTGAATGTCCATACCGATATCGTAACCCCCCAGGCCGCGCGGCGTCAATGCCCGGAAGGGTCTGGGTTCCGCGTCGTTCGGTCAACGGACTGATACAGCGCGAACGCGGCGACGAGACAGGCGCCTATGACGATCTCCGTCACCGCTGTACTCGACACGAACGCCTGCGGTATCCAGGATGAGTTGATCGCGAGCACGAGGAAGTTATAGATCGCGTGCGAGATCAGGCTCGGCAGGAGCGAACCCGTGCGGATGTCCATCGCGGCGAACGCGAGTCCTAGGATGAAGGCCGGGACGGCCTGCCAGGGGTTTAGGTGAATGAGCGCGAACATCAGGGACGTGACGACGATCGCCTTGGCAGCCGAATGTCGCTTTAGAAAGGCTCGGAGGAACACTCCCCTAAACAAAAGTTCCTCGGTTATGGGCGCCACGAGCGCGAACAGCAGGATCGGGGCGATGGGGTTCCCGGCCCCCGCGTACGTTTCCGAAAGAAGCTCGTTCAAACTATCCGGGACGGGAATCAGCGAGTCGATCCCCGTGCTCAGCTTCATTAAGATCACGGCAAGCCCAACCGTACCGAGCGCGACCGGCGCGAGCCAGCGTCGGTCAAAGGCCCGGGCGTAGACGAGCGTCGCGAGCGGCTTTCCATTTCGCCATCCGTAAAAAGCGCAAACCGAGAAAAAAGCCAGAAGATTTGCGACCGCGAGTTGCACGGAGGCGTCGCCTAAAAAAGCTACCTTGCTCGACGCGAGTTTAAACAACTCCGAGACTATGGTTTGAATCGCGAGCAGGACGAGAAGCGCGAGCGTCGCGCCGCGGATCGATGGGATTCCCCGCGTTCGGATCGCGCGGGCGTCGATCCCAAAGTTTAGTTCCATCTGTCCGTCGGGGCGGGTCCGCTCGACCTTTTGCTTTTTCTCCCGGAGCGAGGCGAGCACGACGATCGCGTAAGCGTCGACAAAGGCCATGCTCGCGATGATGCCTATGCAAATCCCGAAAGTGGCGGGATCGTTTTCCTCTTTCGAGAATTGCGTGAGGGCGATTAAGAAAAGCGCGACGATAGTGGAGCAAATGGATATAGTGATAATTGAGAGTGTCTTGATGGTCCGCATCGATCGATGTACCTCGCGATAAAATGATATCACGGCCTTGGGGAAAGGGACAGTGCGTCTAGAATAAACGCTGAAGTCACGGTAAAATCTTGCCGATTATTCTTTTTAAGGAGAGGTTATGCGCGACACACAACCCATGAACAAGAAAAAATGCTATGCGTGCCTTAACTGGGATGGAAACAGGACCCTGGACGCCGCCAAGAAGACGATCACCGTCGATCTTAACGAAAAGGCCAATTGCAAATTATGGCATAAGCCGTTCGCCGCGAAGGACGATTGCGACAAGATTAATCAGATACACTGAGGATCGGTTCTAGCACGTTGAGACAAAGGGGGAATGGTTCGCCATTCCCCCCTTTTTATTTATCGCGTCGGTCAGTCGCGGAAAAGCGTTTCGCCCTTGACTAGCCAGGAGAAACCGAAGGCCGCGAGCATCAAGGTCTCGAGCACGAGAACCGGCCTTAGCCGCGCGACCGGCGTGTCCTGCAGGAACGCGACGTACGCCGCGAGAATCGCGATCGACGCGAGCATGACGACGCCGCAGATGACGTACACCGCGTTGCGCGTCCTCTTGCGCGCCGTGACGGGCTTGTCGTCCGACTTCGTGAAAAGGAATATCGAGTTGATCGCGAGCAGGACGAAGAAGAGGCACGCGCACGTCAGGTGGAAGTATTTCGACACGTCGTCGTCGAGGAGGAAAATTCCGACGCGTACGCTCTCGCCGGTCGGCGTGAAGGTTGGGAACGCGGCGACGCCGAAGGCGAGGATGCCGCTGGCGATCGATACGCCGTTGTCGACGTCGTCGTATCCCTTGTACGTGATCAGGAAAAGCCCGACGGCGCACATCAACCCCACGAAAAAATCCCGCATGTTCGTGTAATAGTAGTCGCTGATCGACGACTGAATTCGCAAGGGCGACTGCAACAGCCCCCCGAGCATGACGGCGAAGGGGAGCGCCATCCCAAGGATGCCGATGCAACGCCTGAGCGTCAGGTACGACACGATCATGTCCG
>JACCEE012281458.1_pt1 | contig 11120 bp, 13 predicted proteins | sample 7449931 | NCBI WGS metagenome assembly JACCEE01 (sample SAMN15323457, study PRJNA562643) | freshwater metagenome | isolation source: river surface water | place: USA:Blue River Watershed | collected 2017-08-19 | reverse complement strand
TGCCAACAGCTCCAATCGTTGCTGCAACATGGGTTCCGTGACCATTAAGATCCATAGGATCATTGTTTCCATCAACAAAGTTATAGCCGTGAAGAGGATAACTTGCTCCTCCATTCCACATATTGCTTGATAGGTCTTCGTGATTATAATTCACACCAGAATCAATCACAGCTATGATGACAGAGCTACAATCCGTATTAATATCCCAAGCATATTGCATGCCCATATCTTTGCCTGAAATACCAGGGTTACTGGCAGATGTAGGAATACCTGGCCCCCCTGCGCTCACAATCGTTTGAGCTGTATTTTTTAGCCCCCACAATTGGGAAAAACGAGCATCATTAGGAGTTGTCGAATCTATTTGATAAATGTAGTTCGGTTGAGCAAATTCAACGTCAGGATTATTTTTATAATCTTCTATGGCCTGTTCGACACTTCGATTTTTGCTTATTTTAATATGGGCAATCCCCTGACGACCTATAAAATTTAAACGCCTATCGCCCATTTTACTTATATGAGAACTAATACTTGTTTTGGTAAAACTTGTTTTATACTTTACAAGAATTTCTCCAGGCATGTAGTTGGGCTTTTTAATCTTGCCCCAACTTGCAAAGCTTAAAAGGAGAAGAGTTGAAAATACTATATTTTTAATCATCATTTTCAACTCCTAAGGCACATTTATAGAAATTTCAGTAGAAGCAGAACTTGTTGTTCCTCCACTTCCCCCTGGTGTATTGAGTGAAGAGTAAGCGACAACTTTAATATAATAAGTTCCTTTTATTAAATTACTTAAAATCGTTGTCACAGGAGCCGCTGCCCCAGAAACGTAAGGCACATCAACATAACTGGCCCCACTTAAACTAAACCCAGAAGTACGCGAGTAATATACTTTATATCCGCCCCCTGCTTTATTAACAGCATTTTCTCGGTTGGCCGCCCAAGTCACTTGAATACGTGGAGAAGTTCCAGAATATTCATAACTGAGAAGAGCAGAAGAACAGGCAGTACTTCCATAAGCATTTGTGGTTTTCGTATAAAAATTTGTAACTCCTACAGGAAGAGCACTGGTAATAATTGTAGCAGTCGTTCCCATAGCAGCAGTTGTTCCAATTAAATTAGTGCAACTATCGTTACTATAAAGGGAAACTGTTTCTCCACTGACCACTCCGTTTAATTGTATCGTAGGAGTGGAAAGATAATTAGGTGAAGTTGTAGGGTTCACTAAAGTCATAGAGCTGGCCATCGTTGGAGCTGGTCCCAAATATTGATAAGTCAGTAAGGCAGTCGAACAACTTGAACTACCAGCGCTATTTGTTGTTTTTGTATAAAACTGGCTTGTTCCGATTGGGATTAATGAACTTGTAATATTCACTGTTGTACTTGTGGCGGTTGCATCACCAAGTGAAGACGCACAAAGAGAATCACGATATAGATAAACTCTCTCCCCGCTCACAACACCATTGAGACGTATCGTAGGAGTACCTACGTGGCCGGGTGAACTTGTTGGATTCACCAGGGTCATAGAACTTGCTAAAGTTGGAGCTACTCCTAGATATTGATAGCTTAAAAGAGAAGCAGAACAAGTCGATGTCCCTTGTAGATTTGTAGACTTGGTATATAAGCTGTAAGTTCCTACACTAAGTGCATTCGTCGTAATATCAATGCTCGTTCCAGAAGCGATTCCAGCGCCTACAAGATTTGTGCAAGTAGAATTACTATAAAGGCCTATTGTTTCCCCTGAAACCACTCCAGAAAGTCGTATAGTAGGAGTACTAATAAAATTTGGTGAGCTTGCGGGATTCACCAAGCTCATAGCACTTGCCACTGTCGGAAAAGGTCCTAGATAGTTATAGCTAAGAAGCAATCCAGAACAAAAAGTTGATCCTGCACTGTTTGTTGTTTTTGTATAAAAATCATGTGTCCCTATAGAAAGAGCTGGCGTGGTAATAGAAACAGTTGAAGCAGTTGCAACAGCACTTCCTAAAATTGCTGAGCAACTTGAATTTGAATAAAGAGAAATAGTCTCTCCACTTACAACTCCAGAAAGTTTAATCGTTGGAGTTGAAATATACCCAGGAGAAGAAGCAGGATTAACGAGGGACATTGAAGTTGCAAGAGTTGGAGCAACACCAGAATATGTATAACTTAAAAGTGAAGCAGAGCAACCTGTTGTTGAAAGAGTATTACTAGATCTGGTGTAAAGAGAATAACTTCCAACGGCCAGAGCCGAAAGAGTGATATTGACATTAGAACTACTTGCAACAGCAGAGCCAACTAAAGCGGTACAATTAATATTTTTATAAATAGAGACAGTATCACCAGCAGACACACCTCGAACCTGAACAGTAGGTGTTGAAATCGTCCCTGGAGAGCTTGTCGGATTCACAAGGGTCATCTCGGTTCCCAAGACGGGCATTTTTCCAAGATAGGTATATGTTAGCAAATCCCCAGAGCAAACACTCAATCCAAATTTGCTTGCGCTACGAGTATAAAAAGAATGCGTCCCCATAGAAAGAGCGGCCGTTGTTATCGTGACACTTGAACTTGAGGCAACAGCACTACCTATGGCCTGAGAACAATTTGAATCATTGTAAACAATAACAGTCTGACCACTAGTCACGCCATGAACGATAATGGTAGGAGTGGGAACTAGAGAAGGCGAACTTGATGGAGAATAAAGAGTTATTGACGAGCCACTCTGGGCCACATCAGTTAAGTCACCGCTCTTAGTTGGATCAATTTGAGTTTTACATGATGAAAAAAAACTCAAAAAGCAAATTGAGCCAATAAAAATTAAATACTTCATATCACCCAGATCTTTTGTTCTCCAGGTTCTATTTTGACTCTTGATCTTGAGATATTCAATAAGGCTTACTTTGCCTAAGTCTAAGAGATAGACTATGAAATTTTTATTGTCTCGCCCTTATACTCAACTACTTGCCCAGGGAGAATTTTTGCTCTCTTTCTGAGTTCAACCTGTCCATCAACTTTCACACGCCCTTCTGAAATAACATGCTTGGCCTCAGCTCCATTCGCGCACAGATGCACAACTTTCAACAAATCACAAAGAGCAATAGGATTATTTTCTTTTTGTTTAAATTCTAGCATGGATTCTCCCTAACAAACTGAACGAATAGTATAGTTTCTTACTCCACTTTGTGTTTCTAACTCAAAGCTGTCACCACACTTAAGGCCCATCACAGCGCTTCCGATGGGTGAAAAAACTGAGATAACTAAAACCCCTTGTCCTTCAATATTGAGCATAGTTCCTCCAGACGTTGTCGAAAGGAAGTAGTACTTTTTGAGTTTATTAAACTCAATTTCAAGCAAAGCTCCAATTCCTATTTCATCATCTGGCAAATAAGCACGATTAGGAATTTCTTCCACCAGTTTTAACTCAAGTTGAAGTTCTTCTACGCGCTTCGCTTGTCCATCAGAAAGATATCCTGCTTCAATACCGCGGGTATCGTACTTATGCTCTTGTTTCATGTCACTTTCGTATTTGAACTGTTTCACGCTTTCTAAAGCTTCAGAAGCTAGTTTTAAATCGTTTTGGACATTAGTTAGAAGTTGTTCAACAATAAGAGATTTTTTCATGATTAATTTAAAACCGACCCCAATTAAGCTATGTGAAGAATAATTTTAAAAGTAGTATGGTCACTCGTAGGATCTAATTCAAGACTTCCATTCATTTCCTCAATAAATTTTTTACAAATAGTCAGTCCTAATCCCCCACCCCGAATTTCTTCGTCGCTACTTACTTTTTTAGTCGTAAAATAGGGATCGAAAATCTTAGAATGCAAATTTTGAGGAATACGCTCACCAGTATTTTCCACACTAATAATAGCACGAAAACCATCTTTTCTTAAAGAAACATAAATGCCCATTTCTCCCTGGGTATTCATATTTTCCTGAGCATTTTTTATCAATTCAGAAAGGACATGTAAGAATTGAGCCATATTAATTTTTGCAAAGACATCGTCAGTTATATAATTGTGTAGCTTAAAATCAATTCCCTTCTTCTTAAAGTCATCTGACATATCTTTAAAGAAATCGCTCAAAATATCATAAAGATTTACTCTCTGAATTTGCTCTTTGTTACTATCACGATAGAAGGCCTTTATTGATAATAAAATATTTTTTATATTTTCAAGTATCTCATCAAGCTTATTTAACGCACGTACCTTCGCAGTATCATTTTCACTCTCTGCCTCTTCTTTCAACAATTCCACCTGCATCATCGCTGCAGTAAGAGGAGAATTAATTTCATGGGAAATACGACCAGCAACACGCCCTAAGCTGGCCATGCGTCTTTCATTTTCTAAATCTTTTTGTTGCTTCAAAATAATAGCGGCACGCTGATGAGCTAAATTATCAAGTTCAGCATTCATTTGAGTCAATGTGCGATGTTTTTGATTTAATTCAAAAGACAGTTCATGAATATTGAGAATGAGTGAATCAAGTTCATCTGCTCTTTTATAAATAAAACGCTCACGATCTGGAATTTCTATCTCTTCTTTTCCTAATTTAAATTCTTTTACTCGACTTGCAATTCTCTCAATAGGCCCGATAAGAATACGCTGCAAAATATAATATAAAACAAAACTTACTAAAATCGTTTTGAGAATCTGACTACCAAAAACAAGTAACATCTTTTTGATCAAATCTATCCAGACAGCACGGATGTCAAATACCAATGTTAATTTTCCAAGCTCCTGTAAGGCTTGAGATTGATAATAATTAATGGGGATTGAGTGTTCTTTTACAAAAGTATTCTTAACATTATCACCAAATTGGAATATTGAATTTTCTCCGTAAGTTACGTATTTAACATTTGAAAGATAGCGGTAATGAAGAAAACCTTTAAGTTGAATTTCGATTTGCTCTTTATCTAAGTTCCATGTGGCAAGAGCAAGACTTTCACTATTTTTGTATTCAATGAGATGAATCGTTTCTTCAACGCGTTTTAACTCATCGGTATAATCCAAAAACAATGTCGTAAAAGTGACAAGAATAGAAGCAATCGCATTGACGATCACAATAATGAAAACTAGTTTATAGCTGAGTTTGTCTTTTTTTAACATTCAAACATTCTAAACTGGAGATGTTAAAATTTGGTGTATTCTTTCAATAAGAGCTTTCGTACGAACAGGTTTTTGGAGAAAACCAATCGCTCCCTTTTCAATCATATCTTGCTGAGAGTATTCTGAATAACCTGACACGAGAAGAACTGGAGGGTGATTGGGATCTCTTTTCCTAATCTCCCCTAATAACTCAATCCCATCCATAATTGGCATTTTAATATCTGAAACGATGAGATCAAATGCGTGAAAATCAAGAGCACTTAAAGCCTCGCGGCCATTAAAACATTCAATTGTTTCAAAACCATTTTTTTGAAGAATTGTTTTATACATTTCGGCTAATGAAACTTCATCTTCAACAATTAATACTTTTGCCATAGTTTCTCATCCTTTGTGTGTGATTATACCACCCTCACGAAGGCATCCAAGAAGTTCGATAAAGGGAAAATTAATCACCAAGAAACAATACTAGAGTCAAACACTATGCTCGATCACTTATGAAAACTGATTTCTCTTTAGACAAGATTAAATTTAACCGAATAGCTTCTTGAAACATTTTATGAGTTTTTCATGAACACTCAACCAACACAAGTGGAAATCCTTTTGGTCTCAAGCGATGAGATGCTGAGGGAGACTATACGAATGTGTCTAAAAACAATCAATCTTGATACCATTACAACGAATAATGCTGAAGAGGCTTTGGAATTACTAAAACATTTTCCCTATAATTTTCGAGTTCTCATCACAGACAATCAAATGGACAACATGAATGGTATTGAACTTATAAAAGAAATTAATAAACGAGGCCATTATTTCGAAAAATTTATCATCACTTCTTCAATGGTAGGTCTAGATCAAGAGATAGAAAAGTTGAGAGAAACGGATAAAAGGGTTACACCACTTTTAAAGCCATTTCATCCTGATGAATTATTTGATTTGGTCAGATAATTATTTCCCTATCTCATCCAACACTTGAGCTAATCCGATAGGTAACTCGATCCCAGAATCCCTAGGAAATATTGGATTTGTTTTATCATCTCCTCTTTTTAAAGCTGCAATAAGTTGAGCATAACGTTCTAGGACTTCTGGCGTACAGCGCTTGGCCTTACGATCATTTTCAAGACCTTTAAGATACATTTTCTTTATACTCAATTTCAAAGCTATCTTCTGAATGTCAGCAACAATGCTTTCATAAGAGGCTTTTCCAGAAGTATTCACGCTTCCGATTTTACTTTCAAAACCACTCATTTTAAGAATTCTAGTAACTGATTCCATATCCTCTTTGGTCAAAGGAATAGATTCAGCGGCCTTAAGATCTTCATCAGAAACAACTAAACCAGCCGTAGATGTTAAACCAGATCCTGTACCAGTCTTTGTCCCTGAAGCTGTTGAGCTTTCTTTTGCAACTAAAATTTCACGTCGTTTTTTTTCGCGCTCAATTGCAGCGACATATTTCACATATTTCACCAAAAAAGCGTCAAGTTGGGCCATCGACATTTCTGAAAGCTTCATCACATCCTCATTTACCTTACCAAGAAGGTTATTCCTTAAAGCTTAAGTCTATTGTACTTGTAAATAAATTCTTAAGAAGTCGGCAAAAACTGTCGCTTCTCCGCAGAGAGTGTTTCGATCAACTTCTCACAATTTCACTTAAAGACCATTAAATTTTCTTAAGCGTAACAAGGATTTTTATAATTTTTGAAATTTCTAAAACACTTTTTTTAATACTTCTCTTTCAATCTTAGAGAAAATATTCCAAAACTGAATTAAATCCTCACTTAATCGCATTTAAGTCTAGAGACTCAAAGAAACTCTTCACATTGATTTTTTTTTAACAGCGCGAGAAAATTTATTCACGACCTTTTTGGGAGTTTCTTTGCAGTATTCACGACAAGAACTTATAGAAAAACTTAAAGCCTATCCTCTACTCATTAATGAGATAGAGTCCCCTGATATTGAGCTTCAATTTATTGCAGTAAAAGAATTCCCTTACGCGATAGCTTTTATTAAAGAACCGCATCCACATGTTCAAAAATATGTCATCGAACTCGATGAGAAATACGTAAGACACATCAACAAACCTTCTGAACAGCTCATTACTTTTTTAAAAGATCCTTTTCTAAAAAAAGAAACTGAAGAAAGAATTGCCAAAGAAAATAAAAATTTATTTTTTAAAACGGAATAAAAAGATGTTCAACGGGACGTTCGTCTTTTTCAAGTAACATAAATTCTTCGTCCAGAATGAGTCCCAACTGAACTTCTCCTGGGATTAAAACCTGTGCAACTTTAATATCACCTTTTTGCATCACATTGCGATCGCGACGTTTCATGGGATATTGAGAAGCATCTTGAATTTGCTGAGCATCTGTTAAATAATCCCAGAATCCCATCCCCTCTGGCATAGACCAATCTCCAAGGCCAAACTTTACAGGAGCTTGTAAAGAGCCTGGTTTGTCTTTATAAAGCTCGTTGGCCAATCCAGTAAGGAAATTATCTCCTGTTAGTCCAAGTCCAACAACACAGGCCATAAAGTGAATTTGGCTTTGTGGAGCTAGAACCTCTTTGAACTTTGGATAAGCTGCAAGAATGTCTTTCCACGCACGAAGTCCACTAATACATTGATAGGCAGGACTCATCGCATTTTGAGAGAGCAGTCTCATTCTAAGAGCAGAAAATTTTTGTAACCCAGAATAGTAATGCTTATAACTTTTCTCATCAGAAGTATAAGCGACATCGGCCCAACTCACACATTCTAAAGATTTTTTTAATTCTTGGTTTTTAGGAAACCACATTCCTCCAGGAACACCATGACCATGAACCGTTAATAAATCAACAGGCCGCCCTTCAGTTTCTGAAATTTCAATTGTGCTTTTAATAAGCTCTTCGAGAGTAGAAAAGAAAACGGTTTTAGATCCATCATCATTATTAATTACGAGAGGAGTTTGAGCCCCCGCCTCATTTGGCAGAATATAAACTCGCCAAACACTGTTCCCATAAAAATTATATTTATTATCGATGCGATGAAATTTTCCTACACCGATTTCTGCGGCATGAATAACAAGACCATCAGAGGCGTAACTAACAAAAGAAAGTATTAAAGAAAAAAGGAGTACATAAAATTTAAGCATGCCGTATTCAAGCATGCTTAAAATAGAGTGACAAATACCAAAATGAGATATTTAAGATTGTTTAAATCCGATCGAACCAGTCTTGTATAGATCATTTCCTTTGCAATCAATCCCTACAACGACAGGAAAATCTTCAACGTAACACTCATGAATGGCCTCAGGACCAAGATCTTCATACATAATAGGAGTCATAGACTTAATAGCTTTTGCCAAAAGTGCCCCGGCTCCACCTGTGGCCACAAAATAAACCCCAGTATGTCTTATGATCGCGTCAATCACTTCCTTTGAACGATCTCCCTTAGCAATCATTCCCCCTTCTCCTAAAACATCCATGAGTCTTGGGGCGTAAGGATCCATACGAGAAGCAGTCGTAGGCCCTGCAGAACCAACTCTTCCATCAGGCTTTTTAGGTGTTGGACCTACGTAATAAATAAGATGATCTGTTAAATCAAAAGGGAGTTTCTCCCCACGATCGAGAAGTTCACAAAGGCGTTTGTGGGCTGCATCGCGAGCGGTATAAATTTTACCAGTGAGAAGTACATAGTCACCGGCTTTAAGATTAGCACGAGTATTTTTATCAATGGGAGTTGTGAGTTTAATCATCTTGAATCCCCTTAGATAGTCACAGAGGCGTGACGAGCAGAGTTACAGTTTAAATTCACGGCCACAGGCAAAGAGGCAATGTGGCAGGGATGAGAAAGAACATGAACGGCAATCGCTGTCGTTGTCCCACCTAAGCCTGAAGGACCTACCCCCGTAGCATTAATTTTTTCTAAAAGCTCAGCTTCAAACTGAGCATAATTTGGATCTGGATGTTTGCTTCCTACTTTTCTAAGTAAGGCTTTTTTTGCAAGGAAGCAGGAGTGTTCAAGATTACCTCCAATACCAACACCTACAACAAGCGGAGGGCAAGCATTTCCACCAGACTTAATCACCGTTTCAAGAACTAAATCCACAACCCCCTCTTTACCTTGGTAAGGCTTAAGCATGCGCTGCTGAGACATATTCTCTGAGCCTCCGCCCTTTGGTGCTAGATGAATCGTAATTTTATCTCCAGGCACAAGTTCAACGTGCATAATAGGAGGAGTATTATCTCCAGTATTGACGCGATTAAAGAGAGGATCTTTAACAAGAGATTTTCTTAAGTAATGCTCTTTATAGCCTTGGCGAACACCTTCTGTCAGGGCTTCATAAATCAGTCCCCCCTCAATTTTGACCTCTGTTCCTAACTCAACAAAAATCACCACGACTCCTGTATCTTGGCAAAGAGGAAGATTTTCAGTTGAAGCAATCGAAGCATTTTTCATCATCTCGCCCAAGATACTTTTCCCAGGCACAGATTTTTCTGTTTTTTCTTTTGCAACGATAGCATCCAATACATCTTTGGGAAGCTGGCAAGAAGCCTCCAAGCAAAGACGCTTAACCTCTTGAATAATTATTTCACTTGATACAATTCTCATAGGCTCCCCTATCTAACCTTTTATATTGCGAATCAATTCGTTATTAAAAGGACTTTCCCAAAGCCCACCTAGTTCTTCTTCACCAACCATGGCCACCATGAGGTACATTTCAGAAATAGGATCAAAAATAAAATCTTTATACAGTCTGAAATTTTTAATTTCACCAGTACTTTTCACATGAAGACGCTTACCAGTACAAACAACTTCTTCGCCTCCAAGACTGATATGATCACCTTTTCCTGCACAAATATCGATATTATTTCCAATGGACTCTAGAACATTTTTTTCCAATTCATGGAGGTCAATATTAGGTTTATTTTTAAATTTTAGCATGAACCCATGAGGAACATCTGAATGTAAAAACTGTGGGCGAACCCCATACATTTTTTCAAGAAGAAATCCTACCAAATCCTCGGCGGAATGGGCCATCAAACGATAGCGTACTTCTTTATCTACCTTTTCTTTCATCTTAATAGGTGAAGGTCCAAAAATAGTGGGACGATAGATACTCACCTCTTCGCCAATAGCAATTATGAGCTGAGCATTATGTCCAAGATGAGGATAGACCAGATCAAAGTGCTCAACGATCACTCTTTTCTGAGCTTGAAGCACGCGTTTAATCGCGTCGACGATTTCATGCATTTGATGAAAAGCTAGCTCGTAGCGTATATCGAGATGGTAGGTATGAGGACAGAAGAATTCATCCTCAGAAAAATCGAAGATGGGGGTTGAACGTACGTTCAACCCGTCATCATCGTTTGTTAACTCTAAACCTGGAAAAAGTCCCTTAATCAGAGTCGATTTTCCAGAACCTTCTGAGCCTATAATCCCAATAAGATAATCGCTCGCCTGAAGATAACGCTGGGCCAACTGGCTTCCTAAAAGAAAAAGTCTTTTTCTTCCACGAGGTGCGTAGTAATTGGCATCCCTTAGGTTCTCTTCAATGGGCGTGCTTGAGTACAAAAAATTATTGAAATTATGCTTACTCATAGGTTTCCAAACTAAAAATCAAATTCAAACTTTAAAAGAGGTCCGTGCTGTTGAGCTCCGTACACATCACTATCCCCTGGAGAACCAGAGGAGCGAACACGCTTCATGGTCATTTTGACTGCCAAGGCAGTATCAAAATAGATCACCTTTAAAACATGATCGAGTGGAACTTCATAAAGCTTGGCCATGGCCTCACGATTAATGAGATTCATTTCTTTAGCTTTTTTGAAATTCTCTTCAGTTGTAAAGATGAGGTCCATGGTAAGTTCAAAAGGAGAACAATTTTTACTACGGATAACTTTGCAAATATCAGTGAGTTTTGTCTTTTTCATATTAGTTCCTCACATCACTGTAAATGATCTTGAAAAGATCGTGATTCTCGATGTTCATCAAATGATACATGGTGAACTGATAAACGGCTCCACCTTGGAAATCGGAAGGAGAGAATGGGAAAGCGAGGT
>JACCEE011123498.1_pt1 | contig 11120 bp, 11 predicted proteins | sample 7449931 | NCBI WGS metagenome assembly JACCEE01 (sample SAMN15323457, study PRJNA562643) | freshwater metagenome | isolation source: river surface water | place: USA:Blue River Watershed | collected 2017-08-19 | reverse complement strand
TGACGAAAAAGTCGATATTCGTGCCGATGAACAGCCCGCCGTAGATGGTAAGGGTAAGCCCGAAGACGATGCATAACGGCAGGGAAAAGGCCGTCCCAAAGGTATCATAGCCCCATGACCCAATCGCGCTCAGGGGAATGACTGCAAACCCGGCGGTTAGGCCCGCGCCGGCCAGCAGCCAACGAGACAAGGAAACGTGCCGCTCAACCGACGCGTACGAAAGCCCCGCCGCGCTGATGCGGGCCATTGCCGCTGCGATCACGGGGTCGGAGGAAACCGCGCGCGAGGGAGCGAGTTCCGGCGAAAACGGCGCGACGCGCGCGGAGACCGGCGTGAGCGGGGAGGACATCGAGCGTTCTGCCTTGGTCAGCAGGCACACACCAGTCCTGCACGACGGACAAAAAAGCAGATGCAGGGTAATCGCGAAAGGAACATGTTCGTTCTTATCGAGCGCGAGATATCGGTCAAAGGCCGTTTCACATTTCATTGCTTTCCTCCCTCGTCAAGGCGTTCCCGCAGGAGTTTCTTGGCGCGAAAAACGTGCGATTTAATGGTGTTCACCGGAAGCCCGGTCACCTCGCTGATATCCGCGTAGGGCATATCGTAAAAGAAATACATATCGACGCACGCGCGGTACTTTTCGGGCAGGGTATCAAGCGCATGCCGGATCGCTTCCCGCGAACTTCGCTTGACTAACTCATCCTCGGGACTCTGACTCGGGTCGATTATCTCGAAATCGTCCGCGAGCGAGGTATACTCTCGCCGCCGCTTAACCGAGTTAATCGCGGTATTGTACGCGATGCGCATCATCCAAGTGGAGAACTTCGATTCCCCGCGAAAGGATCCAAGCGACACGTATAGTTTTACCAGGACATCCTGGACGAAGTCCTCCGCGTCGTCAGGGTTCTTGAAAAAACTGAAACCCAGCCCGAATATTCGCTTTCGGTATCTCTCCGCAAGAACGGTAAACGCCCCGGAATTTCCCGCGAGCGTTTCCTTGCAAAGGGACCAATCCTCGGCGCCTTCGGGATGGCGATCCTCAGTTAGGCGAAACACTCTTTTTCCGAGCAGGTAGGGATGTGTAATAGAAAGCGAGCAAACCTACTCCGAGGGAGAACGGTAAAAGACCGCCTAATAGGGTATACCCCACGCCCTCGATGCACAGAAAAAGAATGGTCAGCATCAACCCGGTTCCCGACAAAAGAAAACCGGAAAGCAAGCTGAACAGATATAGGTCGAACGGCGCTTTTACGTACACGCCGGACTCAATCTGACGGACTATCTGCCTGTGGCGCCACAGGAGATAGAAAAAAACGACCACCGCGCCCATCACGATTCCGACTATCGGGATTATCGCGATAATAACCTGTGCGGCGGGCACTGCGCTCGCAGCGCCTGACTCGATCATATCGGCCTCCTACACAGTTACCGACAACGAAATCGGGAACCGGTTGCGTAAAATATAAGTCGCCTGAGTCCGCTCGCGCGGCCCTCATTCGATTACCATGTATTCCTCGAAGTAGATCGCCTGCAGCTTGCCAAGAACCAGATTTGCGTTCACGAGTTCGAGCAACTCCCTTTTAACGCCTTCCTCCCCGAGCCGCGAAATTTCCTTGAGGGTGTGAACCCGGAACCAACCCGTGATCGCGGCCCGATTGGCGCGGTTCTTACTGACCAACTCCTCGGATAGGGGAACGTCGTCCGCGGGATACGGTAGGAACGGCGACACGACGATCGTCACCGGTTTCGAGTCGGCCGTAGCCGCGCGGAGTATGCCAATATCGGCGAAAATGGCGGTTTTGCCCGAGCCTTCTCGCGCGGCGACTTCCTCGGGAGAGGGATTCCTCTTTCCCCCGACGAACAGACTCCGCTCGGCGGGTTTTCTGTTCGCGCCGGGTCTCGCGCGACCGGAAGCGAAACCCCAAACGGTACCTATCGCGATGAACGGCGCGAGCGCCGCCGCCACGATGACGAGGCACAGGGAAAGGAAGGCATCGGAAGACCGAAAACCGGGTTTAGTCATGGGCGAGGAACTCCTCGAGGGCGACCGCGAGCTTACCCGAGGTTCGGGCTCGCAGCTCAATCGCGTCATCAAGGTAGCGAACCTCGATGACGGAGCCTTCCCGATGGGCAAACGCGACGAGGTCGCTTCGCGATGGCGGAAGGAAGTAATGCCGTTCGTCGCCGGAAAGCAGGACATCGATCCGGTTAACGAATTCCTCGAAGCCTTCTTTAGTGCGAGCGCTGACCATAACCGCGTCCGGGTATAGGGAAACAAGACCGGCGCGCGCGATATCGTCGACCATGTCGATTTTATTGAGGACGAGCATCACGGGCCTGTCCCCCGCGCCAACCTCGCCGAGAACCTCGCGGGTCGTGTTTAGCTGCATCGCGAGTTCGGGATCGGACGCGTCGAGGACCAAGAGGATAGCGTCGGCGAATGCGGCTTCCTCAAGCGTGGCGTGAAAGGCGTCGATGAGACCATGAGGCAGGTTGCGGATAAACCCGACCGTGTCGGTAAGGAGGATCGGGCGGCCGGTCGGCAGGTTAAACCGCCTGGTAGTCGGGTCGAGCGTCGCGAAAAGCTTATCCTCGGAGAGGACGCCGGCCCCGGTCAGGGCGTTCAAAAGGCTCGACTTGCCGACGTTGGTATAGCCGACGATCGCGCAAGACGGCACGGGCACGCGCTCGCGCCGCTTGCGTTGCGTCGCGCGATCGCGCCTAACGACCACGAGATCTTTCTTTATCAGCAAAATCCTGTCCATGACCGTGCGGCGATCGAGTTCCAGCTGGGTCTCGCCCGAACCTTTTGTTCCGTAACGACCGCCCCTCTGGCGGGAAAGGGCGGCGTAGGTATGGGCGAGCCGAGGAAGGGAGTATTCGAGCCGCGCGAGCTCGACTTGAAGCACGGCCTCGCGAGTTCGCGCCCGGCCTGCGAATATCCTGATGATGAGCTCCTGACGGTCAAGGCAGGTAATCCCGGAGAGTTCGTCCCAGTTACGCTGTTGGGTGGGAGAAATCTCAAAGTCGAAAACGATTTGCTCGGCCTCAAGTTCCTTCGCCAAGGCGGCGATTTCCGCGGCCTTCCCCGTTCCCATGCCAAACTTCGGGGCGGGCTCAAAACGCCTCAAAACGACGGAGCCGGCGACGGTCAAGCCAGCCGTATCGGCAAGGCTTGCCAACTCGCGGACGCAATCGGCGTCGGTCTGGGATTTATCGTCGGTTTTACCCACAAGCAGGGCGAGTATCGGCTTGTTGCTTTCGCCTTCAAGGTCTATCATTGGCTACAATATAACATAGTTTGACGGAAGATTTCTCATGCTTTGTCGCGATTAATCCGATATTGTATTGAACCTCTCTCTCGAAAAAGTCCGGAGGATTTGTGCGAACGGCACCAAAGGTTGCTCTTAGTCTATTACTATCATTACTCCTCTTTGCGGGCCTCGCCGTCGCGGCGTATGCTGGCCTTTTTAATATCCTCGAGACACGTTTCTACCAACCCGCCGTCATCGCGTCCATGGACAAACAGCTCGAGTCCGTGGCCGTCGCAATGCGGGATTTTCATGCCGAAAATAAGCGTAAATTCGGCCAATTCGTGGAAGCCGACGCGGTAAAGAGAAGCCTCCTGCCGAATCAAAGCGCCCAGGATATCTTTGACCGGACGAATCTCGCCGGATCATTGATGGCGGAAATGCCGGGACTCGCGGGCATACGAATAATCGACGCCACGGCGATCTCGGCTACCCCGACCGAGGACAAGGGCACCCGGCGCATTCATTTCAGCACCTTCAAGGCGGATATCCTTAAAAAAGAAGACTTTCTCGTCTCATACCTCAATTACGGCAGGGACGATTCAGTCCTTCCTTTCTCCCAAATTTCCGTGGACGATACGGGATCGCCGAAAATGATCACTGATCCCGAAAGGGATTTCTTCGTATACTGCTTTCCGTTCCACGACGCGTACGGCGCTTGGCGCGGAACTGCGGCGTTTTACGTCTCCGGAAGCGCGGCGATAAACGAACTCGTCGCCAAGGGTCTCGCGAGAATCAGCGACGAGCTTGCCCTCGTAAGCGGCGACAATGGCTCGATAACGGGCATGGTGGGCGGGATGCCCGTACCGGGAAGGGGCATTCTCTCCGACGCCGTCGTCGAACGGTGGGCAAGAAAGGATTTTACCGTCAATCGCCTGGTAACCACGGGCGACTCAGGATGGGTTCTCGTATCCCGCGCCGCCGGTGAGTGGGGCTTCGTCGGGCAGGTAGCGAAAGAGGGCCTCTTCACCTTTCCCCAATCTATCCGGTTCCTGTTCCTCGCGATCAGTTTCTTTACCATTTTCCTCATCGTTTTCCTTCTATTCAATCTCAAGCCGGACGGACTCGTGCTGGTACGGCATAAGATCAAACGCTTCCAGTTTCAGCTCCTCAGCGAGCTCGTCGAGAATACCGACGAGCTTAAATGGGAAGAGATCAGAAAAAGCATTGAGTATAGGCGCCATGACGTAAACTCCGCGCTCACTAAAAGTTTCGGCCGCCGCCTTAACAAGAAATACGCCAAGGAAATTGGCGAGCTGCTCGATAAAAGCTGGGACGAGATACTCGCGGCCGTCGGCGGTCGAGGCGAAAAGCAAACCATCACCAACGCGGAAGAAATCAAGCTTATGCTTGAACGGGTTCTGCAGAGCAACGCGATATCGCTTAACTTGACGGGAGTACCCGTCCAGGGATCGCAACCCGCGCAAGCCCCAAGGCTGGCAAAACCGGTCGCAGCCAAGCCCACGCCAGCGGATACGGCGGATGAACTCGAATCGCTCGAGGAAGTCGAGGAAGTTGAAGAGGCGGAACCCGCTGAAGAAATCGAGGAGATCGAGTCGCTCGAGGAAGCCGAGGAAGTTGAAGAAGCGGAACCCGCTGAAGATATCGAAGAGATCGAGTCGCTCGAGGAAGCCGAGGAAGTTGAAGAGGCGGAACCCGCTGAAGATATCGAAGAGATCGAGTCACTCGAGGAAGTTGAAGAGGCGGAACCCGCGGAACCGGCACGGGAAATTAAACAACCGGAAGAGATCGAAGAACCCGCGGTTATCGTAAAAGTCCAACCGACGACCACGGTATTTACGGAGATCCCGTTTGACGCCATGGAAGAGGAACCAACCGAGGCGGAGTTTGTCGATTCCGACTGGGAACCGGAGGAACTCGCCGCGCCGACGGAGATGGAACTTTCGGATTTTATCGACGAACCAAAACCCGATCAAGTATTGGTTTACAACTTCGACGAGGAACCGTCGTTGGACAGCACCCGGCGAACGGCCGAGAAACAGGAAGTGACGCTCTCGGAAACCCTCAGCGTCATGGGACTCGATTTCTCGTCGCTGGACGGCGGTCACGATCAATCGAATATCAAAGGAAACGACGAAGAGGACGAGGCGACAGAAGTGGATTACATCGATGCTTTCCTGCTTGAGAGAACCGAGCCCATGTTAAACAGGACCGACTTCGGGCCTGTGTACGAATTCCTCGAAGTACTCGGGGACTCGGACCCGGATGAACTTATGGAGATGGGGCCGGACAGCGCGGAACCGAAAGACTCGATCGTTTCACGGGACGGTCTTTACCTAGTCGCATCCTCGTTGCCATCCGGCAAGATCGACAAAGACTTCAAGAGCCTCGTGGACTCGATAATCCTTTAAGCTTCGCTCGGGCGAGAGCGTCGGTCATGGTCGCGCCTGTGACCCTCCACGAGCGCGGCGACGATAGCCTCGTCGGCCGGCGCGAAAAGAAAATCCCCCATCTCGGAAACGGAAACCCACCGAATATCGTCATGGTCATGAAGGCGGATGTGGCCACCGAGCAGGATAGCCCTAACGGCGATGAGTCGAACGACCTTTCCGCCGCCGTAATCGTGCACGGTCTCGGCGACGATATCGCCGGTCTCTATGCGGACGTCCATTTCCTCATGAAGCTCGCGCGCTGCGCACGCGCCGGGGGTCTCCCCGGCCTCGATCTTCCCGCCAGGAAATTCCCAGTATCCGCCGAGGGTTATCTCGGGCTTCCTGCGCGCGATAAGGATATGCCCCTCGCGATTCTCGATTACTGCCGCGGCGACGTCAATCATGCCCATGAGTATATCCCGCTCCGGGCAGGATTGTCAAAAAAACGCGAACTTACTACGATAGGATCCATGAAACACATCGCAAAATTAACGGTAAGAAGCTACGAGCTTGATTCCTACAACCACGTCAACAACGCGGTCTACCTTCAATACCTTGAATACGCGCGAATGGAATACCTTCGAGCGATCGGATTCGACTACGACGCGCTCTTCGAGGCGGGTTATTACCTCTACGTCACGCACGTCGACATTCACTATCGGTCGTCCGCGCGCCTTTTCGACGAACTCTCGGTCGAGGTCATGCCGCTTAAGATCGGGAAGGTGTCGGGAACGTTCAGGCAGACGATACGAAACCAGCGGGGAGAAACCTGCGCGGAAGCCGACGTGTCGTGGGGATGCGTGGACAAGTCGGGGAAGCCGTCGAAGATCCCTGACGGCTTTCTCGTGCCCGGCTTGGACCCCGCCACGAACTAAGCCCTTAGGGCCTAAAGCCAAGAGCCAAGGCGGCGTCGATCGGCTCAATGCCGATACTTTCGGCGAACGCGCGCGCCTTCTGAGCGGACTGGACGACGTCCGCCGGGCGATGCGCGTCCGAGCAGCACACGATGCGCGCGCCCGATTCGGCCGCCATTTCCCAGAACTCGCGGACGGGATACGGGGAACGCATTCCCCGATCGCCAAGGACGCGCGTCTTTTGGAGGCCAAGCCCATTAATCTCCATCGGAATATCCACGGCGACAGCGGCGTCAATAATATCGCGGCAAGCGGCCCTCACGTCATCGTCCATTCTCGTGTACCCGCCAAGGAAAATATCCGGGTGGGCGAACAAGTCATAGAGACCGCTCCTTATCCCCCCGAGCGTCAGATCGACATAGCGCCGCAGGAGCGTCGGTTTCGCGTATTCGGGGATATACCAAAAATCCCCGCCGTCGTTAACCCAATGGGAACCGTACACCAAATACTCGGCGCCGCACTCACCCCTTAAAAAATCCCGGTACCAGGACTCGTATGCGGGATACCACTCGCACTCGAAGCCCCATCGAAGCGGGAGGGACGAGGACTCGGCCGCGACTCGCTTCGCGTCGTCCAAGAGCGAGAGATACAGGGGGATCTGCGCGACGGTCATGCGACTCCCGGGCCAGACGGAATCGTCGGGATACGGCGCGTGATCGGAAAAGCCAAGAAAGGAACAGCCGTCGGAGACGGCGCGACGAACGTAATCCACGGGATCGCCGTTCGCGTGCTTACAAAGCCGCGTATGCGTATGAAAGGAACTGATGCTCACGCGAACACTATAACCTTCGGGGCTTCGAAGGACAATGCCCGGACGCGCTTTCGGGGTTTGCAAAACCGCGAGACAAGCATCATCCTTTACAATGTAAGGAGGCACGCCATGAACGACGAGATTTGCTGTCCGCGTTTTGACCCAACGCCCTGGGAAGGAATCATCCATAATTGGGACGACAAGCCCTTCCTAACCGCGTCGGTTCCGCAAATTTTCCACATGCCGATCCCAGGCATTTACGGGAAAAAAATCACTAGCCTCTGGGACGAGGCCAAGCGACTCGGCATCGCGCCGGAAGAGAATGATTTTCTGATGCTCTCCCAAGACCCTTCGCCGTGGAAGAGCACTTTGATGCTCTCTGTTACCGGGACAAAACCTGACGCGCCGATAGTCAAGCTGAGCGGCAGGTTCATCAGCAAGACGTACGATGGCCCATATTCCGGGATACCTGGATACCTCGCGGATTTCGAGGAGTACGCCCACGAGAGGCGCATGCATATCGGTGACGTGTATTTTTATTACACGACTTGCCCAAAGTGCGCTAAAAAATACGGGCACAACTACATCGTCCTCTTCGGTAAGATCGTCGACGAGTGAGCCGAGGGCGCCGCTCTTGACACTGCGGCGCCTTTCTGGTTTCATACATTCATCTCTTATCAAGAGTGGCGGAGGGACTGGCCCGACGAAGCCCGGCAACCGATTTTCACGGTGCCAATTCCAGAAGATGAGAGAGGTGATGAAACCATTCAGAAGCCTCCCTCATCGGGAGGCTTTTTTTCGTTCGCCGCCCAACATCGTTAACGTGGCATAAGGAGAGCGCATGATACGGCTTTCGAACCTGACGCGCCGATACGGCGAGCTCGTCGCGGTAAACTCAGTCAGCCTTGAGATCCCGTCCGACGCGATATACGGCATCATCGGAAAAAGCGGCGCGGGAAAATCGACGCTCGTTCGGCTCATCAGCCTGCTCGAGAAAGCCGACTCGGGCGAGATCCGCTACGGGGACCGACGGGTGGACGACCTGTCTCCCGAGGGGCTCATCGCTCAGCGCCGCCGCATCGGCATGATCTTCCAGAACTTTAACCTCTTCAGCTCGCGCAGCGCCGCTGGTAACGTCGCCTACCCGCTCGAGATCTCCGGCGTGCCGCGCCGCGAAATCGCCCCGCGGGTCGCGGAACTCCTTAGCCTAGTCGGGCTCGCCGACCGCGGCGACGCGCCGGTCAGCACGCTCTCGGGCGGTCAAAAGCAACGCGTCGCGATAGCCCGCGCGCTCGCGGTCCGCCCAGACATCCTTTTTTGCGACGAGGCCACGAGCGCGCTCGACCCGCAGACGACCAGATCGATCCTCGAGCTCCTTAAGCGCCTACAGCGGGAGATGAGCCTCAGCGTGGTGATGATCACCCACCAAATGGAAGTCGTGCGCGACGCGTGCGACTTCGTCGCGGTCCTCGACGAAGGCCGCGTCGTGGAGACGGGAAAGGTGGCGGACGTCTTCGCCGAGCCGCAGGCGGCGATCACGCGCGAGTTTCTCAGCAACCTCGCACCGATGGACGACGCCGCGCGGCCAAACCCGGCGACTTCCGGAAAGCTCGGCCGCGAAGACCTCGTGAGATGGTCAAGCGAGGGCGGCGAGTTTACGTTACGATTCAGGGGAGGCCTCACCGGCGAACCGGTGCTAAGCAGGCTTTCGCGAAAATTCGACGTTGAGTTCAACGTTCGCGCGGGGGGAGTGCAGGACGTCGGCGGGACGCCGGTCGGCTCTCTCGTCGTGGATTTTTCCGGGGAGGGTGCCGAGGTCAGAAAGGCGCTCGACTATCTGGCCTCACAGGGCGTAATCGTGGAGGAAAATTGACATGAACGCGTTCATACAGCTCGTCGGGACGGCGACCCTCCAAACGCTCTCGATGGTGGCGCTTTCGGCCGTGTTCTCGCTCGCTCTCGGTTTCCCGCTCGGCATCTTCCTGTGCGTCACGGATCCAGCGGGTATCTCGCCGAAGCCGCTTCTTAACCAAGCGCTGAGTCGCGTCGTAAACGTGCTCCGCTCGTTTCCGTTCATCATATTGATGATCCTGCTCTTCCCGCTCTCTCGCGTAATCGTCGGCACGAGCATCGGCACGGTCGCGACGATCGTCCCACTTTCGATCGCGGCGGCGCCGTTCGTCGCGCGCATAATCGAGTCCTCCCTCAGGGAAGTTAATCCCGGCGTTATCCAAGCGGCTCGCGCCATGGGGAGCCGCGACGGGCAGATCATCTTCCGCGTCATGATCCCCGAGGCCTTGCCCTCGCTCGTCTCGGGAGTGACACTCACGATAATCAACCTCATCGGCTACTCGGCCATGGCCGGCGCCATCGGCGGCGGCGGACTCGGCGATCTCGCGATCCGATACGGGTATCAGCGATTCCGCACCGACATCATGATCGCGGCGGTCGTGATCATCCTCATCCTTGTCGAGCTTATTCAGCTCGCTGGAACCCGGATATCGAACCGCCTGATCGCCAAGCGCTAAAAAGCGCGGCGCAAACTGCGCGGCGCAACCAACTAAGCTCGCAAGGGATGCCGATCATGGCACCCTCGTAAATAGGAGAGACAAATGAAAAAGGCAATCAAGATCGCGGCGCTGGCCGCAATCGCCGCGGCCGCGCTCATCGGCTGCAAGAAGAAGGAAAACCTCGTGCTCACCGTCGGAGCCACCCCGGAGCCGCACGCGGCGATCCTTAACCTCATCGCGCCCGACCTCGCCAAGGAAGGGATCACCCTTAAGGTCGTCGAGTTCACCGACTACGTCACGCCGAACGACGCCGTCGAGTCCGGACAGATCGACGCGAACTTCTTCCAGCACGTTCCCTACATGAATACCTTTAACAAGGAAAAGGGATACCACCTCGTCAGCGTAGTCGGCACGCACGTGGAACCGCTCGCGCTCTATTCGCAGAAGATCAAGGCCCTAGCCGACCTCCCCGACGGAGCGACGATCGCCATCCCGAACGACCCGACCAACGAAGGCCGCGCGCTTCTCCTGCTGCAGTCCGCGAAGCTCATCGCGCTTGATCCCGCCGCCGGGCTCGAGGCCACTCCCCAGAACGTGACCGAGAACGCGAAGAAACTCAAGTTCAAGGAGATCGAGGCCGCCTCGCTCCCGCGCGTGCTCGCCGACGTCGACGGCGCCGTCATCAACGGAAACTACGCGCTTCCCGCCGGCCTCAACGCCAAAAAGGACGGCCTGCTCGTCGAGGGCGCGGACTCTCCCTACGTCAACATCGTAACCGTCAAATCCGGCAACGAGAACGACCCAAGAGTTCAGGCCCTCGTAAAGGCGATCACGAGCCAGAAGGTCAAAGACTATATCCAGACCAAGTATCCGAACGGCGACGTTATCGCCACGTTTTAATTAGCCTCTCAGGCGTATGAGTCGGGAAAGGACTTTCGGTACTCGGACGGCGAGGAGCCGTACCGGGTCCGAAACCGCCTGGCGAAATACGCCTCGTTCGGGAAACCCGTTCTGTCCGCGATCTCGAACACGGCAAGCTCCGTGTTTCGGAGCATCGACGCGGCGATATCCATTCTGATCTTGCCGAGGCAGGACATCACCGTCTCGCCATATTCCCTCTTGAACGCCGCGTTCAGGTCAGTCCGGTTAGTCGCGAAACGCGCGGCGATACCATCCAGGGTGAGCGGCTCCCCGCAGGAAACCCGCAAATACTCGTATACCTTGCCCATCGGGCCGTCGCC
>JACCEE012457759.1_pt1 | contig 11122 bp, 26 predicted proteins | sample 7449931 | NCBI WGS metagenome assembly JACCEE01 (sample SAMN15323457, study PRJNA562643) | freshwater metagenome | isolation source: river surface water | place: USA:Blue River Watershed | collected 2017-08-19 | reverse complement strand
GTCTTGCGGCGTGCTTGTCGCATGAGTTCTTGGAAACTCTGACCAATCACTTCGCCGTCAAGTACGAATCCATTGATGAATCCACCACCGTAATTCTTTTTGATACTACGAACCAGTGGAAGAAAATTGTCACGAATTTGGTCTTCAATATGAGTAAAGTTCTCAAAGATTTTACCGTTACGGCTATAGCAAGTAACAACGACCTCAGCCATATCATTAGGAATGACCACGAACAATGCACGAACACCATCCAGCTTAGGCTCAAGTCGTTTGATACCCTTCATTTCAGGGCGACCTTCAGAATTAGTTGCGAGTTGGCAACCAAAGATTGGAATTTCGTATTCAGTCTTTTTACAGATTTTGTTGATAGTCTTGTCACTGATACCCGCACGAAGGTCTCGGCGAATGACAGGAGCACAGAATGTATTCCATTCAATACTATCAAAACGCTCGGACATGTTGTCAATAGCAGTCAGTGCGGCGTTACCGGTAAGTTCACGCTTGCTGAGTTTAGTCAACAATTCATTGAATTCACCCCAGGGATTTTCTGCACCGATGATGCCGACGGTATCAGGTACTTTGCGTACCCCGAATGTCACATAAGGATTGTAGCAGGCTTTAGTCAAGCCCAAAAAGATTTGTGCGTTTGTTGAGCCAAGTACAGTGGCTTCCAATGCTTGTTTAATAACGTCTTCCTTGTGAAGGCGGCTATCAGATTCGTTCAGTTTGCTAATCCAACTTGCGGACATGAGTTCTCCTAATCAATGCTGTATTATAGCACTATTTCCATTATTTGTCAATTTTTCGTAGTAGTCTGCGGTCCCTGCATTCCTGCAAGACTTCCCGAGGTACACTTTCGTATTCATCTAGGTCACTACATTGGTACTCAATAATGACATTATCTAAATCATTTGAGGTGTCGTCTTCTTCCTCACCCAACCAGAACAATATCACTATTATTCCCAGGACAACAATAATTGTATTTTTAAACATGCGCTATTTACTCATGGACTTAGTTCAGGTACTTTTTCATCACGCAACATACGAACCAATTGTTTGTTTCGTTCATTTTGTTCTTTGCGTTCACGCTTTTTAGTATCGGACACTCTGAGCATTTCATCATATTGTCTTGCCCATTCAATGCCACGGAAGAAGGACATCATTTCATCAATGGTGCCAGTAAAGAATTGTGCATCACGTGCATAGATAGGCAATGCGTCTTTGTCCTTAGGCTTGATACCAACAGTGTCACCATGTTCTTGTCCCCAACCAGCACGGGGATAGCAAAGCATAAAGCCAAGTTTGTCTGCTGTTTCTTTCAAACGTTCAATTTGAAGGATCATGTTATAACCGCTCATTCTACCACCCTATATTTTGAAAGAGGATAAGTTTCAATCAGCCACTCTAGTAGTTCTTCACTATAGGGAAGTCTGATTGAATCGTATTTGTTTGTAATGTACATTTTAAAAAGGGATATCATCGTCCCAGCTAGCTGGATACTCAATTGGCTTTGGCTTAGGCGCAACGTAATTTGCATCGTGGAAGTTGTTGAACACTTCCTGATACTCACCACGCAACCTATCTGGATTGTCAGACAAGATTTCAGTTTTGTCTAGGTCAGTCCACGGGTAATCAGGATGCCAAACAGTTACATGGCCATTGTTGTATGTGCCTTTCCAAGCACCATTAATAACCCAAAACTCAAAATGAGTAGGCGTATACTCTTGCTCAATATCCACGAGTAAACTTGGATGATCTACAGTACCTAGCATTAATCTCATATATCACCAGCTACTATTATAAAATACTTTCAGGCCCAAGAACAATTCTGCCTTAGCATCAGCACAAAACTTGAGGTCTTCTTCGTAGTAAACATTGTCAGCGGGTTTTCCAAAAAAGAAACCTTCGGTGAATGGAAGCTGACCATGGCGAACTGCTTGTTCAAGTTCATCAATGTCTTCCCATGTCAATTCAAGTTCAATACCATTGAAACTAGACATGTCCTCAGGATTTTTCTTCTGCCACAGTTGTTCCATCCAACCATGCAAGCTAGGATGTTTGCGCCAATATGCAATTTCAACTGGCTCTGGAATCGGACTATCAAGCTCCTTAGTATCTTCGTTCCATTGAGCCTTCTCATAAAATTCATCACGTTGGCCAGGACGACCAACGTATGCGTACATATCAAGTCCCATTATTTCACCTGTTCAATAGTTACTTCTTTAATCTTGTCCACGCCCTTGTCAGCCATTCTAGCGATACCGCTAAAGTCAACAGTTGCGATAACAATACCTACAATAACACCTGCAATAAAATTCATTTTTCAATCCTTACACAACGCATATATGCAGACCCTTTTTGCTTCTTAGATTCTGCCTCGAAGGCTTCAACAGCCGCTAAACACTTCTCTTGTGTTTTAAATTCCAGTGTAGGAATGATAGAGTTAGTCCAATGACCATTGAACACCATTGCTACTAATACCCATACTGTATTCATTCGATTACCTTTACACGGTTAAGTTGAGTAGAGTTGTCACGGTGTGCTTTCACAACACCTTGAATTGTAACATGAGAACCAACATCAAGTTGAGTTTTCATGTGTGCGAAAAACAACACTTGATCCTGATCGTTGATGCCACTGTAGAACCATGTGTTCCATTTCTGAGACCAGATTTTTCTGATAATCTCAATACGTTGCTCAGTCTTGACACCGACAATACCAATATACCCACCTTGAGCCCAATTGATCTTGCGGTCAATATCTTCACGCTTTACAGACTTTTCGTAGGTTGCGGGCAAACTGACAATCACAGCAAGGTCATACTTGCTAGTGATTTCGTCTTTGTTTGCGGCGTCAAATGCGCTTTGAAGAAAAGGAGTAAGTTTCTTGCCTTCAATAAGTTTGAAAGTCAAGCCTTGAAAGTATCGGCGCATAACACCACCGACTTGACGACTTTCTTCCGTGATTTGTTCAGGGTTGGCTAATAGTCGTTCAGCAATTGCACGGTTAGGCTGGGGCTGATCTTCCGGAACACCGGGCAGTAGCGCCTTGACGTATTGATTGCCGTTGATAGCATACGCTTGCCAAGCAGCCGCCCACATGTCATCCGCAGTGAATGAGATATTTTCTTTAGGGGCAGTAGGTTTGCGATATGCGTAAGGGTTACGATAGCTACGGCGATTAGTATCCTCGTCATAGTCATCAGCATGACCCATACGTCGGACTTCTTCGTTGCTCATGTGCGAAACGTCAACAAAACCAGGCATGTTCAATCCTCAAACAAAATCAAATGCGAATTCGGGGCTACGTTCAGACTTGGAGATTTGAACTTTACCGAGACCGTAGTCCTTGCTCAGGCGATGAAACACTTTGCGAGCCTCTGCCTCGGAGCATTCAACAAACAATGTACCATAAGCAAAACTAGCTTGGTTGTCGGTACCGAGAACGTCAGAAACTTTAGTGAGAACAACTGTTTCAAAACCCATTTTCAACTCCTTGTCTTAACTGTCTATGTATGTATTATATGCCCAAACTGATTTATTGTCAAGCCTTTGCGAACTCGGGCAAAACTTTTTCTCGTGCTTCGAGGATGATATCACGGACATTTTCGCGGTCTACTGAATCTTCGCAAAATTCTTCACCCTTAGTAGACAGGCGCATCTTGTAGATACCAAGAGCAATCGCAATTTGGGTTTCGTTGAAATTCAACTCAGGATAGATTTCACTGTCGGGACCATAGAAATCCATCATGTAGTCGATGAAACGCTGTGACATAACTGCTCCTTTAATCAATCAATACAAGTATTATATGCCCAAAACGATTTATTGTCAAGCCGTAGGAAAGCCCCGTTTCCGGGGCTAAAAGTAGTACTAAGTATTACTTTTTGGACGGCGTACCTTGATTAACAAATCCGTACATCTTTTCAGCAGTCTCTAGAATCTTGTCTAGACCCGGGAACTCGGGCATCTTAACTGTAGATACGATTTGGTTTGTCTTTGGGTCACGTTCGGCTGACATTTCCCAGCCATGAAATTTCATGCTGTATTCGTTCTGGACCATATCCTTAGCCATTGCTAAGATATCAGCACGGATTTCATATCCGTTCTTGTTGAATTTTACTTCGGGTAGTTTTGGTGTTTCAAATTGTGACATATCGTGTCTCCTGTGTTAATGTGTGTTAAGTGTAACAAACCTATATTGTTACTTCAAGGGTTTTGGTATAACTGCGTTAGCCCACAATTCTTTGTAACGCTTACGCAACCTCGCAAACTCAGTCATGATTTCATTGTGTTCTTTCCACAACTGAGCATTGGATTCAAAAACATTTGCTTCGGGAATTTCAAGTGCCGCAGTGCGCTCACCGTCTCCTCTAGTCTTTGTTTTCAAATTATGCTTGACTGCCAAATGTTGAATGACTTTGTTAGCCTCGATACAGTGCATATAAACTTCAGGAATGTGATGGAACTTAGCCCACTCTAACATTTCATTGATTAACATGTCACCGATACCTTGACGTTGATAGTCATGTTCAACACTAACAGCAAGTTCCCAAGAACCATCTTCGTTCTTGGCCATATGTCCCCATCCAACGCGCCTGTCATCAGTTCTCGCATACCACAGTTCATGGTCTTTGTAATGATAACACATAGATAAAATTAACTGATCGATATTGTGGTCACTTATTTTGTAGCCAAAACGTGAATACTTATCTTCATCCGGCAAGTTTTTTAAATGCTTGCTGTACTCAGTAATTTTATAAATGCTAGTGCGCTGTAAGTGAATCATAGTACGTTTTTGTACTTACTTGCTCTGTGTGCTTTTGCTAACTGAATAGCTTCAAGTATAGAACGTAAAAAGTCTTTGATTGATTTCATAGGAACCTCTTAGATGATGCTATATCGTATTCTCTAGTTAGTCGTTCTACATCACCGGTATCCTTAGGATTGTTACTGATGATATAGTTTTCTAACTCAGAACCATACGTTGATTCGGTTGCCATCGCAAATAATGGACCAACGATGCCTACCATAGCTAGTGCTCCTATTGTCAATAGAATTGACAACATGATTACTTAGCCTTCTTTCCTGTAGCGCAAGCCGCAGTAGGGAAGTACTCAGCGATTTTCTTTGTCAAATTGACATAGGGTGTGCGGTCAGTCAAGATTTCTTGTACGCCAGTTGCGGCTACAGAACCTGCTGTGATTGCTTCTTTTGTGTATGATGCTTGTGCGTCAATGAAACCGTTTAGCACTTTAGCGAATTGTTCGTGCTGGACGAATGTAGAAACGAATTGTTTCTTAGCGTTTTGTATGCCGTCGACGGCTTGGAATGCGAATGAATTAAACATATTTTTCTCCTGTGTAAGTGTGTTTAACGTAGATTTTTAACAGATCCTACAACTGTCTATTAGTATTTACACTAATATTATAGCGCAAAATATTTGTACATAAAAGAGAAAAGGGGCATTTAGCCCCATGTTTCTCTGTATTTTGCTAGAGCTTGGACTCTAATTTCTGCTAATCTCTTTGTGATACGTTCTGGTAATTCAGCATCATCATCCCAAAGATTCTTAACTTTAACTAGTTTAGGTCTAGAATAACTACGATGTAAGTCTAATTCAACTACATCATAGTTATCACTGTCCTCTACTTCACTTAGCTGGTTTTGCTTCGGCTTTTGGAGCAGTTGGTGCTGCAGCCTTTTCGTCCTTGACAGGGCTTTTAGTGGCGTCTTGCTTGGGAGCAGCCTTGTCTTCCTTCTTCTTAGCCAACTTCATTTCAGTCTTAGGAGCTTCTGCTTTAGCGGGTGCTGGAGCAGATGCGGCTGTAGCTGGTGCAGCAGGAGTCTTTGCGGGCTCTGCGGCGAATGCTGTTAAAGATAATGCGGCTAATGTTGCGATTGCTAATTGTTTCATTTGGTTTCTCCTTGAAAAATGAAGTAGATTTTAGCGTCTACTATATAATAACGCCTCAGCTAGTGAGGACGTTGACAAAAATTTATCCACCTCGCCCAGTTTTTCGCATAACACTTGACCCGAAACCTTTACTGGCTTTGGGTGCCTTTTCTTGCTGTATTAGCTTAGCCTTTGCAGCTGGCACTTTATTCTTAACAGATTGTGCGGCTTTAATCGCATCCAAAAAGTTTGTTTTCTTTTGCTCAGTCATCATTTTACCTTTATAGAATCTAAATATTCGTTGACGTTTCCGTACAAACTAACCATCATAGCAATCTTGCTGTCGTAGAATCGTATGAACGGTTTGCTTTTCTTCCCATCTTTATTTACGCCGATGTAATAGGGGCATTTGATTTTTTTAGTGAGTTCCATTAACCATGCGTGATAGCTAGTAGCAGGTTGTGGTTTAAGATCGTATTGATAGAATTCAATTTCTGCCATTCTGAATGCTAAATCCCCATACTCAGTGAGTCTGAGTCCGTCTTGTCTACCTGTTTGCCACCACTTGAACATTAAACTGTCAACGGCTGTCTCACGTTCTTCTCTGAGTTCGTCGGGCAATTCTTTCGCTACCGCAACAGTAATGAGGTACTTGTGTGACTTAGGATTGGTCATCTGGGTAGACACATCTACCTGTATTCATAAACACAACAGTGAACTTATCAGTTTTAAATTGGTTGTTAAGTTTGCGACACAGGTTTCGTGCGTGTCCTGGGTTACTGAAGCTAGTCTTTTTGTACTTGGGTGTAGCTTCATTATCCAAGTAATGCTGTGATTTTAAATTGATAGGTTGACCGTCATAGAACACGGCCCAAATCCCAGAGGCTTCTACGATCTGGTCGCATTTGTATGTTACCTTATCAACTAGCTCTAGTAATACTTTTGGTTGTGTTCTGCTCATTTAAATTTCCCACCTACCACTTGAATTTCTATAACTTCAGGGGTAGATTCTTTCATGTTGTTTTTTTCTACACGGTCTATTAATAACTTGGCTAATTCATCACGTAAACCTCTGGCTTCGTGTATAGGAATAACTACGTCTTTTCCTTGCTTGCTTTCAGTTGAAGTAACTTTGTCAATAAACCGTTTGATATGAATCATAGCTTATTTATCTGGCTTTTTGCTTCGTTTTCTGTTTTATACGGGCCTGAATACTCATATCGTTGAATAAAGATATATTTTGGGCAAAAAGTTACGACAGGATCAGAACCTTGACGCATCACGTACCACCCTGCGGCATGATAGCATTTACTCTTTGGTGTTTTTGTATATAAATGTAGTTTGCGTTTAATATCAAACATTGAGTTATATACTTTGCTAGTTGTAGGGTATTCAGTGAATACTGGCTCTGGTTTTGTCTTTTTTACTACGGGTTCAAATTCAATTTGAACTTGACGCTTTATAGCACTAGTGTTTTTAAAATGTGCTATACTACCATGTATCTTTACATCAAAACCACTGCCCTCAGCAATAACATTACCGACTTTCTTTTCACCGTCAGTTACTATCCAAAACTGGTCTTTTACTACCGGCTTAGCTATTAGTGTCATGTGTCTCTCCCTTTGTTAATTCTGCTACAAGCAAAAAATGCTCATAGGCTTTTTTCACTGCTGGGTTCTCCAACAGTTTGTTTGCTTCATCTATCATAGCCTTGACCCCTGCTTCTGCGGCGTCACGAATTGATCCGTATGTCATCATGTTACGCTGGTAATCATCAGCTGGCATTGAAGCCAGAAACGCATCAAACAATTTACGTTGTTCCGGCGTAATGTTATAGCTTCTTGCTGGACGCAATTCAGAGGCTTTGTGTATAGCATTAGATATAGCATCCTCTGCTACACGACCTGCGGCAATCAAGGGCGCAAGTGCCGGGTCAATGCTATAACGAGTTGATTGACCGCCCGGGTAACACATGATGATATGAGTACCCTTAGGCATGGCATCCATCAGTGTACTGTCGTACTCTCTGACGGGCTTGTAACGCTTACCGACTTTTTCATAAAATACTTTATTCATGATTCTAGTACTTCCCAGAATAGTTCCTTAGTCTTTACGTATGCTACTGGTTTTACCCAGCCTCTGTCAATACAATCGGCTAGAATTTTTTGATAGTTATATGGACAACTTTTAGAAATTTCAATTCCAGCACGTGGTACCATCTTGATGCCATCAATCATGTAAAAGTGTTGATCGTCCCGTTTAATCTCTTTGATACGATTTTCTTGTACAGTGAATGTCATTTCTTCAATTCTTCCCACATCAATTGTTTGGCACGTTTGTCGAGTTTCTCACGCTCGTTTTTCAGAATCAATGGTGCCATGGTTTCAATGTACAAAAGCAATGCTTCTTTGCCACCATCTTGAAAGTGATTGTAGGCACCTTTACCACCGACTTGTGATTCGTAATATAACTTCTGATCCTTGAGTACCGCAACGATACCCAAGTACAATTGCTTCTCAATTAAATCATTCATTAACGTTCCCTTGATACGGTGCGTTAATCCATTTACAATAAGCATCCACATTTTGAGATATTTTTTCCAAGGCATATTTTGAACAGAAACGCATAAAATGGATACCAACTTGAGGGGTGGTAGTTACCCTAACTGACTCACGAATACGTTGATCGACCTTATCCTTGATTTCCTGAGGCTGTGCGGTTAGATCAATTAGAACCTTATTACGCTCATAGTCATCACGAACTCTGTGTTCCACACCCTCATGATCGGTCCAGCGCTGCAACATGAACGTGTTCCACGCAAAGCCCTGTTTATCACGGTCTTCGTATGCTTCCATGATACCGACTTTATTCTTAGAACCTTTCTCACGCACACCAGGATAAGCAGGGAATACGTTGTCACCCGAATCACCGCGGATTAATTTTAGGAATTTGAGATAGTCGGGAGTACCAGCAAGAACCTTCTGTTCGTTAGTTTTTTTATCGATAACAGGCTTGCCGTTGTCTTTCCAATAACCCGAGGTCGTAATTAAGTGACCCTCGACCCCGTTAAACTGTGAAACGTTGTCAGACAAAAGTTGGTAGTAGTCGGTGTCTGTACTAATAATGTAGTGTTGGTCATTAGGATGTAAGTGAATGAATCGGGCGATCATGTCATCAGCCTCAGCTTCTTCATGCCGTAGTACTGATACGTTGGTCTTCTCTCTGAAAAAAGTTGTTAGTGCTTCGTAGTGCTCCCAGAACATCCTGTTTTCTTCAATCTCAGCCTCAGTCTGTAATTTTTCATCTACTACACGATTCTTTTTATAAGGAGCGTATAGTGACTTCCGGAAGCTACGACCTTCTAAGCACACGACAACGTGGTCAATTTGGTACAAACGTACAGCTTGATTAATACTTGCGAGGGTCAAGTGTAGCGCAAACGCGGCCTTTTCTTCTGGGTCGCTGTTACGTGAAGCCACGTGGCGTGCTCGAAAGAAAGTGTTGGCAGTGTCGATTAGTGCGTATTTCATGCGGGATTGTATATAGTTGAGTAATATGCGTATATTATACGACTATTTTGATTTTTTGTCAAGGCTGAACCGCAAATAACTGTGAAAAATGGTTAACATTTACGTTACAGTTGACGTAAGAATAGTTTTTAGTAGGGTCTTTGTAGTTGAGCAATGGTAGGCATTGTTTTTGTTTTTTATGTTGACTAGCCAATTCACCCTCTACCCATTCCGTCATATCTCTATCCTTGCGAATAAAGTTTGCTACGTTTGGTGCTCTACGGTCAACGTTCCAAACACCCACGCATAAGAATTTTTTATCATTCAAGTAACTGGGTAAATTACCGTTCTTGATTTCAGACACAGTGTTAAAGTAAAAGTCAGCACCGTGTACGCTTTTTGGCTTTTGATAGTCCCAGCCATCAAACCATGCTAGCTGTCTACCTAATCGTTCCCCTACTGCCTTTTCAGTATCTTCACCGGGTTCGGGACAACTTTGACCTATCTTCAAAAACTCATACTCAATAAAACTCTTGCGATACATAATTGCGTATGCGTACATTTTGCTGATTTGATTATCACGTAAGATTTGATATATCTCAGTGTGATGCGTCATCGAGCCTACATCAAAATAAAAATCTGGTGTATTCAACTGAATATTATTAAACATTAACTTACCTCTGTCCTTCCGTTACCTAAATCCTTGCTAACCACGTTTCGCAAATCTCTATTAGAGGGATCTGCAACCTGCTGTTCGTATAGTTCTAGTGCAACGTTGCGACAGGTATACTGAAACCACCTTTCTACTATAAGTTGATCGGTGTCATCTTCACGTTGCTTATATCCTGCTTTGATTAGATTTAAAACAAACTTGTCGTTCCAATCCAATTCGAATGAACCATCGTTTATGTTATTAGGATCTAAATCAATCTTAACAACAGACACATAAGGTTCACCTGCTTGAGTAGCTTTTTCTTTAGCGGAAAGAGTATGTTCAACTTTTTTCTCTTTCGGTTTGCGAGGTTTCTTTACCTTAGGAATCGGCGGGGCAGTGTCTACTTTAGGTAGACCCCTATCCTCAGGTGGTGCTTCTTTCTTCTTACCAAATAATTTATCAAATAATCCCATTTTGTTTCGCTTTCTCGTATAGTGGTGTGCTAGCAAGATTCTTGCCCTTAGACTCGCACATGATATCAAATTTATCTACGTATGTCAATGCCCAGTCATTAACTGCGTTGTTCCAAAAGTAGTCACTATGAGCACGTAGCTTTTGCTTGTTGATTTTTTGGGCAATCAAGCTGTCGCGGCATGGTAAAGTATTAACGCAATGACCAACAAGGATATCTTCACGTGACACACTATAATGTAGAGTAGGGCGAACATGGCGCCAAGAATCAACAACCCGCTGAACACGCTCGTCGGTGATTGCCAAGTATTCTCCCTCTCTGCACCAATGATGATGAATGTCCAAAACAATTGGAAGCAAATCAGATAAAGTAAGGCAATCGTCAAGTCCCCAGGCATTTTCTTCGTTCTCGATAGTGATAGTGTTACGTGCTTCGGGACTTAGACGCTGATACGCCTTGCGAATACCTTCGGGACCTTGACGACCACTGATATGAACGTTGACCTTCATGTCCTGAAAAGTCTTTTCGTTCCCTAACCAGCGAGCCATGTCACAATGATACTCGAATTCCTCGATACTCTTATTTACTACATC
>JACCEE011319531.1_pt1 | contig 11123 bp, 9 predicted proteins | sample 7449931 | NCBI WGS metagenome assembly JACCEE01 (sample SAMN15323457, study PRJNA562643) | freshwater metagenome | isolation source: river surface water | place: USA:Blue River Watershed | collected 2017-08-19 | reverse complement strand
GCGGACGGACTATTTGAAGCTTTGGTCAAGGCAAATACATCTAAGAATCGCAAGAAGAACGCTCCTGAGGTTTCATTGATCATCACCGAACCAGATCTTTATTTGAACGTTTCACCAACTACTTCAAAGTATTTAATCGCATCAGTGGTCAAGCGCATTGATATTGCGGTATCTGCAATCATCGGGAAAGCGGTAAATAACAGCCAGCTTTCAGATGTAATTGATGCTAAATCTGGAATTTACGGCCATCGTTACGGAATTGCCGATAAAGGAATTGAGATCGTAATCAAATCAAAGACTCTCGCTGCACAAAGTGCCGCGATAAATGCGGCAGCAAGTGCGGCTTATGCAAATTAATTGGGAGCTCCTTAAGGAGCAAGCCACCGTTGCCATGAAGCAGGCATACGCGCCGTACTCAAAATTTCCAGTAGGTGTGGCTGCTCTCGTAGATGATGGTCGTATCGTCACCGGCTGCAACGTAGAAAATGCGAGTTATGGCCTTACTTTATGCGCCGAATGCGGACTCATCTCATCTCTAATTAATTCAGGTGGCGGGCGTTTAATCGCTTTCACTTGTGTCGACATCTCTGGAAATCTACTGATGCCATGTGGTCGCTGTCGTCAGTTATTGCAAGAGCATGGTGGATCAAAACTTCAATTGGCAACAGATGATGGAATTAAAACTCTGGCAGAGCTTCTACCTTGGGCTTTTGGCCCAGAAGAGATGGAAAAACGTCTTGACTAACAATTCTGTTGAACCTTTCGCTGCTGTTGAAATTATTGCGGCAAAGCGCGATCGCAATGAGCTAACTGATAAGCAAATCGATTGGACGATTGATGCTTATACGCGCGGTGTAATTGCTGATGAGCAGATGTCCGCTCTCTTGATGGCGATCCTGCTTAATGGCATGAACTCTCGCGAAATTTCACGTTGGACCAACGCGATGATTAACTCCGGCGAACGCATGAATTGGTCAATGCTTGATCGCCCGACTGCAGATAAGCATTCAACTGGCGGAGTTGGCGACAAGATCACTCTTCCACTTGCTCCATTAGTTGCAGCATGCGGCGGAGCGGTTCCACAACTTTCTGGTCGCGGACTAGGCCATACTGGCGGAACCTTAGATAAACTCGAATCAATTCCAGGTTGGCGCGCATCTTTATCGAATGAAGAGATGTTAAAGGTATTGCAAGATACAGGTGCGGTAATTTGTGCCGCAGGAGCCGGTCTTGCTCCCGCAGATAAAAAGCTTTACGCACTTCGCGATGTCACAGCAACAGTCGAAGCAATTCCACTGATTGCATCCTCAATTATGTCTAAGAAGATTGCCGAAGGAACTTCAGCGCTAGTTCTTGATGTAAAGACTGGCAGTGGCGCATTTATGAGCGATCCTAAGAAAGCGGCAGAACTTGCGCGCACCATGGTTCAACTAGGCGTAGATGCGGGAGTAAAGACTCGTGCGTTGGTTACTGCGATGGATGTTCCACTAGGACTTACCGCCGGAAATGCCCTTGAAGTACGTGAATCTATTGAGGTTTTAGCAGGTGGCGGTCCGGCAGATGTAGTTGAGTTAACGATTCTCTTGGCGCGCGAAATGATTGATGCCGCAGGCATCGTCGGCAAAGATCCAGCAGTTGCACTGCAAGATGGATCAGCGATGGATCACTGGCGACGCATGATCGCTGCCCAAGGGGGAGATCCTGATGCAAAGTTGCCAGTTGCTCGCGAACAACATGTAATCACTGCGGCTAACTCTGGAACGATGATCACTATGGATGCGATGAAAGTTGGCGTTAGCGCTTGGCGTTTAGGCGCGGGACGTTCTAAGCAAGGCGAAAAAGTGCAAGCCGGTGCAGGAATTGAAATGCATGCCAAGCCTGGTGACTACGTACAAGCTGGCGCACCTCTGCTTACTTTGCATACCGATGAACCAGCGAGATTTGAACGAGCTCTCGAAATACTCGAAGGCGCTATCTCCATCAAGGAGGGCGGAACTGTCGATCGTCTGCCTCTAGTAGTCGAACGGATAGGTTAATGAGTACTTTAAATTCAATCCCAACACCAGAGCAAGTAAAGCGCCTTCCTAAAGCGCTATTGCACGATCACTTAGATGGTGGACTTCGCCCCCAAACAATTATTGATATCGCAAAAGAGATTGGCCATGATCTGCCAACCTATGACGCAACCGAATTAGCTGAATGGTTTCGCGCTTCGTGCGATTCGGGCTCACTAGTTCGCTACCTCGAAACTTTTTCCCACACCGTTGCAGTTATGCAGCGCCCAGCAGATATCGTGCGCGTTGCGCGAGAGTGTGTAATTGATTTAGCTGAGGATGGCGTTGTTTACGCAGAAGTTCGTATGGCTCCAGAGTTGTTAACAGAAAAAGGTTTAACGCTTACACAAGCAATCGAATCTATTTTGCAGGGTTTCCAAGAAGGCGAGAGCGAAGTTGCTAAAGCCGGAGGGAAAGTTCGCGCGGTCTTACTTCTCTGCGGAATGCGCCAAAATAAACTCTCCCAAGAAGTGGCTGAACTAGCTGTTAAATACCGTGATCGTGGCGTAGTTGGCTTCGATATCGCAGGCCCAGAAGATGGTTTTCCGCCAAGTGATCAGCTAGATACCTTTGAATACCTTCGCCGCGAAAATGCGCACTTCACAATCCACGCGGGTGAGGCTTACGGTCTTCCTTCTATTTGGGAGGCGATTCAACTCTGCGGTGCAGAACGTCTGGGCCACGGAGTTCGCATCATCGACGATATCGATCTAAATCACACGCCGGCCCGCCTTGGAAAACTTGCGGCCTATGTTCGCGATCGTCGTATTCCACTCGAGATGTGCCCTTCATCGAATATTCAAACCGGAGCAGCAGCTAACTTTGCTGATCACCCAATTGGCGATCTCGCGAAGTTGCGTTTCCGCGTGACAGTAAATACCGATAACCGTTTAATGTCGGCAACTTCCATGACTCGCGAAATGAATGAGTTGGTGAAGGCATTTAATTGGAGTTTTCTAGATCTTCAGCGCGTGACTATCAATGCGCTAAAGAGCGCATTTATTCCGTTTGAAGAACGTTTAGCGATTATCGATGAGATTGTTAAACCAGGCTACGCCAAAATCTCAACTGAGTAACGCTAGACCCCGATTGGGTGCCAGACGGTCTTTGCTTCCATAAACGCATAGATACGATTTGGATTTTGCCCATCATCAAAGTGGTGGATCCGCTTTAGATTTTCTGCGCCAGCTTCCTTAAGTGCAGTGCGCTTCTTCTTATCGATACCTGAAATATCCATACCGTCGATATCCATATGTGAAGCAGCCCAAGGCGCGAGTTCATCGTGTGAGCCGGTCAAAATATTTATTACTCCATGTGGAAGATCGCTTGTAGCAAGTACCTCAGCGAAAGTCATCGCAGAGACAGCGGTAGCACCAGGAACCAAAGCGATGACAGAGTTTCCAGAGGTAATTACTGGGGCGATAGAGTCGATAAAACTTAGGAAGTTATCACTTGGTGCGACGGCAATAACGCCTTGTGGTTCGGGAATTGTGAAGTTGTAATAAGGGCCTGCCACCGGGTTGGTGGAGCCAAATGCCGCTGCCAATTTATCGCTCCAACCGGCATACCAAACCCAGCGATCAATCGCTGCAGATAGTTGATCGTGCGCCTTCGTTTTTGTTGCCCCAGTAGTCGCTGAAATTTCGGCAGCGATCTGATCTGCGCGACCTTCGAGCATTTCTGCGATGCGATACAAGATCTGCCCACGGTTATATGCAGTGGCCTTTGCCCAGCCAGGTTGTGCTGCGCGCGCTGCTACAACCGCATCACGTAAATCTTTACGAGATGCCAGCGCTGGGTTAGCGATGAACTTTCCCTTTGCATCAGTAACTTCATAGACGCGTCCGGATTCACTACGTGGGAATGCGCCATTTATATAGAGCTTGTAAGTCTTCTTAACTTCAAGTCGTGACATTTACTTTCCCTCCTTCAAATATGAAGCAAGGCCATGTTTTCCGCCTTCGCGTCCCCAGCCTGATTCTTTATAGCCACCAAAAGGTGATGTTGGATCAAATTTATTAAAGGTATTTGCCCAGATGACTCCAGCGCGAAGTTGTTGGGTAGCCCATAAAATTCGAGAACCCTTCTCGCTCCAAACACCTGCAGATAAACCGAATGGAGTGTTATTAGCCTTTTCGATCGCCTCTTGTGGAGTGCGGAAGGTAAGGATTGATAGGACTGGACCGAATATTTCTTCGCGTGCGATGCGGTGGGCTTGTGTTACACCCGTAAAGATCGTTGGTGCAAACCAGAAACCCTTTTCAGATAAGTTACAAGCTGGGCTCCAGCGGTCCGCACCTTCGGATTCACCTGCAGCAGATAGTTCATTAATTTTATTTAACTGCTCGCGTGAATTAATTGCACCAAGATCAGTGTTTTTATCTAACGGATCGCCAACTCTGATCTTGGCCATACGCGCTTTAAGCTTTTCAGTAATCTCTTCGGCGATGCCTTCCTGCAGAATCAATCGTGAACCTGCGCAACAAACATGTCCCTGATTGAAGAAGATTCCGTTAACAATTCCTTCTACAGTCTCATCGATTGGAGCATCATCAAAGACGATATTTGCGCCTTTTCCACCAAGTTCGAGGGTGGCTTTCTTATTTGTGCCAGCGATCGCACGTGCGATTTTCTTACCGACCTCGGTAGAACCGGTAAAGGCGATCTTTGCGATTCCTGAGTGGTTAACAATGGCAGATCCTGTTGAGCCATCTCCGGTAACGATATTTACAACTCCCGCAGGAAGTTCTGCTTGCTGGCAGACTTCTGCGAATAGAAGAGCGGTTAGCGAAGTTGTTTCAGCTGGTTTTAGAACTACTGTATTTCCGGTTGCTAGCGCTGGAGCTACTTTCCAGGCCAACATGAGTAGCGGGAAGTTCCAAGGAATTATTTGACCAGCTACGCCGTATGGCTTGGGTGATTTTCCCATTCCGGCGTAATCCAATTTGTCAGCCCAACCGGCGTGATAGAAAAAGTGGGCAGCAACTAGAGGAATATCGATATCTCGCGTCTCGCGAATTGGCTTGCCGTTATCGAGCGTTTCAAGAACAGCGAATTCACGGGCGCGCTCCTGCAAGATTCGCGCGATCCGATATAGATATTTACCGCGTTCTTTACCAGAGAGCTTCGACCAAGTTTTTGTATATGCCTTTTGGGCGGCGATCACAGCTTTATCAACATCGCTGGCGCCACCAAGAGCGATCTGGCTTAAAACTTCTTCCGTTGCCGGATTTATTGTTGCAAAGTGGTTTCGCCCATTTACAAATTTGCCATCGATGAAGTGACCGTACTTAGGCTTAATTGAAACGATCGAGCGTGATTCAGGGGCTGGTGCATATTCGAAAGTCATTACTGTTCCTCGGGCGCCTTCTCTTAATCGATCGTTACGTAGTTAGGGCTAGCGTAGTAGCCATCATCCATTTTCATGCGTTGCATTAAAAGATCATTTAAAAGCGCGCTTGCTCCAATACGGAAAAACTCTGGAGTTAACCATTCTGGGCCAGCGGTCTCATTTACGAGAACCAATTGTTTGATTGCATCCTTGGTGTTTCTAATTCCACCAGCCGGCTTCACTCCGATGCGACGATTGGTCATCTCGTAGAAGTCACGAACCGCTTCGAGCATAACCAGGACAACTGGGGGAGTAGCGGCCGGAGCGACCTTTCCCGTAGAAGTCTTGATGAAATCAGCGCCGGCGAGCATTGCCAGGTACGAAGCTTTACGTACATTGTCATATGTAACCAATTCGCCAGTTTCGAAAATTACCTTTAGATGAGCGCGCTCACCGCAGACTTCTCGGATCTTTACTATCTCATCAAAGACCAAACCAAACTTTCCCGATAAAAATGCGCCGCGGTCGATCACCATATCGATTTCAGTAGCACCGGCATCAATTGCATCTTGGGTATCTTGAATCTTTACTTCCATTGAGGCGCGACCCGACGGGAAGGCGGTTGAAACCGCGGCTACTGGCACATGCTTGCCACCAATTGCATCTAAATGAGTTCGGGCGATCGAAACCATATCGTTGTAAACGCACACCGCACCAACGCTAGGAATCGTTAAATCAGTTGGATCTGGACGTACCGCTTTAGTACAAAGTGCGCGAACCTTTCCAGGGGTATCAGCGCCTTCTAGAGTTGTTAAATCAACCATGGAGATTGCAGTATCAATTGCCCAGCGCTTGCTTGTTGTCTTGATACTGCGAGTAGCCAACATGGCAGCACGCGCTTCAGCGCCAACTTGATCTACTCCGGGAAGCTGGGATAGGAAATTCTTAAGCGAACTTTCTGAACCATCGACAATTCCATAGAAACTCATGAAAGAAAATCCTTAAGTGGTTGGCGTAATTGATCAAGTAAAGCGCTGGCAGATTGCGAGTCTTTGGTAATAACCTCGATGTAGCACTTCATCTTGGCTTCGGTTCCGCTAGGTCGAATAATTATGCGGATTCCACCATCCAGCCAGATACGTAACCCATCGGTTGGTGGAAGACCATCTGTTGGCGCTGCTAGATCATCAATTGATTCGACTTTCCGGCCAGCAATCTCTGCTGGTGGATTCTTGCGAAGGCCAGCTAGTAGCTCGGTAATGCGCGACATATCGCTTACGCGGATTGAGATTTGCTCAGTTCCATGAAAACCGTGACGCGCCCAAACTTCATTTAGAAGATCAACGAGCGTCTTTCCTTCCGCCTTTAGATCGGTTGCTATCTGAGCTAAGAAGAGCGCAGCAGAAATACCATCTTTATCGTTAACAGTCTCTGAATCAACGGCATAGCCAATCGCTTCTTCGTAGCCAAAGGCAAGATCCTCAATCTTGGCCAACCATTTAAAGCCAGTTAAAACCTCTTTGAAATCAATTACATAGTGCGCGGCAATTTTGCGCAGCGCTGATGAGGAAACAATTGAATTTCCAAAACTTCCGCGCGGATGCGAACGAGCAATCCATTCGCCAAAGATCACGCCAAGTTCGTCTCCGCGCAGCATGCGCCAACCACCGTTGGGATCGTTAACTGCAGCAGCGCAACGGTCGGCATCTGGATCATTTGCGATAACTAAGTCAGCCTCGACTTCGCGCGCTTTTGCCAAAGCTAGATCAATCGCGCCAGGTTCTTCGGGATTAGGAAAAGCGACGGTTGGAAAATCTGGATCTGGTTGTGCTTGCTCTGTTACTAATATCAACTTTGGAAATCCAGCTTTAGCAAACGCCTTTTCAAGAGTTTCTGTACCCACTCCATGCATTGCGGTGTAAACAATTTTTAAAGATCCCGGCCGTGGCGCTAAAGCCGCTGTTTGCGAAATATATTTATCAAGTACTACATCATCTAGAACGGTCCAGTCGGAACCTCTTGGTTGTTGCGATAAAGATGTAACTGCGCCAATTTCTTTGGCGATGAATCCATCTGTTGGATTGATGATTTGCGATGCGGCATAGTCGATGCCATCTGCTGTCGGGCCGATATAAACCTTGTAACCATTATCTTGTGGGGGATTGTGGCTGGCGGTAACCATTACTCCGACATCGCATTTGAGTTCGAGGGTAGCGAAAGCCAGTACAGGTGTTGGTAGCGGCCTTGGAAGTATGAATACTTCAAAGCCGGCGCCTGAAAATATCTGCGCAGATTCTTCTGTGAAATCTTCAGAGCCATAACGCGCATCGCGCCCAATAACCACGCGCTTCATGCCGCGCTCTTTCATATAAGCAACCAGGCCTGCGGCAGTACGTCCAACTACGGCGCGGTTCATGCATGATGGGCCAGGTCCGATCGGTCCGCGAAGACCGGCTGTGCCGAACTGTAGAAACCCAGAAAAGTATTTCTTTAGCGTTTCTTCATCTCCTGCAGTAACGAGCTGGTTTAACGCGGCAGCAGTCTTGGGATCTGGGTCATCGGCAATCCAGGCTTGGACTTCGGCTAAAAGCTGCGCGTTCATAGCCACAGCCTAACTTGATTAAAACGAGTTGTGAATTGCGATTAGCCGACGGAGTTAAGCGTCAAGAATGTCGCAGAGAACTGTGCCGCTGGAAACCGTCTCACCGATTACTGCCTTGAGGTTTGCAACCTTGCCAGATTTATGGGCAATCAGCGGTTGCTCCATCTTCATCGCTTCCAAAACAATAATTAAATCGCCGGCTTCCACTAAGGCGCCTTCCGCAATGGCAACCTTGACAACGGTTCCTTGCATCGGACTTGTGAGCCCGGTTCCGCTTGCCCCGCCAACCTTTGATTGCTTTGCACGGTGACGCTTTACAACCGGTTCAGGTGTGTGAAGTTTTACCTCAAAGCGCTTGCCATTTACTTCTGCAACTAAATGCTCAGCAGCAATCTTTGTAGTGACAGGAACTTGAGCAGCCGAAAATGCTGGAATATCGTTTTTAAATTCATTCTCGATATAACTCGTATAAACCTTAAAGTTTTCGGTGTATGCCGGATCTTCTAAGATAGCGCGGTGGAATGGAATTGCAGTTGCTAAACCATCTACCTCGAACTCAGCAAGCGCGCGTCTGGCACGCTCTATTGCTTGCTTACGAGTTGCACCTGTAACGATTAACTTGGCAAGCAGTGAGTCAAAGTTTCCGCCGATGGTGTCGCCATTCTTAAAGCCTGCATCAATACGTACACCAGGGCCAGTAGGTAAGTTCCATTGCGTAATTCGTCCTGGAGCTGGCAAGAATGAACGTCCAGGATCTTCACCATTGATGCGAAATTCAAGTGAATGTCCGCGAATTTCTGGATCTGTAAAACCGAGTTCTTCTCCCATTGCGATTCGGAATTGCTCACGTACTAAGTCGATTCCTGTAACTTCTTCGCTAACTGGGTGCTCAACTTGTAGACGGGTATTTACTTCGAGGAAAGAGATCGTTCCATCGAGACCAACTAAGAATTCGCAGGTACCGGCTCCTACGTAGCCAGCTTCTTTCATGATCGCTTTACTTGAGCGATAGAGCTCTTCATTCTGCGCATCAGTTAAGAATGGAGCAGGGGCTTCTTCTACTAACTTTTGATGGCGACGTTGCAGCGAGCAATCGCGGGTGCTAACTACGACTGCGTTGCCATGTTGATCAACTAAAACTTGAGTTTCCACGTGGCGTGGTTTATCTAAATAACGCTCTACAAAGCACTCGCCACGTCCGAATCCTGCGATCGCTTCGCGGACTGCCGATGCGAAGAGTTCGGGGATTTCCTCCATTGTGCGAGCAACCTTTAGGCCTCGACCGCCGCCACCGAAAGCCGCTTTGATCGCTACTGGAAGTCCATGTTCTTTAGCGAAGGCGATTACCTCATCTGCATCGGCAACCGGATCTTTTGTTCCTGCAACAAGCGGAGCGCCTGCCTTAGCAGCGATACGTCGAGCAGAAACTTTGTCACCTAGCGCACTTATCGCATCAGGTGACGGTCCAATCCAAATAAGCCCCGCGTCGATAACGGCTTGTGCAAAATCTGCGCGCTCAGATAAAAATCCGTAACCAGGGTGAACCGCATCCGCGCCAGACTCTTTTGCTGCTGCGATTATCTTTGAAATATCTAAATAAGTTTGGGTCGCAGTAACGCCATTTAGCGAAAATGCATAGTCTGCGCTCTTGGTGTGGATCGCATCGCGATCTTCCTCAGAGTAAACAGCAACGCTCTCAATCCCATGATCGCGGCAGGCGCGGATAACACGGACTGCGATTTCTCCGCGGTTAGCAATCAGTACGCGCTTCATTGCATCTCCTTCACTTCTGGCCAAGAATATCCAAGTTGTGACATCGCCGAACGTAAGAAGGGCATTGATATTCCGACAACATTTGTGTAATCACCCTCGATAATTGGAATAAATGGAGAACCAAATCCATCGAGCGTAAATCCACCCGCTACATGTAGAGGTTCACCTGATGCGATGTAGTCGTCAATCTCTTGGTCAGTTAAATCAGAAAAAGTCACCTTGGTTGTGACGCGATCTGCGATTTCTCTGCCTTGTTCGGTATCGATAATGCAATGGCCGGTGTGCAGTAAACCAGAACGCCCGCTTATCGCTTTGGCACGTTCGCGCGCTACATCTGGGGTACCTGGCTTTCCGAAGGAGACGCCATCGACATCAAATGTTGAGTCGCATCCAATAATTAGCGCAGGGTAATCAATTTGCTCGCGGACTGTATGTGCTTTGGTTACTGCTAAAGCGATGACCATATCCGCAGGTGTCATTGCGTTAAAGAATTCCGTTTCTTCATCAACATTGCTAACGATAATTGTTGGCTTAAGCCCTGCGCCTTCGAGCAAGCGGCGTCGCGATGTTGATTGTGAAGCTAGAACTATTTTTGGCATTAGTTACTTCTTCTGCGGGCGCCAAAGGTAATTTGGTGGGGGAGCGGTTGACGCAATTGCGGTAAGCCAAAGACGCTGCGCTTGATTACCGGAACCAAGTTCTGCATTTTGTGGTGATCAATAGCTGCCTTTAGCGCGAGCAGTTCTTCGTCAGTTGGCTTGCCTGAAGTAATTGTAAATTTCATTACAGCGGGATATTTCCATGCTTGCGAGCCGGCAAGGTGTCGCGCTTAGTTTTTAAAGTGCGGAAAGCCTTGGTGATATATGCGCGCGATTGATGAGGCTCAATTACGCTATCGATTGTTCCGCGCTCTGCGGCGGCATAAGGGTTGGAAAGGGTTTCGGTGTAATCCGAAACTAGTTCTGCACGGACCTTCTCTGGATCTTTAGCATCTGCGATCTCTTTTCGGTACAAAATATTTACGGCGCCTTGCGCACCCATTACGGCAATTTCAGCGCTCGGCCACGCAAAGTTAATGTCACTTCCAAGATATTTGGAGCCCATGACGATGAATGCTCCGCCATATGCCTTGCGAGTAATGAGCGTTACTAGCGGAACGGATGCTTCAGCGTAGGCATATAGCAATTTAGCTCCGCGACGAATGATTCCGTTCCACTCTTGTTCGGTGCCAGGTAGGAAACCTGGAACATCGACGAGAGTAAGAATTGGAATATTAAAGGCGTCGCAGAAACGTAAGAAACGAGCAGCTTTCTCGCTTGAATTAATATCTAAAGTGCCAGCTAATTGCGAAGGTTGGTTGGCG
>JACCEE010000205.1_pt1 | contig 11124 bp, 8 predicted proteins | sample 7449931 | NCBI WGS metagenome assembly JACCEE01 (sample SAMN15323457, study PRJNA562643) | freshwater metagenome | isolation source: river surface water | place: USA:Blue River Watershed | collected 2017-08-19 | reverse complement strand
GCTGCCATGCCCCTAAGCCACTAAAATTATTTAAAGTTTGAAAAAATTTTGCTTCATTATAAGGCTCTCCAACTTTGATAAAAGATTGTTCTTCAAAAATGCTTGTTTTAAAGAGGGGTTTTTTATAGAGATGTACAATGGATTTGTATTCAATTGTATTTGGACTAATTTGAGTTATTACAGAGTCTGGATTGTCATTCATACTTAAATCACTATAAAATAATTGCTTTCCTACCGGATATACTTTATTTGAATTACTATTTGTATTTCTTAATTGAATACTTATTTTCCATTTTGGATTGGATAAATTGAGCTGATTCGCTGAAATCACTTGATCCATCTGAAGCAAGGGATCCAAATTCACCTCCATTAATGAAGGATCTAGGGTATCAATTTCTGCAAATATTTTTTCCTTAGTAAAATTGTAATATCCATTATTTCGAAATAACTCAACCAATCTATCTAGTTCATTATTGATTATTTGATTTGAGTAGGTATTCCCTTTTTTCAAAAAGGATTGTGCTAAATTGGCTTTTGCAATTTTTTGTAAATTAGGGTCTGATAGTTCATAAAATACAGAATCAATAATTGTTTTTAATTGCAAATTCACCTTCATTTGAACGGTTGTTCGGTATTCATTTTTTATTGTATCGATAAAGTAATGAGGTGTAATAATGGCATTATTGTAACCTTCGGAAGCTAAATAAGCTTGCATGTAGTTGATAGATCTTGGAATTCTATCAGCATGAAATTCGACCGGCTGTAAGAGGGTTTTAAAAAAACCAAATTGTCTGATATAGTTTGCTTTTAAACTATCATCCCAATATTCCTCTAAAGCAAATTTCATTTCTTTTTGGAATTGTTTACTTTGTTGTCCTTCAATAATGATTTCGTTTTTGTAAACAAAAGGAGTTTCTTTTGGATAATCATGCACGATGGCCTTTTTGAGGTCAGCGCAGCTGTTTAATAAAAATAGTAGGCCGAATAGGCAATATCTTGAGTAGAATCTAATATTTTTATTGTTCAGTAACGACATAAAGATGATTAGTAAGAATGAGCTCAAATATATCCAATCTTTTGCCCATAAAAAACAATGGGCCCAAGAATCTGTGTTTATCGTTGAAGGACCTAAATTGGTAGAAGAACTTTTAGATTCAGATTGGGAACTTGAAGCCGTTTATTGTATAGAGCCCTGGTTGAAACAATGGAGTCAACCCATGCCACATGTAACCATTGTTTCCGAACAAGAATTAGAAAGAATGAGTTTACTTCAGCAGCCTAATCAAGTACTAGCTTTAGTAAAAAAGAAACAATATAATGCTCCCTTAACATTCAAAGGCAACCTCACTTTGGTATTAGATGGCATACAAGATCCAGGTAACCTCGGTACGATCATTCGTACTTTTGATTGGTTTGGTGGAAAACAAATTATTGTCACTGAAGATACTGCAGGCTTATTTAACCCAAAAGTTATTCAAAGTACAATGGGTAGTTTTCTGAGAGTAAGGGTAGAAGTTGTTCATGATATTCCAAGTTTATTGAAGAGCCAAGATTTGCCTGTGTATGGTGCCATCTTGAAAGGGTCATCTATTTATCAAACAACATTTAAGCAAGAAGGGTTTTTAATTATTGGTAACGAATCAAAGGGTATAAGAGAGGATTTGATTTCTTTAATTGATCATGCTATTGCTATTCCTCAATTTGGGGGTGCTGAATCATTAAATGCTGCAGTTGCAACTGGAATTTTACTATCTCATTGGAAAGGGCAATAATTAATCAAACCTAATGGTCTTAGCAGGGCTTATTTTATTGATCCAAATGGTAGGGATCAAGAACGAGATATAGCTAATCATTAATGTTCCAATAATTACCATTATAATCTGTAATGGAACCATTTTTATTGGTAATGTTTTCATGAAATAAGCAGTCTCGTCTAATTGAATCCATCCTGTATAGTATTGCAGCAGGGATAAGCCAATACCAATAACAGATCCTATGGCTATGCCCATCCAATTAATAAAACTTACTTGGTATAAAAATACCTTTCTAATAAACTGTTCATTGGCGCCCATTGCGCTCAGTGTACCAATCATATGTACCCTTTCCAAGATTAAAATAAATAAGCAGGTAAGTAAGTTCACTACAGCGATAATTAACATAATGGTTACCGCTACATTTCTATTGACTGTTTGTACTCCTATCCAATCAAAAATTTGCGGGTAATCTTCTTCTATGCTTGTTGCCACTGTATTTGGAGGACAAAGCGATTGTATTTTTTGAATTAAATTGGGCAGATCTGAGTTTACATTGATATGAATACTGTAGCCACTTATCTCCCTGCTACCTGAATTTAAAAATTGCAAAACGCCTAAATCAATATAAATAAATTCCGCATCGTATTCTTCTATTCCTGAGTGATATATGCCTTTCACTAAAAATCTTCTTTCTTGAACTTTACCATTTTGTAAAAAGTTGACTCTCACTACAGAGCCAATAGTGGCTCCAATTTTATTGGCAATTTCTTGGGATAAGACAGTTTCATTGCTCTTTTCGATAAACAACTGGTTCAAATTTGAACTCATATGAAGAAAAGGGATAGCTTGCCCCTTGTTAATTCCTTTAACAATGATGCCTTCCATTTCTTTTTGATAAGCAATTACCGCTGTTTGAGTAGCATAAGGTTCGACTTGCTTAATTTCAGGCAATTGTTGAATAGCATTTACTAATTGGGGAGATTCATTTAACACATTGCCATTGATAGCATTGATTCTTACAGTACCCCAAAATTGGTAAACTTTTTGTGCAATTTGTTCTTGAAAACCATTGACAATCGAAAGTGTAAGTATAATGGCTGCTATGCTTATTGAAGTTGCAGCAATAGAGAGTTTAACAATAAAACTGGTATTGCTTTTGCTTTTTTGGAAGCTCATTCTTTTTGCTATTTCAAAAGCAGTATTCAAATGGTTTATTTTTTTTCAAATCTAACTTATTTATCATTATATATTATGAAATATGGCCTAGTTTCGTATTCAATTAAATACATAGGAATGAAAAAGGCCTTGATTTTTTTATGGATTCTTTTAATGCAGACTAGTTTGTTTGCACAATTCAATCCAGATCAAAACATGGATAGTTCCATTCATACCATCTTGGTTCACCCAGAAGGAAGGCCAAGAGATTTGCCCATCATAGGATTAAACGATCCTACAGCTTTGACAGTTAGCTTTGATGATTTTAATTTTAGTTACCAGAACTATTTTTACAGTATTGAATTAGTGGATGATCAATGGCAGTCTGTTCCATTGACTCCATTTGAGTATACAACTGGTTTTGCTCAAAATAAGATCAATATTTTCAATATTTCATCCATTGCATTTCAACCATATTATCATTATCAATTCAATCTTCCCAATCCACAATGTAAGCCAACAAAAGCCGGTAATTATATTCTAAAGGTTTTTAAAGATGGTGATCCATCCAAAATCATTTTTACTAGAAGATTTTATGTAGTGAATTCACTGGTTGGTGTTTTTGGTTCTGTTCAAGAACCTTTTGATGGCGCCATTTCTAGAACCCACCAGAAAATTCAGTTAAGTTTGGATGTAAAGCAATTATCTTTTTTTCAACCTGATCAAATAAAAGTGGTGGTTATACAAAATCGTCGTTTAAATGATGCTAAAGTAATCACAGAGCCAAGTTTTATTAGAGGTAACAACATGGAATATAATAGTGATAGGGACTTGGTTTTTCCAGGAGGCAATGAGGCAAGGTGGTTGGATTTGCAAAGCTTAAGATTAAGGTCGGATAGGGTACAGCAAATTGATGTAGTAGATGGCTTGACTAGGGTTATTGTAAAACCTGATTTTTCTAAATCCCAAACACCATATTTTACTTTTAATGATTTAAATGGCGCATTTATTATTAGTAATACAGAATCATTGCAAAGTGAATTTCAAAATGATTATGCTAAAGTACATTTTACCTATAAGCCTCCGAATGGGATACCCTACGTTGGAGAAAAATTATACCTAATTGGTGATATAACTCAAAATAAATTGAATAAGGAATCATTAATGCAGTTTAATGTTTTAAAAGGGGTGTATGAAAAGACTATGCTTTTAAAACAAGGTTATTATAGTTACCACTATATTTTAAGAGATATAGAAAAGCCAATACCTATGGATGATTACAAGGAAACAGAGGGAGATCATTGGGAAACAGAGAATAGTTATACCATCTTTGTTTATTATACAGCGCCTGGTGCTAGGTATCCTATGATTGCAGGATTTTCGACCATAAATTCAAGGCAAAATTGGTAGGTTAATCACTTGTCTTTTAGTACCTTCGCAGCGGCAGGTCTTGCACGACCAGCTCCTGCTGAACCTCCCCAGGACAGGAATGTAGCAAGGATAGGCGGTTGTAGCGGTGCGATGTAAGTAGCCTGCCACTTTTTTTCATATTATAAACCTACCCATATGAAATTTTTTATCGACACTGGTAATTTGGCACAAATCAAAGAAGCCAATGAACTAGGTATCTTAGACGGTGTAACTACCAACCCTTCATTAATGGCCCAAGTGGGTGTTAAAGGAGAAGCTGCCATTGCTGCACATTATAAAGCTATTTGTGAAATCGTTAATGGTGATATTAGTGCCGAGGTATTGTCTACTGATTTTGCTACCATGGTTGAAGAAGGGAAGAAATTAGCTGCTATTCATCCAAATATTGTGGTGAAAGTACCTATGATTAAGGATGGTATTAAAGCGATTAAATGGTTTACTGATAATGGAATTCGTACAAACTGTACATTAGTATTCTCTGCTGGTCAAGCTATTTTAGCTGCCAAAGCAGGTGCAACATATGTATCTCCATTTATAGGAAGAATTGATGATAGCTCTTGGGATGGAATGGAATTAATTAGCCAAATCCGTCATATCTATGATGTACAAGGTTTTCAAACACAAATTTTAGCAGCTTCTATTAGAAATGCTTTACATATTGTAAAAGCTGCTGAAGCTGGTGCAGATGTTTGTACATGTCCATTAGATTCTATCTTAGGATTACTTAAACATCCTTTAACAGATATTGGATTAGCAAAGTTCTTGGAAGATGCTAAGAAGATGTAATTTATAAGCGCTTATTTTGAAAGATAAAAGCAAAAAAAATTATATATAAAAAGAGAGGGCTCCTTTACGGAGTCCTCTCTTTTTATTTACAGGTGAAACTTCTAGTATTTATGTACTTTCTTTTTAATCATACCACCCTTTGTATCTTTTACAGAATTCATTACCACAAAAGCTGTCGGCGTAATTTTCTCAATTTCTACATTCAACTTATTCATTTCAAGTCTAGTAATTACGGTATATATAATATCTATATCTTCTCTTTCACCTCTTTTGCCAATTCCTTTTTTTCCTTGATAAGTTGTAACACCTCTACCCATGGTATTTACGATCATTTCTTGAATTTCTTTAGAATGAGATGAAATAATGGTTACGCCAACATATTCATCAATGCCATCAATCAAAAAATCTAGAAATTTGGAGGCAGCAAAATAAGTAATTAGGGAATATAAAGCTGATTCAATTGAAAGTAAAAATGCTGCAGATCCAAATATAAAAATATTCACAACAATAATTATATCACCAATTGTTACACCTATTTTTTTACTTAAGTAAATAGCTAGTACTTCTGTTCCGTCAATGACACCTCCGCCACGAATTGTCAATCCAATTCCGGCTCCCAAAAATATTCCTCCAAACACTGCTACCAATAGTTTATCATTCGTAATATTGGGAAATTCCACCATGGCCAAACAAAGTCCTAGACCAATAATTGCAAAGCCAGTTTTAAAAGCAAAATGCTTTCCTAATGTAAAATAACTCATTATCACAAACGGAATATTGATCAATACAATCAAAATTGAAACAGGAAATTTCGTGGTTTCTGAAATTAATAAGGAGATACCTGTTACACCTCCGTCAATAAAATGATTAGTTAATAAAAAACCTTTAAATCCAAAACTTGCTGAGAATATACCTAAAACAATCAATACGATACTCTTGGTTTCCGATTTTATGGTAATCCATGATTGTAGATATCGCTTCGCTGCTCTATAACTTGATTCTGGATGATTCATATTAACAATGTTTTAATGCTTCTTTCTTGGAAAGATTATTCAATAATGGATGTGCCTTTACAAACTGAATCACCCATTTTTTATTGGTATAAGCATACGCGCGTAATGCCCATCCAATGGCTTTTCGTACAAAGAAGTCTTCGTGCAATTGACTGTTCTCAATATACTTACTTAATAAATTTGTATCGGTCTTTGTTTTGTAAGTGAGTTGAAATAAAATGCTCATTCTAATCAACCATTTATTGCTAGATTGATTCCATTTGCTTGTACACGCTTCAATATGTTCTGGATGCAATAAAAAAAACTTACTAATTACATGAGTGTTTGTACTATCTACTGAATCCCACCAACTTTGATGGGTAATCATCCATTCAATTAAAGGAATCGTTTTGATAGACCATATTTTTTTATGGTGTCCAAGTAATTCTATAGCAAAATAGTGCAATTCTCTTTGAGGTTCATTAAAACACTCTTTGATAAGCTTGCTTAATTCAGTATGATCTTTAATTGGATGCGTTTTATAAAAAGCCTTACAAAGTTGTCTTCTCAAAGGTGTTTTAATTCCATAAAATTCAAACTGATTCAATAAATAAGCTTTTGCTCCTTTAGCAATAAGTTGATTACCATTGGCTACAAATATTTTTTGAATCTCTTTTAAATAGGGGTGCGGCATATTATACAATTATAATCCAACCACTCTTTTATTGAAAGCACTGTTTCTTGCAGCTTCTAAAATTCTAATGATGTTTTTCCCTTCCTGTGCAGATGTAGGCACTTCGGCATTATTTAAAATTGCATCCGCCATTTTTTCATAAAAGATTCCATAATTACCAGCCTTACTTGGAATCACTCTATGTGAAATCAATCCATCATTATCTGTATATAAAGTACCATAATCCTCTTTTGATTCAACACCCCAATGATCTGCTCCTGGTATCTTGCCAGCAATCAAATCTGCTTCTTGCACATCCGATCTGTTTTTAATAAAACAACCTTTTGTGCCATATATTTTATAGCCAGCTAATTGCGTCATAAATACCATGCCACTGGTTAAGGTAATACGATGTCCTGGATAATACAATATCAAATGGAAATAATCATCTACAATACCTACTTTTCTAGTAATTCTAATATCTGCAAATACTGCTAAAGGCATACCTGATAATAGTATTGCTTGGTCTACTAAATGAGGGCCTAGGTCATATAAGAGTCCTGCTCCAGGTGTTACTGATTCTTTATGCTTTTTAGGGCTTAAGGTTGTTCTATATCTTTCAAAAGAAATTTGAACATCTAAAAAGTCTCCAATGGCATCTTCTTTGATTAATTGTTGGATGGTCAAAAAATCTGCATCGTATCTTCTGTTGTGGTAAACGGCTAATTTCAATCTTTTTTGTTTAGCGATATCATCTAGCTCTTGTGCTTCCGCTGCTGTGATCGTAAATGCTTTTTCACACACCACATGTTTGCCTGCTAACAATGCTTGTTTAGTGTAAGTGTAATGTGAATCGTTTGGACTATTTACTACAATTAAATCAATGGAAGCATCTGATAAGATTTCTTCATAACTAGAATAAGACTTGGTACCAGGGTAGGCTGCTTCAATATTTTTTGAAGAACGCTCCCAACTGCCTACTAATGTAAAATGAGGGTTGCTTGCAATAAATGGCGCGTGAAAGACTTTTCCGCTCATACCAAAGGAAACCAATGCTGTTTTTATCATAATTCAAATTTAAGGAAAAATGAGTCCTTATTTAGAGACTCATTTAAAGAATAAGTTAAGGGTTATATAAAACAAAAACCCTCTGAATTTTCAGAGGGTTTTTAAAAATCGTTAGAGTGTACTTTTTATAGGCTTTAAATTTCAATTAAGCCTATAAAAATACTATCCCGCAACTTGCTTTCTGATAATGTTCAATGCACCACCTGCTTTAAACCACTCAATTTGTTGTTGGTTGTAAGTATGGTTTGCTTTAATAGTATCAGTAGATCCGTCTTTATGTGTTAACACCAACGTTAAAGGAGTGCCTGGCGCGAAGCTAGTTAAACCTGTTACATCAATGCTATCATCTTCTTGGATCTTATCGTAATCTGCTTTATCTGCAAATGTTAATGCCAACATTCCTTGTTTCTTCAAGTTTGTTTCATGGATTCTTGCAAATGATTTTGTTAATACCACGCGAACACCTAAATGTCTTGGCTCCATGGCTGCGTGCTCACGAGAGCTACCTTCTCCGTAGTTTTCATCACCTACTACGATAGTTCCAACGCCTGCTGCTTTATAAGCTCTTTGTGTATTTGGAACGGTATCGTAATTACCAGTTAATTGGCTCTTCACATTATCTGTCTTCTCGTTAAAGAAGTTGACTGCACCAATTAATAAGTTGTTAGAGATATTATCTAAGTGGCCACGGAATTTTAACCAAGGACCAGCCATAGAGATATGGTCTGTGGTACATTTTCCTTTAGCCTTAATCAATAATCTTAAAGATTTTAAATCAGTTCCTTCCCAAGCTGTAAATGGATCTAATAATTGTAAACGCTTAGATGCTGGATCAACTGCTACAACTACTTTTGAACCATCTTCAGCTGGCGCTTGATATCCTGCATCTTCCACAGCAAAACCTTTTACTGGCAATTCGTCTCCTGTTGGAGCATCTAATTTAACTTGCTCACCTTTATCGTTGGTTAAAGTATCTGTTAAAGGATTGAATGTTAAATCTCCTGCAATCGCTAATGCAGTTACTAGTTCTGGAGAACCCACAAATGCATAAGTATTTGGATTACCATCTGCACGCTTTGCAAAGTTTCTGTTGAAAGAGTGAACAATGGTATTTTTTTCTTTTTTCTCTGCACCAACACGCTCCCACATTCCAATGCAAGGTCCACAGGCATTCGCAAATACTTTAGCACCAATTTGACTGAACACATCTAAGAAACCATCTCTTTCAATAGTATATCTTACTTGCTCAGAACCTGGAGTAATCATGTATTCTGCCTTAGTGGTTAAGCCTTTTTGAGCAACTTGTTTTGCTAAGCTCACAGCACGGCTAATATCTTCGTAAGAAGAATTCGTACAGCTTCCAATTAAACCTACTTCCACTTTGGTAGGCCATCCGTTAGCAGCTGCTACTTCTTTCATTTTTGAAATAGGAGTAGCCAAGTCTGGAGTGAAAGGTCCGTTTAAGTGTGGTTCTAAAGTATCTAAATCAATTTCAATTACTTGATCGAAATATTTTTCAGGGTTTGCATATACTTCTGCATCTGCAGTTAAGTGTTCTGCTACTGCATCTGCTAAAGCAGCCACATCAGCACGACCTGTTGAACTTAAATATCTGCTCATGCTTGCATCGTAACCAAATGTAGAAGTGGTAGCACCAATTTCTGCACCCATGTTACAAATAGTTCCTTTACCAGTACAACTCATGCTAGTTGCACCTTCACCAAAATATTCTACAATTGCACCAGTACCGCCTTTTACAGTTAAGATACCAGCTACTTTTAAAATCACATCCTTAGGAGCAGTCCATCCGTTCAATTTGCCTTTTAATTTAATACCAATTAATTTAGGCCATTTTAATTCCCAAGCTAAACCTGCCATTACATCACAAGCATCAGCACCACCCACACCAATTGCTAACATACCTAAACCACCAGCATTTACTGTGTGAGAATCGGTACCAATCATCATACCACCAGGGAATGCATAATTTTCTAAAACTACTTGGTGAATGATACCAGCACCAGGCTTCCAGAAACCTAAACCATATTTATTTGAAACAGAAGCTAGGAAATCATATACTTCTTTACTTTCTGTTGTTGCTACTTGTAAGTCTTGTTTTGCTTCTACTTTTGCAGAGATTAAGTGATCGCAATGCACTGTACTTGGTACAGCAACTTTAGGACGACCTGCTTGCATAAATTGCAATAAAGCCATCTGTGCAGTAGCATCTTGCATTGCCACACGGTCTGGAGCAAAATCAACATAAGAACCACCTCTTTCGAAGCCTTCTAATTTTTGGTCACTATGTAAATGAGAAAATAAAATCTTTTCAGATAAAGTAAGAGGACGTCCTAACATTTTACGAGCCGCTTCCACTTTCGCTGGCATTTCAGCGTATACTTTTTTGATCATTTCGATATCAAACGCCATAGTTGTAAATTTTAATTTTTAAGCTGGTGCAAAGGTAATAAAAATGAATCCCGCAGCCTTCAAAAAAGTACAAATAATGTCCACTTTTTTTGATAGATTTGGTTATAAATCAACCGGGAATGATTCAAAAATTCAGAGATTTCTTAGAATTACATGCTTTTGGGGTTTGTTCCGCCCTGGGCGAGCGCTTGGGGATTGCCAGTGCCAAGATTAGAATGTGGTTTATCTATATCTCTTTTTTGACCCTGGGTTCTCCAGTAGTCCTCTATTTTGTATTGGCTTTTGTTAGAAGTATCAAGCACTATATACTATTGGGCAAAAGAAACCCGATCAAGTACTAGATCACTGCTTTTCTTAATCTTACTAGTTTTTCCAACAATGGTTCTAATAAATCTAATGGTAACATATTAGCGCCATCACTTTTAGCTACAGAAGGGTTAGGATGGGTTTCAATGAATAATCCATCTGCACCAGTGGCAATAGCTGCTTTCGCAATGGTTTCAATTAAAGCAGGATTACCTCCCGTTACACCACTAGTTTGATTAGGTTGTTGTAAGGAGTGTGTACAATCCATAATTACAGGCACATTGTTCTCTGCCATGGCAGGAATATTTCTGTAGTCGACTACTAAATCTTGGTATCCAAATGTATTACCTCTTTCGGTCAACATAATTTTTTCGTTTCCTGCCAATCTAATCTTGTCTACTGCAAATTTCATAGAGGCGCCACTTAAGAATTGTCCTTTTTTTACATTTACAATTTTACCAGTGGCTGCAGCAGCTACTAATAAATCTGTTTGTCTACATAAGAATGCAGGAATTTGCAATATGTCGAT
>JACCEE010438457.1_pt1 | contig 11128 bp, 6 predicted proteins | sample 7449931 | NCBI WGS metagenome assembly JACCEE01 (sample SAMN15323457, study PRJNA562643) | freshwater metagenome | isolation source: river surface water | place: USA:Blue River Watershed | collected 2017-08-19 | reverse complement strand
CGCTCCCGTCGCCGCGTCTCCACCCCGCGCGCGGCCCGCAACCAGGCCGTTCGTCCCGACGCGCGGGTGCGGGTGACGACGCTCCCCTCGGAACGCAGGACCCCCGGCGCGTCGTGCGGCCGCGCCTCCATGTGCACCACCGGGTCGTCGGGCGCGAGCTGCGCGAGGAGATCGAGGTCGTGCACGAGGAGATCGAGGGCCGCGTCGAGGTCGACGGGACGCTCGGGGCGCGGGCCCTCCCGCAGGAAGGCTGCGTGGCGCCAATCGTGGCTGCGCGCGGCGTCCCGGAGCGCGAGGAAGGCCGGGTTGAAGCGCTCGACGTGGCCCACCCACGCGTGTGCGTGCGTCGCGAGTTCGTCCGCGTCCTCGAGGGTCGTCGCGAGCGGCTTCTCCACCAGACAAGGCACCCCCGCGCGCAGGAGCGGCAACACCACGCGCGCGTGCGCCTCCGCCGGCACGGCGACGATCGCCGCGTCGACCGACACGTCCAGCGACGGGACCCCCACGACGGGGTCGACGATCACGAGGTCGGCGTGTCCTTCGAGTGCGTCCGCATGCCGACGACCCATCACGCCGTAGCCCACGACGGCGACGCGGGGTCGCACCTCGGACCTACTCCTGCGCGGGCGCGTCGAGGCCGGCGCTCCGGCAGAGGCCGCGCACGCTCCCTTCGCAGAACGCCGCGAGCTCGAGCACCTCCGGCACGCTCGCCCACCGCTCGCGCACCTGCTCCAGCGCGATCCGCAGGGGACGCCCGCCGTGGAAGATCTCGCGGTAGGCGCCCTTCAGGGCGGTCAGCGTGTCGAAGGAGACGCCTGAACGTCGCAAGCCGACGACGTTGAGCCCGAAGATCCGCGCGCGGTCGCCCTGGCAGATCGTGAAGGGGGGAACATCCTGCGCGGCCATGGCCCCCGCGCCGACCATCGCCCCCCGACCCACGCGCGTGTGCTGGTGCACGCCCGCGAAGCCGCCGAGGACGGCGCGGTCCTGCACCACGACGTGCCCCGCGAGCGCGGCCGCGTTCGCGAACACGACGCCGTTCCCGACGGTGCAGTCGTGCGCGACGTGGCTCCCGGCCATGAAGAGGTTGTCGTCCCCGATCCGGGTGACGCCGCCGCCCGCGGCGGTGCCGCGGTTCACGGTGACGTGCTCGCGGAAGGTGTTGCGCGCGCCGATGACGAGGGAGGCGGGCTCGCCCCGGTACTTGAGGTCCTGGGCGTCCGAGCCGATGCTGGCGAAGGGGAAGATGCGCGTGCCCGCGCCGATGGTCGTGGGGCCTTCGAGGACCGCGTGGGCGCCCACCCTCACGCCCGCTCCGAGCACCACGCCGGCGCCGACGATGGCGTAGGGGCCGATCTCGACGTCAGCGGCGAGTTCGGCGCGGGGATCGACGATGGCGGTGGCGTGCACGGACATGGGCGCGCACTAACGCGCGGGGACCCTCCGTGCGTCGCGGACGGGACGGGCTGGTTAGGCCCACCGCATGCGACTTCCCCACCGTCTCGCGAGCCTCCTCGGACGCGGCGCGCCCTCGGTCTCGATGGACGCGTCGGCCCCCGGCGTGTCTCCCGTGTCGCCCGCCCCGCGGCGTCCCGAGGCGCCGTCCGGCGCCAGCAACTACGTGCTCATCACGCTGGACAGTTGCCGCTTCGACAGCTTCGTGAAGGCCAAGCCGAAGCTCATGTCGAAGCTGGGCACCGTGGAACGTCGCTACTCCTACGCCACCTGGACCGCGCCCTCGCACTACAACCTGCTCATCGGCCTGCTCCCGCACGTCTCCCCGCAGCACGTCTACGCCTCGGACTACTACAAGGACGATTTCCTCCGGTTCAAGGAACGCCTGAACTTCGACGTGTCCTTCGGGAAGATGGTGCCGAACCTGTGGCTGCCCCGCTACCTGCAGAGCGTGGGCTACCGAACGGGCATGTACGTGAGCATGCCGGTGCTCAACCCGTCCACGCCCGTGAACCAGGGGTTCGACGACTACGCGTTGATGGACCATCACAACGACATCGTCCCGATGATCCGCAAGCTCCGGTGGTACGAGGAGCGGCCCAGCTTCTACGTCCTCAACACGGGCGAGACCCACTACCCCTACGCTACCCCCGACGAGCCCGAGAACAGTTGGCCGCGCATCTCGGGCGTGAACGGGGTGTTCAAGCACCTCGACGATCACGTCCGCGCCGGCAACCTCGTCCACGCCAGCCAGGCGCCGCAGTTCTTCGACGACGCGAAGATGAAGGAGCTCCACGCGCGGCAGGTCAAGGCCGTGCAGTGGGTCGATCGCAGCCTCGAGGAGCTCTTCGACACGGTCCCGCCAAACACCTACGTCACGATCACGGCGGATCACGGCGAGATGTTCGGGGAGAAGGGCTACTTCGGGCACGGGCCCGTCCAGCACGACAAGGTGATGGAAGTGCCCTTCGTCGAGGGAAGGATCCGCTAGCGTGTCGGCGTCTCCCGGCGCTTCTGGGGACGGAGGGGGGCCCGCCCCCCTCCGTAACGCCTCCCCCGGTCTCTCCGGTCGTCGGCACGTGGCGTTGCGGCTCGGGGTCGCGCTCCTGGCCGCGCTCGGCACCGTGCTCGCGACGGAGCTCGTGCTTCACCTCACGTCCATCGGGGACCCGGTCGACGGCACCGACGTGCTCCAGCGCTGGATTCCCGGCGATCTCTTCGTCCCGGTCCAGGACCCCGTCGGCTACGTCCTCCGGCCCGACTACGTCGGCGTGCAGCGCTACACCTCGCAGGTCACGGGCGAGGTCGTCCACGAGGCGACGGCGCGCACGAACGCGCAGGGACTCCGCGCGGAGTCCGAGCGCACGACCGGGCACGTGATCGTGGCGCTGGGCGACTCCACGACCTTCGGAGTCGGGGTCAGCGAGGGCGAGAGCTGGCCGGCCGCGCTCGAGGCGCGCCTCGACACGTCGTGGCGCGTCGTCAACGCAGGCGTGCCGGGATGGAACGAGGCGCAGGCCGTGCGATGGTACGAGTTGCACGCGACCGAGGTCCGCGCGAGCATCGCCATCCTCGCGTTCTACATCAACGACGTGGAGCCACCGGTCCCCGTGGCGGGCGAGCACCCGGGGCAGCGCATGAAGGCGCCGCCGTGGTCGGCGCGGGAGACGGGCCTCCGGCGGGTCTCCCGTCTCTACAACCTCGGGTGGCGGAGCTACGAGCGACGTCGCCTCGCGCGCGCCCTCTCCGGGTCGAACCTCACGTGGGTCGAGCACCTGGTGAAGGGTGCCCGCATCGAGGACATGCAGCGGGGCTTCGAGACCTTCCGGCGCGCGGCGCAGCGCGCAGGCGCCCGACCGGTCGTCGCCCTCCTCCCCGTGCTCGACGTGGCGGACCCCACGGCGGCGGCACCGATCCTCGCGCGGGCCGCCGAGGCCGCGGGGCGTCTGCAGTTGCCCGTCCTGCACGTCGAGAACGCCCTCGACGAGATGGACGTCGCCGAGCGGATCGTCATCCCGGCGGAGCGCCACGCGAGCGCCGCAGGCAACGCGCGGATCGGCGCTGCCGTCGAACGGGAGCTGCGCGCGAAGGGCTTCCTGTGACGCGCCTTCCCGGCGCGCTCGGCACGGACGACGCGCGCGCGCCGAGCTGGTCGTCCTGGGCCCGGTCCGCGCTCGGGAACGTCGCGGCGGTGGTCCTCGGGATGGTGGTCGCCGTCGCGGTGGCGATGGCCTTCCACGGCGACCTCGCGAACGACCTCGACCGCCGCTTGATCGCCGGACCCTTTCATCCCGGTCACGTGTGGTGTGTGGACCATGTCGGTCAGATGGTGCGGGGCGAGCTCCCGCTCGCCATCCTGACCGATCGCGCCGGGTTTCCGTCGCAGGTCGCGGCGCGCTGCCTCGTCGCGGCACCGGCCGCCTTCTTCGCGCCGCTCCGCGCGTGGTTCACGCCGCTGGGGGTCTACAACCTGCTCGTGCTCGCGACGCCTGCGTTCGCCGTCGTGTTTGCTTGGTTGCTCGCGCGAAAGGTCACCCGACTGGGGCCGATCGGGGCGGCGGCCGCGGGCGTGTGTTTCGCGGTGAGCCCCTACGTCCTCGGGTGCTTCGCCGGAGGGCAGACCTGCAAGGCGCAAGTCTGGACGCTGGCGGCCTGCCTGTGGGCCGTGACGGGCGCGCTGCGGGGGCCCTGGCGTCCCGCGTACGTGGTGGCCTGTGGCGGGCTCGGCGTGGCGACCGCCTACACGGAGCCCACCTACGCGCTCATCGTCCCGCTCGTCGCCGGGCCGTGGGCGCTCGTCGCGAGCCTCGACGCCCTGCGCGCGCCGCGACGCTGGCGGGAGGTGGGGCTCCACGTCCTGGGCGGCACTGCGGGCCTCGCCGCCCTCGCCGCCGGGCTCTGGACGGCGAAGCTCTACTACGACGCCAGCGGCGCGCGTCCCGTCCCGGAGGAGCTCTTCGAGCCCGCGAGCCGGATGATCGCCTCGGGAATCCACATCCCCTCGGCGATGGCGCAACCGCGGCAACTCTTCGTCGGACCGCAGGATCTCCAGCTCGAGCCGGGCGCCCCGAATCACGTGCCGTACCTCGGGATTCCGCTGATGCTGGCGATGATCGCCGGGACCCTCGTCCCGTGGCGCGGTCGCGCGCTCGCGTGGACAGCCGTCGTCGTGGGCGTCGTGCTCTCCCTCGGCGAGTGGCTGGTCCACGACAACGCCTACGTCCTCACCGCGGATGGGGCGCGCTGGGCGCTGCCGGCGCGGTGGTTGGCGCTGCACGAGTACCCGCTGGCGCGGAGCGTGATGTACTACCGTGCGTCGGCGGTCGCGTCCCTCGGGGTGTGCCTCGGCGCCTTTGGCGCCCTCGGGAGGCTCGGCACGTCGGAGCGCGCGCCGACACGCGGCGACCGCAGGCAGACCCTCCTCCGTGGGCTCGGCGCCGCGCTGGCGCTGGCCCTCGCGGGAGCGTCGCTCTGGGACACCCACCGGGTCCTACGCCCGGTCTGGCCCGTAGCGTCCCATCTCGCGACCCTCGCGCTCCCGGCGCAGATGCGCGCGGACCCGGTGCCGGGGGCGGTGCTCCAGACCCCGCTCGTCCACGACGCGCGCACGGGCGGCGCGATGGTGTTCGACGGGATCGTCTCGGGACGCGCCGGGACGGGGGTCTTGCGCCACGTGAACGCCGACCACCCCGACGTCGTTCGGTTGCGGGGATGGATCGCGGAGGCTGCTGCCCTCCCGAGGCAGGAGGCGGAGGCGTCCCTGTACGCCCACGGCATTCGCTACATCGTGTCGTACCCCGGCCAGAGGGAGGACCCGGAGCGCGTCGCGCTCTACAAGATCCTCGGCTTGCCCGAGCTCCTCGGAGGGCAGCGTTACTGGAGGGTGGGTCCCAAACCCGAGGCTGCGTCGGCGTCCGCCCCCTGACCGTCGAGCGTGAACAGCGCGCCATCGCGGTCCTCGAGCGTCGGTCTTCCCAGGTGTGTGCGGAGCACGGCCATCGTGCGGTCGTACCTGCCGGGCGGCGCGTAGGCTTCACGGTAGACCACGAGGTACCGGAAGCCGGCCTCCGCGGAGGCCTGTGCGAGCGCGGGGAGGTCGTCCGGCGCGGGCTTTCCCTGGTCGAGCGTCCAGAGCGCCCGCGCGAAGGGGTCGGTGTAGCAGTCGCGCGGTGCATCGCCCCCCGCCCTGATCCGCGCGTCGTGGTCGTGATGGGACTCGGAGCGGTCCTTCTGGTGGTAGGCCTGCATGGCACCGAAGGCGTGGCCGCCGCCGGCCGGGAGTTCGAGGATCGCGAAGCGCCCCGGCATCGCCGCGACACGCTCGACGGAGGCAGGCACCTTCCACGGTTGCCAGGTCACGACGAGGCGCCCGGTGCGGTCCGCCTGCACGAGCGCCCATCCCAGGACGCCCGCGACGAGAGCGGAACGCCACGCGGAGCGTCGGCTGGCCGCGGTCATCGTGAAGACGAGGCACACTGCCACGAAGGGGGCGAATCGGTAGGGCCGGATCTGGGTCAGGGTCGGCGCGACGTCGAGCGCGTAGCGGAGCGGCAGCGCGAGCGGAGCGCCGTCATGGCGAACGAGCACGTCCGCGTCGCCAGAGCGCGTGAGCACGAAGGCACCGAGTGTCGCGAACCACGACCAGACGCCCGCCGCGATCCACCCGAGAGCGCTCCAGCGTCGTTCCCTCCCTGCGAGGCCGAGGGCCGCGACGGCGCCCGCCGCCAACCACGGCGAGAACCAGGTCTCGTGCGCCTCGAAGGCGAGCGGACCCGTCCGCACGGCCTCGAGCCACGGCCACGACCACGGTAGCGAGTCGCGCGCCAGACGCTGCCATTCCTGTCCGTCCACGGGCGTCGTGCGGGAGAAGCCCGCCGCGCTGAGCGCGTCCGCGTATGCCCACGCCGTCGCGAGCGCGACCAGGCTCACGATCACCACACCGACGCGTGCCCACCGTCGCTCCCCGGCGGGCGCCCACCCCGTGGAGAGGATCAACCCCCCGACGACCGGGGCGACCAGGAGCGCGAACGGGGGGTAGGCGAGGACCGTGAGGGCGGCGGCTCCCGCTGCGACCGGTACGGCCGCGAGGCGTCCTCGACTCACCGCCACCATGCTCCCGATGAGCGCGACCGCGAAGCCGACGAGGGCGTTCGCGCTCCGACCCTTGCCGATCTCGTCGAGGACATAGGCGGAGACACCGAGGACCGAGCCGCCGAGCACCGCGACGGGTGCCGCCGCGCCGGCGAGCCGCAGGCCGAGCCAGGCCAGCCACGCGTTCACGACGGGAATCGACAGCACGGCGAGGTTGAAGCTCTCCGGGAAGGTCCACCGTTCGAAGAACGGGTAGGCCATCCACGCGTCGACCCGCGTGCCGAAGTTGTTGCCGAGCCCGATTCCGCCGGGGGCGCAGACGACATCCGGGCGATCGATGGAAGCCCCCGTCTTCACCGCGCGGTGCAGCCACCAGTAGAACCACGCCTCGCCCTGGGCATCGCCGCCCGAGAAGAAGAGCGGCGCGGCGGTTCGGGTGTTCGGCGACGCGAGCACCTCGGCGCCCGCGCGCCGGACGAGCCACAGGGGCAGCGCAACGGGCGCGACTCCGTCCACGGCGAGGTGCCAGACGCCGCGCAGGGCCCCGCGCGCGAGGCGTCGAAGGCGGTCGGCGGAGGGCGTGGCGAGCAGGTGAACCTCGGGTCGTCAGGCGGGATGACCTGTGCGGCCTAACGCTGCCGGAACCACGGTGGTCAACGCGACGCGCGTACTCAGAGATAGTCGCGCAGGCGCTTGCTCCGCGTGTGGTGGCGGAGCTTGCGGAGGGCCTTCGCTTCGATCTGGCGGATACGCTCGCGCGTCACGCCTTCCTTCTGGCCGACCTCTTCGAGGGTGTGATCCGAATGCGTCCCGATCCCGAAGCGGTCGCGGAGCACGTCCTCCTCCCTGCGCGTGAGCTTGGCGAGGGCCTGACGCACGTCTTCCTCGAGCTTGTTCTCGAGGAGCTCGAGGAGCGGGTCCGGTGCCGACTTGTCCTCGATGAAGTCCCCGAGGTGCGAGTCGTCCTCCTCGCCGATGGGGGTCTCCAGCGAGATCGGCTCGCGTGAGGTCTTCAGGATGCGGAGGACCTTCTCCTCCGGCATCTCCATCTTCTCGGCGATCTCGAGCGGCGTGGGCTCCCGGCCGAGCTCCTGCTGAAGGTGCCGCTGGGTCCGCACGAGCTTGTTGATCGTCTCGATCATGTGGACGGGGATGCGGATCGTCCGCGCCTGGTCCGCGATGGCCCGCGTGATGGCCTGGCGGATCCACCACGTCGCGTAGGTCGAGAACTTGAAGCCCCGGCGGTACTCGAACTTCTCGACGGCCTTCATGAGGCCGATGTTGCCTTCCTGGATGAGATCGAGGAACTGCAGGCCGCGGTTCGTGTACTTCTTGGCGATGCTGACGACGAGGCGCAGGTTCGCCTTGACGAGGCGCTCGACACCCTCCCGCTCGACGCCCTGCCAGGCCGACGCACGCATCGCCCGTCGCGACCACAGCGCCGCCGCGACGAAGGGCTCGCGCGCCGCCACGCCCGGTCCCGCGCCGCTGTCCAGCTCGGCGAGGACGCGGCGAAGTTCATCGACCTGCTTGTCGCGCAAGCGCTTCTCGTGTCGGTAGCGACGGTCGATCTCCTCCCACGCCGCATCGTCCCGGATTCCCGTGCGCTCGCGCCACGGTTCGGCGAGGTGGGCAGGTCCGCGCCGGACCGCCCGGATCGCCGCTGCGAACTTGTCCGGCTCGATCCCGTGCTCCGTGGCGATCGCCCCGATCCGCGTGTCGATGACCGCGACCTCGGCCGTGACGTTCCTCACGAGGTCCTGCGCCCGCTGGAGGCGCTCCGCCACGAGGAGGCGGATCGACGCGAGCGCAGAGACGTTCAGCGTCGCGCGTCCCTCCCGGCCCTCGAGGTCGTCCGGGTCCTCGATCTCGGTCTCGGGATGTTCGAACTCGATGTTCTCGAGGAGCGCGAGGACGGAGTCCTGTGCGGCGTTCAGCGCGGTCGCGTGCTGCGCCAGCGCCTGCGTCACCGCGGGCCAGTCGCCCATCACCTCCGCGAACCGCACCCCCGCGCAGGCCTCGACGAGCGCTTGCGCCTTCGCGAGGAGATCCCGGGCCGCGGCGTGCTCCGCGGCGCGCGTCGCCTGTGTCTCCGCGTGCTCGGCGAGCGCGGCCTCGGCCGCTGCGAGGTCGGCCTCCGCGGCGGAGAGTGCCGTGCGGGCACGTTCGGCACTTCGGCTCTCCGCACCCGCCTCGACCGCGCGTGCGTGGGCTTCCTGCGCGCGCCCGTGGCGTCGCCGTGCCTGGTCGCGTCGCGTGCGCACGACGTTGGCCGCCGCCTTGGCCTCTTCGACGGCTGCGGCGTGCGCCTCCACGCTGGCCTGCGCGGCCACCACCTCGGCCGCGAGCTGTTCAGGGCGCACACCACGGGGGATGACCGGTGCGTTCCACCCTTCCCAGGGCGTCGCCGCGGCGCGCACGGGGTCGTTGCCCACCGGCGTCCGGCCGCGCAGGAAACGGACGACATCCGGCACGACGATGTCGAGGTAGCCCTTCATCCGCGCGACGTCGCCGCCCAACTCCGACGGCTTCGTGCTCGCCACGCGGGCACGGAGCGCATCCGCCGCGACGAGCGCGCGCTCCTCCGCGTCCGCGAGCGCCCCTTCGAGCGCCGGGAGCTCCGACAGGAGCGCGACGAGCGCCCCGCGGACCTCCACGAGCGGACGTCCGTCCCGTGTGGCCTTCTTGCGGATCCGGCGCGACCGCGCGCGGTCCGCGGCTTCTTCCTTGATCAGCGCGTCGACGTGCGTGAGGATGAGGGGCGTCGCGAGGACGGCCCGACCGCTCCCGAGCTTCCCCGCCTCGATGCGCTGCGCGATGACCACCTCGCCGTCACGGTCGAGGAGGCGCTCCGTCCCGATGTCCGTGAGGTACCGCCGGACCGGGTCGTTGCTCCGCGCCGCCGCGTTGTCGGCGCGCCGCGCCTCGTCGGGTCCGGGTCCCCGCCGCTCCGAGGCGCGCAGACGCCGCGCCTGGTCGACGTGCTCCCGCGAGAGGATGGCACCCGCGCTGTCGGCGTTGTCGTCGTCGATCAGGTGCAGGGGTACGCCCTGCGACGGCTCGAGGTCACGCAGGTTCACGAGGCCATGTCCCGCAGAGCAAGCGCCGAAGGTATCGGTGGGCGCGCCGCACGTGCTGCAGGTCCCCATGATCAGCTCTCCCTGAAGGTCAACTTCTCGAACCGGACGTTCCCCGGGGAGGGGGAGAGCCAGGCGACGCCGGGCTCCCTCTCCGCCGGGTGGCCCGCGCGTGCAGCTGGGCGCGCTGCACGTGGAGTACCGCGATCTCACGACTCAACAATTCGTAACTTGACGTGTCTCCCGACTTCTGGCAACTGCTCAACCTCGACGCGGCCTCCGCGATCGCGCGGTCGAGCCGTGGGAGCGCGAGCCGCGCCAGGATGGCGTCCGCCGCGGAGGCAGCCGCCTCGGGTGGGTACAGGTCGTCGCGGGCGCCGGCCCCGAGCAGGACGCGCACGACATCGGGGTCCCCGCAGGCCGCCACGACCTCCGTCAGGGCTTCCCCGGAGGCGAGGCGTACGAGCGCCGCGAGCGCCTCTCGGTGGTCGCTCAGGTCGTCGGGGTCTGCCTGCGCGAGCAGGGGCGCGACCGCGGCGGGATGGTGGACGGCCAACCAGAGCAGGTGCGCCAGCTCTCGCGACGGGGTCCAGCGTGGGGCCTCTGGACGCGGCGGTTCCTGCGTCGGCGAAGCCGAGCGCGCCGTCACGCGAGGAACGGCGTTGCTGACTGCCGCGATCACGCGTTCCTCGCGCACGCCGAGAATCCCCGCGACCCGCGCGATCATCGGCCCCTGCACGAGGTCGGGGAGCTTCCGGAGCGTCGGCGCCAGCGCCACCAGCGCGCGCGCATGGCCCTCGACGGAGGCGCCCTCCTTCTCGATCGTCCGGCGGATCACCATCTCGAGGAGGGGTTCCCCGCGCGCCAGGGCCGCCTCGAACGCCGCGGCGCCATAGCGCTGGACGAACTCGTCGGGGTCCTTCGCGTCGGCGAGGTCGAGGCGACGCGCCTCCATCCCGCCGTCGAGGAACAGCTCCATCGAAGTGGCCGCGGCGCGCATGCCGGCCTCGTCCGAGTCGAACAACGCGACGGCATGCTTCGTCAGGCGACGCAGGTGCTCGACGTGGTGCGGCGTCAGCGCGGTCCCGCACGTGGCGACCGCCTCCTCGAAGCCGGCCTGCCAGAGCGACACCGCATCGAAGTACCCCTCCACGAGGATCGCCCGGTCCTTGCGCTGGATCGCCCCGCGTCCCCACGCGAGCCCGTAGAGGGTGCGCGACTTGTCGTAGACGGGGCTCTCGGGGCTGTTCAGGTACTTGGGGCCGTCGTCGGGCCCCGGGAGCAAGCGCCCCCCGAACGCGACGGGACGCTGGCGGTCGTCGAGGATCGGGAAGAGGAGCCGGTTCCGGAAGGTGTCGTAGACCCCGGTGCTACGCTCGCGCGCCTTCACCAGTCCGGCCTGGGCTGCGAGCTGCGCAGGCACGCGCGCCTGCGCGAGGTGGCGCGCGAGACGGTCCCAGCACGCGGGCGCAAAGCCGAGCCGGTATTTCTCCGCCGTGTCGAGG
>JACCEE010050010.1_pt1 | contig 11128 bp, 8 predicted proteins | sample 7449931 | NCBI WGS metagenome assembly JACCEE01 (sample SAMN15323457, study PRJNA562643) | freshwater metagenome | isolation source: river surface water | place: USA:Blue River Watershed | collected 2017-08-19 | reverse complement strand
GTAAATATTACATACAATACCAACCCAAAGAATATCTCTTCGAGGGGCAACTCGGAGGTGCTTATAGTGAAAGAAGTATTCAACAAATATTTCAAGAAGCACTAAGAAATGCAAATGTCAAAAAACAAGCTACAGTTCATTCCCTTAGGCATAGTTTTGCAACACATTTATTAGAAGCTGGTACAGATCTAAGATATATCCAGTCTCTACTAGGGCATAGTAGCTCCAAAACAACCGAGGTTTACACACATATAACTACTAAAGGTTTTGATAAAATAAAAAGTCCTTTGGATAATTTTGATTTATGATTTTTTTATCTATTTTTGGAAAACAATCTTGTTAACATTTTTAAGCATTGAGAGTACCTTCGCCCAAAGGCGAAATAAACGAAAGTTTAATAAACGAAACTCAATTGCGAAATCGTTAACATTGATGTTGGCAGCAATGGTAACGGACGACACTACCAAGACCAAACGGACAGAAAAAACGAGCAGACAATGACACAAGACAAAGATTTAATTTTTGCCCAACACACATTTTTTTGTTTTTCTGCCACCGCACAAGTGGCACATTTGGTTTTGCCCGACACACAACGCCAACGCTTCGCAAAACCAAAAGAGCCACTTTTTTCCAACGCTTTGAATACAGCGTTTCAGAATTTTACTAACTTTGCCACCAAATGAAGTTTTTTGCATACATATTCAGCATTTACATTTTGGCATTATCAGTAATGCCTTGTAGTGATGCGTCTAATGATTGCAGAAGTAAAACCGAAGTTGCAGAACGTGCAGATGCTCACAGCCACAAGAGCGACCATAACGATACTTGCAGTCCGTTTTGTACTTGTACTTGTTGTGGTACAACGGCAAGTACAAATCTCGGAGTTTATAAACTTTATATAAAGAAAACCCCTGTAAGTTCAAAAATCACATTCCCAAGACGTGATTTTGTATTAGTTTCCAATTTCTACGGAAACATTTGGCAACCGCCTAAGATTAACGCTTAATTTTTTTGGTTTAATGTATTATCGGTACAAGCATAACGCTATGCGTTAGTTGCTGTATTTACCGTGCTTTCGTGCATTTACCTTTCTTTCTGTTTCCTACGGAAAGTGTTTAAATCCATTCGTGTTAATCAATAATCAAATAAATTGTGTTAGACAGTATTATAAAATTTAGCATAAAAAACAAGTTAGTCATTGGAATAATGACCTTGTTACTCATCTTATGGGGAAGTTGGAGTGCTACCAAACTGCCCATTGATGCCGTTCCTGATATTACCAATAATCAGGTGCAAATAATTACGCTTTGTCCTACATTGGCAGGACAGGAAGTAGAGCAATTAGTTACATTTCCTATTGAACAAAGCATTGCCAACCTGCCCGATTTAGAAGAAACCCGAAGTATTTCACGGTTTGGGCTTTCGGTTATTACGGTTGTATTTGATGATGATGTGGATATATATTTTGCCCGACAGCTTGTCAATGAAAAACTGAAAGAAGCCGAAGAAAAAATCCCAAAAGGCATTGGCACACCCGAACTTGCACCTGTAAGCACAGGTTTGGGCGAAGTGTACCAATACATCATACACCCCAAAAAAGGGAGTGAACATAAATACAATGCCAAAGACTTGCGTACTATGCAGGATTGGATTGTTGCCCGACAGCTAAACGGAACAAAAGGCATAGCCGAAGTAAACAGTTTTGGTGGCGAACTGAAACAATATGAAGTAGCCGTAAATCCCAACCGCTTAAAGGCAATGGGTGTAAGTGTTACCGATATTTTCAATGCTCTTGAAAAGAACAATCAGAATACAGGTGGTGCATACATTGACAAAAAACCAAATGCTTACTTCATTCGGGGTATTGGTTTGGTTACTTCGTTGGAAGATGTAAAAAACATAGCTGTAAAAAACACTAACGGCAGTATTCCGATTTTTATAAAAGATGTTGCAGAAGTTCGTTTTGGTAATGCGGTTCGCTACGGAGCATTAACCTACAATGGCGAAGTAGATGCCGTTGGCGGTGTGGTAATGATGCTCAAAGGCGAAAACAGCAACGAAGTAGTAAAACGTATCAAAGAAAAATTGCCTGTCATTCAGAAATCTTTGCCCGATGATATTGTCATTGAGCCTTATTTGGACAGAACAGATTTAGTTGGCAGAGCAATCAGCACCGTAGAAAAGAATTTAATTGAGGGAGCGTTGATTGTCATTTTCGTGTTGGTGCTGTTTTTGGGAAATTTAAGAGCAGGTTTAATTGTGGCTTCCGCTATTCCGTTGTCAATGCTGTTTGCTTTGGGAATGATGAATGTTTTCGGAGTAAGTGCCAATTTAATGAGTTTAGGAGCTATTGACTTTGGTTTGATTGTGGACGGTGCAGTTATTATTGTAGAAGCCACTTTGCACCATTTGGGTTTGCGAAAATCAATGAACAAGCTGACACAGCAGGAAATGGACAACGAAGTTTTTGTGTCCGCTTCCAAAATCAGAAACAGTGCAGCGTTTGGCGAAATCATTATTTTAATCGTGTACATTCCTATTCTCACATTGGTAGGCGTTGAGGGCAAAATGTTTACACCAATGGCTAAAACAGTAGGATTTGCCATTTTGGGAGCATTGATTTTGTCGCTTACTTATATACCAATGATGTGTGCTTTGTTTTTGTCAAAAAAAGTTTCACACAAAGAAACCATTTCAGACAAGATGATGAACTACCTGCAAAGCATTTACCAACCGCTTTTGCAGAAAGCCGTAAAAATAAAATATTGGATTGTTGCTTCGACCGCTCTACTCTTTGCCTTTTCCCTTTTGCTCTTTAAAAATTTAGGTGGCGAATTTATACCACAATTACAAGAGGGCGATTTTGCGTTTCATTGCATATTGCCACAAGGCAGTTCGTTGAGCCAAAGTATTGAAACTTCAATGCAGGCATCAAGAATTATCAAAGAGTTTGACGAAGTAAAAATGGTAGTCGGCAAAACAGGTGCAGCAGAAGTTCCTACCGACCCAATGCCACCCGAAGCCACCGATATGATGATAATTCTGAAACCGCAAAAAGATTGGAAAACAAAAAAGAGTTATGATGAGTTAGCCGATGAAATTTTTGAAAAATTAGAAGTCATTCCGGGTATATTCTTTGAAAAAAATCAACCTATCCAAATGCGTTTCAACGAACTGATGACAGGCATACGGCAAGATGTAGCGGTTAAGATTTTCGGGGAAAATTTAGACAGTCTTGCCATTTATGCAGATAAGGTAAGTAAGGTTATTCAAACAGTAAACGGAGCGACTTCGCCACAGGTAGAACGGGTTAGCGGATTGCCACAAATCAATGTAGAATACGATAGAACACGACTTGCCAATTACGGTATCAATGTAGAAGATGTAAACAATGTAGTAAGCACCGCATTTGCAGGAAAAAGTGCAGGACAGGTTTTTGAAAACGAAAGGCGTTTTGATTTGGTTGTGCGGTTAGACAGCACTTATAGAACCGATATAGACGATGTAAGTAATTTGATGATACCGACCAATACAGGCAATCAAATACCATTATCGCAGGTAGCAACTATCAGTTACAAATTAGGTGCTGCACAAATCAGCCGTGAAAGTAGCAAACGCAGAATTGTAATCGGTTTCAATGTATCGGGTAGAGATGTACAAAGTGTGGTAGAAGATATTCAGCAGAAATTGAACGAACAGGTAAAATTGCCGACAGGTTATTATTTCACTTATGGCGGACAGTTTGAGAATTTGCAAAAAGCAAGTAAACGCCTGATGATTGCTGTACCTGTTTCGCTGTTTCTCATTTTTTCATTGCTGTACTTTACATTCCGTTCACTCAAACAGGCAAGTCTGATTTTTACCGCAATCCCAATGAGTGCCATAGGTGGCGTGTTTGCGTTGCTGTTGCGTGGTATGCCTTTCAGCATTTCGGCAGGTATCGGCTTTATTGCTTTGTTTGGTGTAGCAGTATTAAACGGAATTGTCTTAATCGGAACTTTCAACCAATTAGAAAAAGACGGAGTTAAAGACATTTTCAAACGAGTATTTGACGGCACAAAGGAAAGGTTGCGACCTGTACTAATGACGGCAACCGTAGCAAGTTTGGGCTTTTTGCCTATGGCATTAAGCACAGGTGCAGGAGCAGAAGTACAAAAACCATTGGCAACCGTTGTTATTGGCGGATTGATTACGGCTACTTTCCTTACGCTGTTTGTACTGCCTTTGCTGTATATCATTTTCAATTCAAAAATCAACATCAGAAAAAAAGGAAAAATGAAATCCGTTACAACCGTAATTGTGTTGTTGCTTTCTGTTTTAAGTTTCAATGCAAATGCTCAAAACAAAAAAATAATTGGTGTAGATGAAGCGATAAACATTGCATTGCAAAACAACGGAAATATAAAAGCGAAAGATTTTGAAATAAAATCGGCTCAAAGTCTGAAAAGAACATCGGGCGAATTACCGAAATTAGATTTTAATGCACAGTTGGGACAATACAACAGTATAAAGTTTGACCAATCTTTTCAAGTAGCACAAACGATACCGTTTCCGACTTTGTTCGGTGCTAAAAAACAACTGATAAATGCCGAAGTAAAAGGCAAAGAATTACAAAGTGAAATAACCGTATTGGAGTTAAAAAATCAAGTGCGTACTTATTTCTATCAAATTCAGTATTTGCAGAATAATCAAAAGCAGTTGTTGTATTTGGATAGTTTGTACAATGATTTTATCAAAGTGGCAGAACTGCGTTACAAAACAGGCGACACCAAAAAAGTAGAAATCAGTACAGCACAAGCCAAGCAAGGCGAAATCAATTTATTGCTGAAACAAAATGGAGTTTATCTCAATAATGCTTATCAAAATTTACAGGCATTGATGAATACAAAAGAACCGTTTGAAGTTGCCAATGATACAGATTTTAAGCCTTTGCAGGTAAGCACTTTGTTAGACAGCACAGCCATTGCAAACCACCCGACAATTAAGGCGTTGTATCAAGATATAATCATTGCAGAACAAACAAAAAAGGTAGAGAAAGCACAGGGTTTGCCCGATTTTACGATTGGTTACACTAATCAGTCTTTAATAGGTTTTCAAACTATAAACGGACAGGAGCAGTATTTTAATTCGGGCAATCGGTTCAGTTATGTAAGCGTTGGTGTTTCTATTCCTTTGACTTTCGGAGCTACAAAAGCAAGGATAAAATCTTTGGACTATCAAAAACAAGCCATTGAAGCCAACACCAAGCAACAGCAAATTTTGTTGGAAACACAGTTTCAAAATGCCATACAGCAGTATCAGCAGGATTTGCAGGAGTTCAATTACTATCAGCAACAAGCCTTGCCTAATGCAAACGATATTGTTTCATCGGCTCAATTAGGTTATCGCACAGGCGATATAAGCTATGTGGAGTATTTGTATGCTTTGCAAACGGCAACAGACATTCAGTTGAATTACCTAAAAAGTATTCAGCAGGTCAATCAATCGGTCATCAATATTTATTCAATAATCAATCAATAATTCGGTATGAAATTCAATATAAAAAATTCAATCGTTTTTCCTTTGGCACTATGCACTTTGCTTGTGATAAGCAGTTGCGGTAGCAAAGACAATCATTCGCATAATGACGAAAATACAAAAGAAACAGGTACTTCTGACGGACACAACCACGAAGAAGAAACGCCAACCATTGCCACGCTTACACAAGAGCAGATAAAAGCCGTTGGCATCACGTTGGGCAAAGTAGAAAACAAGGAACTCACAGCCACTATAAAGGCAAATGGTATGCTTAAAGTTCCAAACAACAACAAAGCAAATGCCACTTCTTTGTATGGTGGAGTTATCAAAACGCTGAATGTGCAAATTGGCGATTATGTAAAGAAAGGACAGGTAATTGCTACGATTGCCAATCCGCAGTTTATACAGTTGCAGGAAGAATATTTGACTATTGGCAGTAAAATCACTTTTGCAGAACAGGAAGTACAACGCCAAAATGAACTCAATGCAGGAAACGCAGGAGCTTTGAAAAATCTGCAAAACGCAACGGCAGAACTCAATACGCTTCGCACCCGAAAAGCATCATTGCAACAGCAAATACAGCTAATGGGCATCAATCCAAATTCGGTATCAAACAGCAACTTGAAATCTGCATTGGTAGTTACAAGTCCGTTGAATGGAACAATAAGCAATTTGTTTGCAAAGATTGGCAGTTATGTAGATGTTTCTTCGCCTGTTGCCGAAATCGTAGATAACAGTTCATTGCATTTGGATTTACAAGTGTTTGAAAAAGATTTACCGCTTTTGAAAATCGGGCAAACCATTCATTTTACCTTAACCAATAATCCTACTAATGAATACGATGCAAAAGTGTTTAGCATTGGTTCATCATTTGAAAACGAGAGCAAAACCATTGCCGTGCATTGCACCGTTACAGGAAACAAAATAGGTTTGATTGACGGAATGAACATTACAGGAATTGTGAGTTTGAGCAATGCCCTAACACCTGCCGTACCCAATGAAGCCATTGTAAACGCAGACGGAAAAGACTACATTTTTGTTGTTACTGATAAAAAAGCGGAAGAACACCACGAAGAAGAAAGCGAAGAACACAACCACGAAAGTGAAGACCGTAAACACAGCAATGAAGAAAACGGCAACATCAATTTTGAAAAAATAGAAGTTGTAAAAGGCGTTTCCAATATGGGCTACACCGCAATAACTTTTGTACAGGACATTCCTGCCAATGCTCAAATTGTAATCAAAGGAGCATTTTTTGTCAATGCCAAATTATCTAACACAGGAGGACACAATCATTAAAAATTAAAAGCAATGATAAATACAGATAAAAATCACAAGCATATTTACAATGTACAAGGTAAGCAGCTTTGTTGCACACAGGAAGAAAAAATTTACACCAATGCAGGTGCAAAAGAGTTGATAAAAGAAAAGCATCAACACGACCATAGCGATGATGACGGACACGACCACAGCCACAGTGATAGCAACCTTTTCAAAGTGTTTTTGCCAAGCATTATTTCATTGGTGCTATTGCTTGTTGCCGTTTATTTAGACAATTTCCTAAAACCAGAATGGTTTACAGGTTTGGTAAGGATTGTTTGGTATGTGGTGGCTTATATTCCTGTTGGGTTTCCTGTAATCAAAGAAGCCGTTGAAAGCATTGCCAAAGGCGAGATATTTTCCGAATTTCTGTTGATGAGCATTGCCACAATCGGAGCGTTTGCCATTGGCGAATATCCGGAGGGCGTAGCCGTAATGTTGTTTTATGCTGTTGGCGAAGTGTTTCAGACATTGGCGGTAAAAAGAGCAAAAGCAAATATCAAATCTTTGCTTGACCAAAGACCCGATGAAGTAACCGTTTTGCGAAACAACCAACCCCAAACCGTAAAGGCAGAAAGCGTAAACATTGGCGAAATCATACAATTAAAATCGGGCGAAAAATTGGGATTAGACGGAGTTTTGTTATCCGAAACAGCATCATTTAACACCGCAGCTTTAACAGGCGAAAGCAAACCCGATACCAAAGCCAAAGGCGAAACAGTTTTGGCAGGAATGATAAACCTAAACACCGTTGCACAGATAGAAGTTACCACAGCATACACCGATAGTAAGTTGAGTAAAATTTTAGAATTGGTACAAAATGCCACTTCACAAAAAGCACCTACGGAATTGTTTATCCGCAAGTTTGCAAAAATCTACACACCAATAGTAGTGTTGTTAGCCGTTGCCATTTGTTTGCTTCCTTACTTTTTTGTGGCAGATTATCAGTTTACAGATTGGTTGTACAGGGCTTTGGTTTTCTTGGTAATTTCTTGCCCTTGTGCGTTGGTTATTTCCATTCCGTTGGGTTATTTCGGTGGCATTGGTGCAGCAAGTAAAAACGGTATTTTGTTTAAAGGAAGTAACTTTTTAGATGTACTTGCCAATATCCAAAACGTAGTAATGGATAAAACAGGAACAATGACAGAGGGCGTTTTCAAAGTGCAGGAAGTAGTTTTTGACAAAGCATTTAATCAAACAGAAATGCTACAAATGGTGGACGCTTTGGAACGATTGAGTACGCACCCCGTAGCAACTGCCATTCACGAATATGTTGGCAAAACAAATAATGAAATCAAATTAGAAAACACCGAAGAAATTGCAGGACACGGACTGAAAGCCGAAGTAAACGGAAAACAATTATTAGTAGGAAATTTCAAATTGATGAACAAGTTTAACATTCAGCACGATGTTGATGTAAGTAAAATTGTTTACACCATAATTGCCGTTGCTTACGACAACAAATTTGTAGGTTATCTTACAGTTGCCGACAGCATAAAACAAGACTCACAAAATACCATTGACAAGCTGAAAATGCTCAACGTAAAACCGACAATGTTGAGTGGCGACAAAAGTTCGGTTGTGAAATTTGTTGCCGAACAATTAGGAATTGCAAACGCTTTTGGCGACTTGTTGCCCGAAGACAAAGTAAGCAAGGTAAAAGAAATCAAAGCCAAAAATGAAACCGTTGCCTTTGTCGGAGACGGTGTAAATGATGCACCTGTTGTAGCGTTAAGTGATGTCGGTATTGCAATGGGCGGTTTAGGTAGCGATGCCACCATTGAAACAGCAGACGTAGTAATACAAGACGACAAGCCGAGTAAAATACCTATGGCAATCAATATCGGTAAACAGACAAAGAAAATTGTTTGGCAAAATATCACATTGGCATTTGTAGTAAAAGGAATTGTTTTAATACTTGGTGCAGGTGGCTTGGCAACAATGTGGGAAGCCGTTTTTGCCGATGTAGGTGTAGCATTATTGGCAATCTTAAACGCAGTACGAATACAACGAATGAAATTTTGACAAACCAACGCTAAAAGCAAGCACATTTGCAAACCGCACAAGGCGACACACAAGCCAAAGTTTGCAAAAGAGCTTGCTTTTTCCAACGCACGACAGAAAAAACAAAAAAATCTTTCCACGCTTCGCAAAAAATTAAATCTGCCGACACACCAAACCTGACAGACAAATACGAACGGACGGAAAAAACCACAGCTGCCAAAACATTTATCCGAGTAGTCGACAAAAGCGGTAAAAAAAAGCTCCGAGGTTAGTTTAACTTCGGAGCTTTTTTCTTTTGATGACGTTGCTTTACAGGAGTTTTTGTTGATCTATTCGGTGTTCAGCGAAATAATTTGGATTTAACTAATTCCTTTGGGGCAAAGTAGAGCTGTTTTTCTGTTTTTTAATGTTCAAGTAATTCATTTTTTTTCAAAATTAAAGTCGATATTTTAATAAAAACTCCAGATTTAACATTAAAAACCATATGTTTTTATCTAAAAATGTAATTTTTTTCCAAATTATATAATACCAAGGGACACTTTAATTAACGCTTTTTTTGTAAATTATTTTCTTATAAATTTCTCTTTAAAAAACAAAATAATAAAGTGTAATATATCTCTAACTCCACCCTGCTGGCACCTTTCCCGTGAGAAAAGAGTTTCAAAGTATAAGAAAAATTTATTGTGCAATTTCGAAAAAATGAGGTAAACTACCTTCGCCACTCGCTGTGGTACTCTAGTGGTTGGCGGTGACTTTTAGGCCATTCTTCTAAATCTGGGTAACCTAAATAAAACAATCCCAAACATTTATCCTTTGCGCCTAGGTTTAAGTATTGTTTCATTTCATCGCTATACACCACCTCACCTGTACTCCAATATCCGCCCAAACCGTATGCTGTGGCAGTTAAATGCATGTTTTGTACTGCGCAAGCAACCGCTTCAACTTCTTCAATTTCGGGGATTTTTTCAATTTCTTGTCGCTTCATACAAATAGCAATAACTACCGATGATAAAGTAGGACGAGTTATTAAATTATCGTATTTTTTTTGTAAAAAGCTTTCTGATTTACAGTTATTTTTATAGGTTTCCGCCATAAAATTTGCCAAATCATATAACGCATCATTGGTAAACACCACAAAATGCCAAGGCTGAGTTAAACCATGCGTTGGCGCCCATAAAGCATTATTTAATATCTCGTTAATTTGATCGGGAAGCACCTTACGTTTTTTAAAATTTTCGGGTTTAATAGTTCTTCTATCTCTAATTAAATTTCTTAAATCACTTAAACTATGCTTCATACAAAAATTTACTTTAAAATTATTTTACTTGCACTATGGTCCAATCGCTCATGTAATATCTAACAGGTTTTTTCCAAAAAGGAATGGACGATAAACCGGCAATTAAACCTCCGCCAACTATTTGTAGGGGAATAAATAATGCATTTTTACTTTCAAAACCTTCTGGAATCATGATTAATCCGCGCGTTAAAATCCCTAATCCGATAAGTAAAAAAGGAGAAGAATTGCGTTGTGCAATAAAATATTTTCGGGGTAACTGTTCGATAAAAACAATATCGGATATTAGTAATTGATAACCTTTTTGTAAAATCAAAAGCGAATCTTTAATTTCTACTGCGCGCGCAGATTCCATAGGAATATTTAATGATTTTTTGGTACTATCTTGATACAAAACCGAATCGGATTTAAGAATATAGCTAAACTCCCTACGCATATCCAACTCCACCATTTTTCCAGTTTTTTCGTTTTGTAAAAGAAATTTTTGGGAGTAAGCTTGCATGCTCAATAAAAAAGCAATACCAAACAAAATGTTTAAAACTTTAAAACCGATGTGCTGCATATAGAAATTTATCGTGCTAATTTAGACAAAAAATATTACTTTATGAGCGAAAAAAAATTCATGGATAGTGTTCCTGTTTTAGATTTAGGAAATTTTACTTCTTCCAACCCTCAAGATAAATTAAAATTTGTAAACGATTTAGGCGAAGCATTTAAAGATATTGGTTTTGTTGTGATTAAAAATCATGGTTTTACCACCGAAATTCAATCCAACATTTACCAAGAGGTAGAGCGTTTTTTTAATCTCCCAGATGATGTGAAATTAAAATACGACGGCACATTTTGTGGTGGGCAAAGAGGCTATACAGGAAAAGGAAAAGAGCATGCAGCCGGACAAAAAGTGGGTGATTTAAAAGAGTTTTTTCAGGTTGGCAAACATATTCCCGATAGCGAAAGCGCACATTATCAAGCAAATATTTTCCCTACAGAAGT